>ERZ773006.414-NODE-414-length-20531-cov-10.4989_pt1 | contig 20531 bp, 9 predicted proteins | sample MGYA00580843_ERZ773006 | MGnify/ENA primary metagenome ERZ773006 (study PRJEB29015, sample SAMEA2738011) | human oral metagenome | biome: human oral; feature: human-associated habitat; material: dental | place: China | collected 2052 ...
TAATATCGCTAATACCATATTTTAACATCGCAACACGTTCTGGTCCCATACCAAACGCGAATCCTGAGTATACTTCTGGATCAAAACCAGCCATTTTAAGAACGTTAGGATGAATCATACCAGCTCCTAAAATTTCAAGCCATTTAATATTTTCTTCATCATCTTCATTACCCCAAGATACATCAACCTCTACTGAAGGTTCAGTGAATGGGAAGAAGCTTGGACGTAGACGAATTTTTTTATTTTCTCCGAATACAGCTTTAATAAAGTGCTCTAAAGTACCTTTTAAATCACTAAATGTGATATTTTTATCTACCACTAACCCTTCAATTTGAGTAAATTGGTGAGAGTGAGTAGCATCGTCATTATCACGACGGAATACTTTACCAGGGCAAATAATTTTGATAGGACCTTCTCCATTAGCTTTTAACATTTCACGTGCTTGAACAGGTGATGTTTGTGTTCTCATTAATAATTCATTTGTAATATAGAATGAATCTTGCATATCACGAGCTGGGTGATCTTTAGGTAAGTTTAGCATTTCAAAGTTAAACTTGTCAGTTTCTGCCTCAGGTCCTTCAGCAACTGAATATCCCATAGAAATAAAAATTTCTTCAATCTCTTCAATAATTTTATTTAATGGGTTAATCCCACCTAATTCAACTTTTTTACTAGGTAGAGTAACATCAATGTCCTCACTAGCTAATTTCAACTCTAATGCTGCCTTAGCTAGTTCAGCTTTTTTCTCTTCTAAACTATCATTAATGAAAGTTTTAACCTCGTTAACAAGTTTCCCAAAAGTTGGTCTTTCTTCTGGCGATAAATCACGTGCACCTTTCATAACTTCCGTTAGCGCACCTTTTTTCCCTAAAAATTTAACTCTTAGGTCATAAAGTTCTTTTTCATCTTTAATTGTTTTAACTAATTCTAAATATTCTTTTCTTATATTCTCTAAAGTCATAAGTTCCTCCTTAAAAATTTAATATAAAGACATTGCTATAAGTTCTATTATTTATCCAAAATAAAAAGCCCCTCAAGACTTAGTCTCAAGGGACGAATATATCGTGGTACCACCCGTATTTTAAAGCAATAGTTGCTTCCTTAATAAAAGTTGATAACGGGTACCACCCGATTGTACTCATAGTCTACTTATACAATTACTCATAAGCTGAAAATATATTCTCAGTTCATACAACTCTTTCAGTCACGGAGTTGCTCCCTGTTAAAAACGTCCAATATACCGTCTTAATCATCGTTTTTTGAAAAATTTATACTTAAAATGATAATACAAATGTTCTCGAATGTCAACAGATATGGCTATTTGAATAATAAATTTCTTCCTGTTTTTGTATTTTTCATTTTACAAAATTATAATTATTTTATTTGCAAAAACTTTACTTAGTATAAAAAAGACTTCCGATTTTCATCGAAAGTCTTATAATAATTATTTAGTATATTCTGCAACTAATTCTAATACTTCTTCAGTTGTTGAACACATAATAGCTTTATCAACTAATTCTTTCATCTTATCTAATGATAAGTTTTTGATTTGGCTACGTGCTTGAAGGATTGAAGTAGCTGACATAGAGAACTCATCTAATCCCATACCTAATAGTAATGGAATAGCTAAGCTATCTCCCGCCATTTCTCCACACATTCCAGTCCATTTACCTTCTTTGTGAGATGCTTCAATAACATTTTTCACAAGACGTAAGATTGCTGGGTTATATGGTTGGTATAAGTATGATACTTTTTCACTCATACGGTCTGCCGCCATAGTGTATTGAACTAAGTCGTTAGTACCGATTGAGAAGAAGTCAACTTCTTTAGCAAAGATATCAGCAATAACAGCAGTTGATGGAATTTCAACCATGATACCTAATTCGATATCGTTACTTACTGCAACACCTTCTGCTACTAATTTTTCTTTTTCTTCTAAGAATAGTGCTTTAGCAGCTCTAAATTCTTGAACTGTTGCGATCATTGGGAACATCACACATAGTTTACCATAAACTGATGCACGTAATAACGCTCTAAGTTGAGTTCTGAATAAGTCTTTTTCTTCTAGGCAAAGACGAATTGCTCTAAATCCTAAGAATGGATTCATTTCTTTTGGTAAATCTAAGTATGGTAATTCTTTATCTCCACCGATGTCTAAAGTACGAACTACAACAGGTCTGTCACCCATTCCTTCTAAAACAGCTTTGTAAGCTTCGAATTGTTCTTCTTCAGTTGGAAGTTGATCACGCCCCATGTATAAGAATTCTGTACGGTATAAACCTACAGCTTCTCCACCGTTGTTGTTAACACCTTCTAAGTCAGCTGGTGTACCGATGTTAGCAGCTAAAATAACTTCATGACCATCTTTAGTAACAGATTTTTCTGAAACTAATTTAGCCCATTCAGCTTTTTGCTCTTCAAATTTAACGTGTTTTTCTTTTAATTCAGCTGTAGTAGCTTCATCTGGATTTATATATACAACACCATCTAATCCATCAAGAATAAGAACATCTCCATTCTTAACTTCTTCAGTAATTGTACTAGTTCCTACTACTGCAGGAATTTCTAATGATCTAGCCATGATAGCTGAGTGAGAAGTACGTCCCCCAATATTTGTAGCAAAACCTTTAACATATTGTTTGTTAAGTTGCGCAGTATCAGATGGAGTTAAGTCTTCTGCAATAACGATAACTTCTTCATCGATTAAGCTTGGGTTTGGTAAGTCTACACCTAGTAAGTGAGCTAGAATACGTTTAGAAACGTCACGAATATCAGCAGCACGTTCTTTCATGTAGTCATTATCCATTGATTCAAACATTGAAACAAACATATCTGAAGTTTCTTTTAATGCATATTCAGCGTTAATTTCTTTTGATTGAATATCAGTTTTAACAGTTCCCATAAATTCTGGGTCTTCTAAAATTAATAAGTGAGCTTCAAAAATCGCTGCTTTATCAGCACCTAGATTTTCGTGAGCTTTATCTTTAATAATAGTTAATTCTTTTTTAGAAATTTCAATAGCATCTTCAAAACGTTTAACTTCAGCATCAACGTCTTGAACTTTAACTTCTTTAACTGTTAAATCAGGCTCAACAAAAATGTATGCTTTAGCAAAAGATATCCCTTGAGAAGCTGCAATACCTTTTAGTTGTAACATTTTATGCTAATCCTTCTTTCTTCATTGTTTCTTCTAATGCTGCTAATGCTTCTGCTTCGTCAGCTCCGTCAGCGTAAATTACGATATCAGCGTCTTTTCCAACTCCAAGACTCATAACACCCATAATTGATTTTAAGTTAACTTTACGTCCGTTGAATTCTAATTCAATATTTGATTGGAATTTTGATGCAGCTTGTACTAATAAAGTAGCTGGTCTAGCGTGGATTCCTGTTTCATCGATAACTTTAAATTCTTTTTGTAACATAGTCATGTCTCCTTTTATTTAAAAAAATATTTACATTCAAATAATAACACATGAAAGCAATATTTACAAGTATTTTATACTTATCCCACCCTAAGAATAGTGCTTATTCTATAACAAAGAAAACAGTTTCTTATCTGTATAGTAAGCATTTTTTCCTCATATATTGAAAATATAATGAAAACACTTTTTTCAGTACTAATTACCAATATAACGTAAAAATCATAAAAAAGTATCTGTTACCAGGGAAGTAACGATACTTTTTTTATATTATTCTTATTAATTAAATTTAAAATTATTATGTTTTTATTTTTATACTGTAAACCTATTTAAGGAAATTAAACCAATTCTCCACCAAGCTTAATTATAGATTTAAATTTCTCATAATCCTCATGATTTCTATTGAACTCACGAGCATTTTTATTTACTTCCTTAAAATCAATACCTTGATCTTTAGCGGCAAAGACACATCCACAGTAACATTGTCTGTATATATTATAGTCATTACACATTTCTACAGATCTTTTATAACCATTATTCTTTTTAAAATCTGATGGTAGATAATATATCGAAACTTGTTCTTGAAGAACATATCCAGCTTCATTTATTACAGTAGCATTTTTCTTAGGACTTAGAGTCAAAGCAGAGGCAAAATAATCATAACCTAGCTCCTCAGCCTTCTGTGCAGAAGAGTCTAAACGCATTTCATAACAAATATGACATCTATCTCCGCCTTCTCTATCCTCTTCATGGCCTTTTACAGCACTGATAAATTTACTAGGTGCGTACTCATCAGCTAAGAATTTAATCTTTTTGTCATTTCTTTTATTGAACTCTTCTACAAAATCTTTTTGCACTAACATACGTTTAATGTATTCTTCTTTTGGATGAATGTTAGAGTTCGAGAAAAATATTGTAATATCACTAATCTCAGATAAATATTCTAATACATATGTACTACATGGAGCACAACAAGAGTGAATAAGAATTTTTGGACGAAAATTAGTCTTCTCCCATTCTTTTATAAGTTCTTTTAGTACATTATCATAATTAATTTTTTGATTTTTGTGTCTTGTATTTATAAATTGTTTACTATCAATCATACAAATTTAATCCTTCTAATATTTCTAATATTTTACTACACAAGTTTAATATACTTTAATTTATTTTACAATTAATATCATTTCTAATTAAAAGACATTATCAATAACAACTAAAAATAGGTTCCGAAAAGGTTTTGACACAAAAGTCCTAAATTTTAAAAAAGTGTATATGATAACTCCTAGACGCAGTGGTTTATTGATATCTAAATTCGCTTTATAAAAGCTTTTTAGATATCTAATAAACTTTGCGGGGGTGACTCGACAAAATCGACTTCTCCAAAATCGCGATTTTTGAGTCACTCCCAAGCTAACGAAATCCATTATTTATTAATTATTCAACTTTATACGCTATTCCTAAATGTTGATATGCTTTAGGTGTAGCACGACGTCCTCTAGGCGTACGTTCTATAAATCCTTCTTTTACAAGATATGGCTCATATACATCTTCTATAGTAATACTTTCTTCACCTATAGTCACAGCAATTGTTTCAAGACCTACAGCACGGCCTTCATAACGCTTAATCAAACATTCAAGTATTTTATAGTCGATATTATCAAGACCTTTCGCATCTACTTGTAGTAAGTCCAACGATTCAACAGCTAAATCCTTAGCTATGACACCATCATTTTTCACTTGAGCAAAGTCTCTTACACGTTTAAGAAGTCTATTCGCTATACGTGGTGTTCCACGAGATCTCATGGCTATTTCATATGAGCTCTCTTCATCTATATCACATTCAAAGATATCAGATGTTCTTTCTATAATATTTTGCAATTCAGAAATAGTATAAAATTCCAGACGACAATGCACACCGAATCTATCTCGAAGGGGTGCAGTTAAAGCCCCAGCTCTCGTAGTTGCACCAACCAATGTAAATGGTGGTAGTTCAATCCTAATACTACGCGATTCTTCACCTTTACCAATTACAATATCAAGATAAAAATCTTCCATCGCAGAATATAGTATCTCTTCGATAGATCTACTTATTCTGTGAATTTCATCGATAAAAAGAACATCACCTGGTTCAAGACTAGTTAATATAGCAGCTAAATCTCCAGATTTCTCTATCGCAGGCCCCGAAGTATATTTAATTCCCACTTCCATCTCATTAGCAATAATTGTCGCAAGTGTTGTCTTACCTAATCCAGGAGGACCATATAGTAAGCAATGATCTAGAACCTCACTACGAAGTTTTGCAGCCTCAATAAATATTTTCAAATTACTTTTTATCTGTTCTTGTCCTATATATTGACTAAGAAACTTCGGTCTTAAAGACTGTTCCTCTCGCTCTTCACCAAAATTTTGGCTTGCAGATACCATTCTATCTTCCATAATTTCCTCCTTTCATTAATTATGCACTCATTAATAATTTTAATCCTTGTTTTACATATTCATCAACACCAGAGAAGTCGAATGCTGATAATTTTTTCTCGATTTTTGCAAGTTCTTTTTTGCTATATCCTAGAGCTTCTAATGCTAACATTGCATCACTTAGATAATTATTTACAGCAGTTGGAGCACTACTAATATTAGTCATACTGAAATCAACTTTACCTTGTAAATCAAGAATAATTTGTTGAGCAGATTTTTTCCCAATTCCAGGAAACTTCGTTAAATATGTTACATCTCGATTCTCGATGGCTCCAATAATTTCTTCACTAGTTCCTCCAGCTAATATAGCTAAAGCACTCTTAGGTCCTACACCTTTTACTTTTAATAATAGTAAAAATACTTTTTTCTGATCTTTATTAGAAAATCCATAAAGTATATTAGAATCTTCCCTTACTTGTTGGCTAATAAAAACAGTTTTTTCTTCATTCAATTGATATTCGTATGGATTAGCAACAACTATTTCATAGCCTATTCCATTATTATCAATAACGATATTTGTCGGATTAATTTCCGAAATTTTTCCTTTAATATATGCGTACATTACATTCACACTCCTGATTGATTATTTAATTATAAAATTAATCGTAAAAAATCTCAAGTGTTTTATTTAATCAAAATAATTCCTTGCTTCATAGATAAAAAAACTTGGCACATTATGTACCAAGTTCATATTTCTATTTTACTTTATCTAAATCAACATTCATAACTTTTGCAGTTGCTTCTACTTTTTTATAAGCATCTTGATCCACATCAGTAAATCCAGTGATACTAAACATCTTTGTGAATAATTCTTTCATTTTTGGATCATTTTCAATATCACGAAGAGCTTTTTCTAATTTATCCTGTAACTCTTTATCCATTTTGCTAGAAGTTGTAACCATAATACCAGGAATCATATCACTAGTTGCTAATTTTTTAATATCAGTTTTTGCCTGTGGGAAGTCTTTAGCATATCTATCTTCCACTCCATCGAATGTCGCAATTACATCAACATCTTTGTTAAGAAGTAATTGTAAACTCTTATCATGACCACCACTAAATTGATAACTAATATCTTTATCTAAATTAAGACCAGCTTCAACTAACATAGCACCTGGATAAATATACCCTGATGAAGATGATGGATCTACGAATGCTACTTTTTTGCCTTTAACATCTTGAAGTGATTTAATACCTGAATCTTTTCTTACATATAATTCAGCAGTGTATCCAGGTTTACCTGTTTTACCTTTAGATGTTAGTATAGGTTTTGCATTACTTTGTTTTTGAGCAAGTAAAGATGAAAATGGAGGAATGATACCAAAATCAACACTTCCACTACCTAATCCCTCAACTACACCAATATAGTTACTAGCTGTAAAAGCTTCTACTTTTACCCCTAATCTTTCAGAAAGATAATCAGAGATTGGTTTAAGATCTTCAACAAGTTTCTCACTATTTTTCAGAGGAACAAATCCCATTTTAATAACTTTTTCTTCTTTTTTCGTTTCAGTCTTTGTAGAACATCCTACGATAGAGAAGACAAAAATAAAACTAAATAACGCCAATAATATTTTCTTCATATTATTTCCTCCTCGATATTATAAAATAAATTTGATATAATTTTAACACAAAAAAAACAATATATCTAGCTTTTAAAAAGAAATAATAACAATTTTTAACGAGAAATTTTCACATTACTAGAATAATGTTCGGTAATTACTAATAAATTTCCGAATATTTTTATAATACAAGAATCATAAATAATATAAACCGTAATTTAGGCATAAAAAAAACACCTTATAAAAAGATGAGTAAAATTTGGAGGCGGCTACCGGATTTGAACCGGTGATCAAGGTTTTGCAGACCCGTGCCTTACCACTTGGCTAAGCCGCCTAAAGATATTAAATTTTAATGGGGCGGCTGAGGGGAATCGAACCCCCGAATGTCGGAACCACAATCCGATGCGTTAACCACTTCGCCACAGCCGCCATATCAAGAACAATATTTATTATACATTTTTCATCAAATTATGTCAAGAACTTTTTTAATAATTTTCAAACAAAGAAATAATTCCCTTTAACGCAATTGTTAAAGAGAATTATTTTGTAACATATTATTTAGTATTTTTTCTTCTTAATACGTATACTAAACAAATTAATGCAAGTCCTACAAAAGTTGTAGGTAAAGCTAATGCTCCTGTCTTAGCTAATAGAGAATTTGATTTTCCTACAGTTCCAAGATTTACTTGAGAATTGTTTGCTACCATTCCTTGATCTTTAGCTACATCTGCTAAGCCAACACTTGCTTTATCTTTATCCTTATCTTTTTTTAATACATCTCCAAGTAATGTTGATAATTTAGATTTTCCTTTACTTACTTTTTCTGATGATTTTTTAAGAGTTTCTAATGCATTGTTTACTTCATCTTGTTTTGCATTTGCATTAGATAATACTAAGATAGCTGCTTTAAGCGCTGCTTTATATTCTTTCTTAACTGCTTCATCTACATCTTTGAAGCTATCTTGTGATGTAAGGTCTCCATTTTTCTCAACCTCAGCCACAAGCTCTTTTTTGTCTACAGTTTGACTTTCTGCTTTTGGTTGCTCAACTTTACCAGTATATTCTTTTGGAGCTTCTACTCTCTCTGGCTCTACTATTGCTCCAGCTTGTACTCCTGTGTACTCTTTAGGACCTTCCGTTTTCTCTGGTTCTACTACTGCTCCGGCTTGCACTCCTGTGTACTCTTTAGGACCTTCTACTTTTTCTGGCTCTACCACTGCTCCAGCTTGAACCCCTGTATATTCTTTTGGTGGTTCTACCTTCTCAGGTTCTACTATTGCACCCGCTTGTACTCCTGTATATTCTTTTGGTGGTTCTACCTTCTCAGGTTCTACTACTGCACCTGCTTGTACTCCTGTGTATTCTTTTGGTGCATCAACTTTCTCCGGCTCACCTTTTGCCTCTTTTGGTTTAACACCAGTAAGTTTAGATATGGCAACATTTAACTCTTCAACAGCTTTATTTACTTCTTCTTGTGTTGCATGTTCATCTTCTAACAGTTGTTTAGCTTTATTAATTGCTTTGTTGTATGCCTCTTTAGCATCTAATGAAGCATATTCATACTTATCACTATCTGTTGTAACTTTGAAATTATCAGAAGCTAATTTTAATTGACTCTTATCTACCTTAACCTCTTCTTTAGGTGTATTTTTCTCTACAAGAGCCACAAAATTACTAAATCCATCTACTGTGAAGACAAATTTACCATCAACTACTTCACCATTAACCGGTTCAATTGTTCCATCTTTTTTCTCATGTCCAAATTTCGCTGGCATTTTATCTAATGATAGAGTAACTTTTCTAGTTCCATCAACTTCTACTGTTTTATTATTTCTATCTTCTAAATGGATATCATAAAATACAACATCATATTTAGTTAAATCAATCTTACTGTCAGTTAACTGTTTAAGTATTTTTTCTTGACTAGTTTTTTCAACATCGCTAACTACAAGTTTATAATCATTATAAAGTTTAGCTTCTCCAAACTCGACAGTTGCTGGAGTAGTTGCACCTTCTGCCGTTGTAATGCTAGCTACTTTTTGAGCTACACTCAATTGTAGTTCTTTTATATTACGTCCGTTCCCTACTACAAGTTCAAAGTTATTTTCAGAAGATCTATATCCTTCAGGTAATACTACTTCAACAATATATTTACCATTGTTTAAGCGTTTTTGGAATTCTTTTTCACTATATAAACTTCTTGATAATTCTGTTTTTTCACCTTGTTCATTTGTAACAAACACTTTTGCTCCAGCAGGTATAACTTTATCAAATTTAATTATTGTCGTGTTTCTCTTTTGTTCTTCAAATGTAAATTCTACCGTCTTAGTTGAATCATCTTTAGTAATCTCAAAAGCTACTTCTTTAGGACTAGTTAATTTAAGAGCTTCATCAGTAAGAACTACTTGTACAGTATATTTACCATATGGCAGAGCTGTTAGGTTCTTACCATTTTTCGTGAAGTCTTCTCCAACTAACTTACCTTTTTCATTTTTTATAGCATATCTTACGTTAGTAGAATAATCTCCTGTTCCATCTTTAGCTGTACTTTTAACTTCTACAGTACCTTTTTCAGTATTTTGAACTTTTGAAATTCCAACACTATCTTTATTTCCTGCAAAATCACCTACTTCATAAGTAAATTTATCAAGAGATACTTTTTCTGGAAGAGTAAATGTACCATCTATATTTGGTTCAACAACAACTTCATTTTCTACTGTTTTTCCATCTTTACCTTTTTTAGTAACTTTATAACTTAATTTCTTATAAAGTACTCCACTTCCATTTTCTTTAACAGCATACGGTTTAAATGTTCTAGTTTTTTCGTCATAAACTCCACCTGTACCAACAATTTGTGGTGCAACTCTATCAAGTGTAACGTTAAATGCTGTTTCTTGCATCTTCGCACCTGTTGCAACAGGACTATAACTAACTACATATTGATATTCACCATCTGGTAATGGATTTCCATTTTTATCTTGTCCCTTCCAGTTTGTTTCAGTAACTAACACGGCTTTTTTATTAGTAGACTTGTTATGGAAGAAGTTCTTTTTACCAGAAACATTACCATTTTCATATAATGGATTTTTACGTTCAACATCGTCTTTGGCATAAACTGATAATTTAAGATTCTCATAGTTTCTTAAGAAAGTTGCTTTAAATCCAATCTCATCGTGTTGTCTATCACCATTTGGAGAAAATGCCAATTTACCAAAATAATTAGACTTAGTCTTAGGATCATTGTACTCACCTAAAACTTTAATGTTCTTCTCTTCACCATTTACATCAACAGTAACTAATGAAGTAAAGTTATTTTTATCATCACGTTCTGTTGTATTAGGTTTATAGTAATAGAATGGTTTTTCATTCCCTTTAAATTCATATATTGGTTTTTCTACTACAGGTAGATTTTGGAACTCACCTTTAAAACCAACATATGGAATTCCAGCAACAGCTGTATTCGTATCTTTAGAATCGAAGAATCTTACAAATCCTTCAAGATAATAACCATTTGGCATTTGTCCTTCTAATTCATTTCTGAATTGCGTTGCATCTACAGTAATTGTAACTGATTTTTCTCCTTTAGCAGGAACTACTACAGTCTCTCCTCCATTACTTTCTGATAATTGTCTTGGTTTTAGTGTTATTTGTCCATTTTCTACACCATCAGTATTTAAATAAGACTTGTAAACAAGTTCTTTAGGTTGATCTGATAAGTTATGTAGTACTACATTAAACTTAAATGTATCTTGGACATTACCTAAAGAGATACTTCCATAATCATTGTCACCAGTCACATATAAATCACCAAATGCCGCTTTAGAGACATCAATAACCCCAGCTCCTTGTTGTCTAGGTGACGTAAATGCTTTTGTTTCATTATTATAGTTTGGAACCGCAGTACTCATTAATAGATGTTTTATTAATTTTTGTAATTCTTCACCTTGAAGATCAGGATATCTTTCCTGGAATACTTGTTTCATTAATGATACAGCTCCTGCTACGTGTGGTGAAGCCATACTTGTACCACTATCTAATCCATACGTTCCATTATTGAATGATGAATAAACATCACCACCAGGTGCTGTAACATCAGGCTTGAATAGTCCGTCTCCAGTCACTCCCCAACTTGTAAAATCAGCAAGTTGATTCGCTTGTGGGTGAGGTCTCTTACTGAAATGTCCAGTAAATTTTAATTTATAATAATCAGGATAAGTTGCTAATAAATTACCGAATTTATATCCAACGAACACTACAGGAAAATCACTGTCGTAATTATTTAATGCAACGTTAAGTAACTCTTCTCCACCTTCTTTAGTATTATATAAAACAGCACCAGCAGCTCCTGCTTTTTTAGCAGCTGCTACTTTATCCGCAAAGGTATTACCACCTCCACGCATCATTACTGCAATTTTACCTTTTACATCTTGGTTTTTAAAATCATTTTCTAGACCATAACCAGCATTAAAGTATGAATACTCAGTTTTCGGATTAAATCTTTTAGCAAATGGTCTAATTGTAGCTTCACCATTATCCCACTCTTCATTTCCTTCTAATCCAACTACAGTCATTACTTCAGTATTCATAACACTGTTGTTTATAGCTGCTACAGCTATTGAATCAGGAGTTACAGATGGCGTTCCGATTAATCCATAATCCGGATTAGAAGCACTTGGTTTACTTTGACCATTTCCAAATACATTGTCATTACCTGCTGCGACTACAACATTGACCCCAGCCTTTTTAGCAAGTGCAATTGCATCGATAGTACCCTGTCCAACTTCTGTTACTGCACCTGCAGTAGCACCTAGACTCATATTAATAGAATCAGCACCTAATTTAACAGCATCTTCTATAGCTTTAACATATAAAAATGTACTAGTTTTCGCTCCACCTTGTTTATCCGAAAAAACACGCATAAAGATTAATTGTGATTCTGGAGCTACACCCGCAACATACTCATTATTCGGTGCTTTTTTCGTTGGATTACCTACTGAAGTTCCGACAACGTGCATACCGTGTGATTTATCTTTTTTCTCTTTTAAGTTATTATCCCAGTCGTAGTAGTTAAACGCATAAATCAGTTTATCACTATACCATTTTCCATAATCAATTCCAGCTTTTTCTCTTACAGATTCTAGTTCAGCTTTATTTTTATATTTAGCTTTACTAGCATCAGTTAAATGTAGTATATCATGATTAGGATCTAAACCTGAATCAATAACTGCTACTACTCTTCCTTGTCCTTTATATCCTTTATCCCAAAGACCCTGAACACCGATGATTCTATTACTATCGATAACTGTATTTTTTAAAGCAGTATCATCTTCATCATTTTTAGTAGTAGTAGTTTCAGGAACTTCATAATCAACACTCACTTCAACACTGTTTACAAAGTCCATCGCCTGAATTTTTTTAGCATCAGCATAAGAAGTTTCTAAAGAAAATCCATTTAAAAGTGTATCATATTCAAATAATACTTTGTAATCAACACCTTTATCTTTAATCTCTTTTAATGCTCGTTCACGTGGTTCTTTAGTACTCTTTTCACGTTCTTTTCTTCCTTCTTCAGTTTTCAATGAATTAGGATCTACTTTGTCCTCTTTTAAAGAAACAATAATTTTAACTTTATCCTCATCTTTAAAAGTATGTGCAGAAGTATTAGATACGGCATCAGCCTTTCCATCCTCTTCAGCATATACCCAATTCTTCTCTAAATTATTAAAATTCATTACATGTAGATTAGTTAGTAGTAATGTAGCTGTTACAAATGATACAGCGGCTTTTTTTCCAAATTGCATTATTCCTCTCCTTTTTTAAGTATATTTAAAGTACATTTCTTTATTTAATCATATATTGTCAGAAAAATCAACAAACTTCATAAAATATTTTATGTAAATATAAAAAAACTTAGTGTTATGTTACTAAGTTTTTTATATTTATTCATGTATTTCTAAAGGTAATCCATCTGGATCAAAGAAAAATGCCATTTTCTTATTATCAAAGTCATCATATCTTAATTTTTCATGTGGAATATCTAATTCATCAAATTTTTTCAGAACCGCTTCTACATCATCAACTTTAAAAGCTAAATGTCTTAGTCCACTATGTTCTGGACTTGGCATCTTAGGTCTCAACGGAGCATCTTCTTTAATAAAAATTTCTAATACTAGGTTCCCTTGTTTTACATTTATAATAATATCATTCTTCTCTGGACGATTATGTTCACTAATAACCTCAAACCCTAACTTATCTACGTAAAACTCTTTTGTTTTAATGTAGTTTGTTCCTATAATCGCTATATGATGTACATTTTTAAACATTTTAATACATTTCCTTATTTAATTTTTTTACTATGTCTATTGCTAGAGCTAGTTCCTCTGGATTCACTTCTTCATAGTCTCCTTTGTCTGTATATCTATAAGTTACATCCACTCCAGTTGTCGTTGGATCAATTCCATATTTTTTAAAAGTTCCATGAACTTGAGTAACTCCTGTTTCTTTAATTATATATTCAATATTCTCTGTAGTGATACCTGCACCTGCAAGAATCTCAATTTTATCCCCAAACTTTTCTTGAAGCTGTTTTAAAAGTTTTACACCTTTATTAACATTTGCACCAAGTCCACTAGTCAAAACTCTTGTACAACCTAATTCAATTAAGCGTTGAATATTATATTCTGGTTCATCTGAACAATCAAACGCTCTATGAAAGACACTTTCTGCTTCAAAACTTTTACATAGGTTTATCATTTTCTCAGTCTCTTCCCAATCTATCTTTCTATCTTCAGTAAGGAATCCAAATACAATTCCTTTTGCACCATGTTCTAACAGTTCTCTAGCTTCTCTAAACATTTGTTCTTTTTCTATTTCTGAATAGCAAAAACCACCTCCCCTAGGTCTTACCATCGCCATTATAGGTATCTCAACTCCATTTTCAAGTGCCATATCTAACACTGTCAATGTTGGGGTCAAACCACCTAGATAACTTGCACTGATTAATTCTATTCTATCAGCACCTTCATTTTGTGCTACTAAACAATCCTGTACACTATTAGCACATACTTCTATTTTAATCATATCGAATTCTCCTTTAATATCTATAGCTTAATTATAACATAGTTTAAAATAACTCTTATAACTTATACTCTATTAAAAAATTCATTTTCATCAATCCTTTAAAGTAAAATAAGGATATGTGAAATTAATCATCATATCCTTATTTATATTTATATTGTAGACTGTATTATTTCCCACCAAATATAGATGTTCTAAAGTCCTTAGTTTGATCTAGATAAGCCTTAAATATTGCTTTCTTAAGTTTAAGAACTCTACTATTTGTATCAGGGTATAATTGTGCTGTATAATCAGCAGCATCTTCTCTAACCGCTGTTTCAATCATTTTCTCAAGCACACCTATATTCGTAACAGTTACATTTCTTTGTCGTCCCCATTGATCATTAGGATTGAAAAAGCTAACTCTATTTAGTTTACTGAATTGTTGTTCTCTTTCTTTATACATATCTTTCTTGAATTCAACCCAAGAATTATATTTTTTATCAAACACTTTCTCAAGTACTAATTTATCAGTAACCAATCCTATTTCTTTACCATAAGATTTAATCTTACTTCCTCTATCTTTTGCTTCTTTTTCATATTGATTAGAAATATATGGTACCATACCTTCTTTATAACCTTTAGCAGCTAATAGTTCAAATGCAATACGGCGTCCCATTAAGTCTCCTGGAGTTCCTCTATCACTACTTAAAGCAGAATAGATTGGTGAGAATAGATTGATTGTATGGTATCCATTTCTTTCATACTCCCCTTGGTCTATATATCCTCTTCTTGTAATAACATCATTTTCGATTAGACTATCAAATGAATTTAGTTTATTAATTTCATCAGAAGTTAATCTACGAACTATATTTGTTGCATAAACAGAATTTCCATCTGGATCTTTCTTATATATATTCTCAATTTTTCTTAATAGATCATTTTTCTCATTATAATCTAATTTAGCTACAGCACGTCCTTCTAATATTTCAAGCGTATAGATTAAATCAAACATATTATGCATATAACTATGTAAGTCTTCTGCATTACTGAATCTTTGAGTTGGATCCGCTATTTGAAGTCTTGTTGAATTTTCTGAATCATCATATTTTAACACAGAGTTAATTGTTATTGTTGGATCATATGAATGGTCAGGAGCTTGTAGTAGTCCTTTTGCATAAAACTCAGGCCCTAATCCGCTTCTTCTTCCATATCCTCCAAGATAAATCTCTCTATCAGAGTTATGTGTCATTTCATGAGTATATGTTACCGCACCATTTTTATCTAACATACGATAAGCCATATAGTAGAATGCATCACCTGTAGCATATGCACCGTGTTTGTTGTGAACAACATTGTTTCCAGCTGGTCCAAAGAAATTTTTTATAACTGAATTATTTGTTTCAAAATTCGCTTCTTGTGTCTCTTTATTTTTATCATTACCAAATCTGAACGCATCATAAACTAGGACACTTCTAAATAATTTTTCTTTATTTTCTTTATCTAGAATTTTATACCAATAATCATAATGATCTCTAAAGCGTTTAGCCGCTTCTTTCGCATTCTCTTCAACAAATTTATTTAATTTTTCTCCCGTAGGATATTCAGAACTTCTATATCTATCGTAAGCACCAAATCCTATAGTTGAAATATTCGCAATCATAAATATCATTTTTTCTTCTGGTAAAGTTAATAATGGTAAGACCATACTTTGATATTTCCATGAAGGACTAGTTAATCTATCATAAACACCTATAGAATATTCTGTTCCTTGTTTTGATTGTTTAGAACTAACTTCAGGAATTGTAGATTTTTCTTCAACAATATAAGCTTTTGATTGTTTTTTGAACCAGTCGTTATTAGTTGTATTTGGTAGGAATACTTTTCTATAACCTTCTAATGCTTTAAATAAACCTTCAGTTCCATAATTTTTTGATAATAATACATTATATGTAATTACATTATTTTTAGCTAATAAATTATTAAATCCAGATCTACCTAGCTCAATAACATTATCTAATGCAGAACTATTAGATTTACCAAAGAAGTCTAAATGATATAATACTAAATCTTTTGCACTTGTATTATCATATTTAAAATTATACCAACGTTCAAGATATGTTAATCCTAGAAGCAGCGCCTCTTTATTATTCTTAATTTTTTCTATTACATAATTGTCTATTATTGAATTATTATTTTCAGCTATCGCCGCATCAGCAGAAAGAAGTTTTGATAAACTATCTTCAATGTTCAATTGTGTTTTAGTAAATTGTTCATCTAGATATAATTCTGTTAATTTTATATCATTTGAAATATCCAATACTTTTCTAACAGCACCTGAATCATATCGAACAGATTTCAGATCATTTAAAACAGCTTTTACAATATTATTATAACTATGTAATAATGTATTAGGTGTGTATATTAATTTTGTATCAGCTATTTCATATTCTGCTACTTTAGAGAACTCTTGTAGATATTTTATATCTAATATTTGAGATGAATTATCTGAATAGTGAAGCAACAGCTTATTAATTCTTTCTTTATCTTTATTAATATCAGAAATTACTTCTTTATCCCTCATTGGAACTACTGATAAAAGATTTTTAGTAAATAAATCACTATTTTTATCTACAAGATTACCATATTTAACAATTGTCTCTCTATTGTAGAAAGGTAATAGTTTCTCAATATTTTTATATACTTTCAATCTAGAAATATCAGCATCTTTTAAGTTTTTATAATCTGTTTCATATTTAGAAGAGAAGTTAAAGTCTTCTATCTTAGTATTTTTCTTAGGAACAAGTTCAATTTTCTTCTCAAGAACTTTATTATTTTCTAATACCATTCCTCTTTGTTCTTCTGAATCTTTACTAAGTACTTCGTCATCTACTTGAACTACTTTTACCACCTTATTATTTTTATTACTATAAGTGTTAGTTGCTTTTATACCATTAAAATCATAACCAGCAATAGCATTACCGTTTGTAACATTAACATCGCTTAAGACATTTGTAAGGTTACCCGAGTTACTTATCTCTGAAGTTTCCCTATCCCAAAGATTACCTACAACTCCACCAACTTTACCAAAAGGTTTAACATTATTAAGATTTCCTTCAACATAACTATTTCTGATTGTTGCTTTTTTATCGACAACCCCTGCTACACCACCAACAACCTGATCACCTGTATTAGCATTCGTAGCCATATCGATAGATGAAATTGATCTGTCTATTAGAGCACCAGCACCTGAAAGTTTTCCTACTAAACCACCTATTTGATAAGTAGCCGTTGTATCATAAGTATTAGTTATTCTTCCAGTAAAACTACTATTAGATATAGTAGAGTCAGTTACTTGTGAAACTAAACCACCTATGCTTCGTTCTCCAGCAATTACACCAGATGAATGAACATTAGCAATTGTAGTACCATTTTTCGCTTCTTTCGCAATTGTTGCAGCATCTTCTTTAGAAGAAACATTTGCTTCTTTTATTGAAAGATCTTGAATAGTAGCATGACTTAAAACCTTAAACAATGGTTTTTTCAAGTTATATATAGCATAGTTCTTACCTTTTGTTGCTCCTATTAATGTACCACTAAACTCTTTATTAATATAACTTTCTTGACCATCTGAAAGTTCTACTTCACGAGCATCCATAGTTGCTCCTAAACGGAACGTACCATATGGATTAATATTCATAGCATCTACTAGATTTTTAAATGATGTATAAACTCCATTTTCACTATTTACTGTCTTAGGAAGATAGTAAGTATAATTTTCTATAGTACTATTGTTTTCATGTTGGATTAAATTATTAGCTTGTCCTACAATTTTGTAAACATCTTGATTATCTTTTCTAGCACTCTCAATACTCTTAACTGGTAACATAACATCTTTAAAGTTCTCTGATTTTACTTTCATAAAGTAATTTGTTGGATTAGATGGAACACTCGCAAGTGATGTTACATGGCGGTACTTATTATTTTCTAAAGTATACAATTCTACATTAGAAATATTTCTAAGTTCTAATTTTTTATCAACTTTCTTTTCTTCTTTTATATCGTCTTTTTTCTCATCTTTATGACGCTCTAAAGCATCATAGTTAGGTGTAATCTCTTTACCTTTTATAATACTTCTAATCCAATCTAATTGTGTTGGAGATAATATTAATCCACCTGAACGATTCTCAGCACCATTTTGGTGTAGTCCAATCACTTCTCCTTTAGAGTTAAAGATTCCTCCACCACTCATACCAGCTTTTCCACCTTGGTACTGAACACCATAAGTATTATTTGCGTATTTTTGTTCCATTTCAACAGTTGTATCTTTTAAGTGAGTATACTCTCCTCTAGGATAACCATAAACATTTAACTTATCATTAACATTTACTTTCGAGTAATTTTCTACTAAGTTCGCATGTTGTCTTCTTGTAGATTGAGGTAAAGTAATAACAGCCAAATCATAGATAAATCCTTTTGGATAATCTTTTTTATTATAAAAATGAATATCATCTGAAGAGAATGAACCTTTTTGTCCATCTGGTGTTTGCCATTCATATGTATTTTTAGACTTATCTCCTATAAATTCACCCGTACTGTTATCTGTAGAATTACTAATAAAATTGTGCGCTACTGTCAACAATACATTAGGCGCTATAAATGTAGCCGAACCCGTTCCAGACAATACTTGATTACCTTTAACAAAATTCATTCTAAGTAGTGCACTAGCATTTTTTGGAACATTATTTATTTCTGCTGTATTGTTATTTTCTACAGTAGGTTTTGGATCTTCTGTTTTCAGTGGCTCAATTTTTCCTGTATACTCTTTTGGTGGTTCGATTTTTTCCGGTTCGACAATCGCTCCAGCCTGTACTCCTGTGTACTCCTTAGGCGGTTCTACTTTCTCTGGTTCCACTATTGCTCCAGCTTGCACCCCTGTGTACTCCTTCGGTGCTTCTGCTTTTGCTGGTTCTACTACTGCACCAGCTTGCACTCCTGTGTACTCTTTAGGTGCTTCTACTTTTTCTGGTTCTACTATTGCTCCGGCTTGTACTCCTGTGTATTCCTTAGGCGGTTCTACTTTCTCTGGTTCTACTACAGCTCCAGCTTGCACCCCTGTGTACTCCTTCGGTGCTTCTGCTTTTGCTGGTTCTACTACTGCACCAGCTTGCACTCCTGTGTATTCTTTTGGTGCCTCTACCTTCTCTGGTTCTACCAAAGCACCAGAAGTGACTCCACCATATTGCGGTTCAATTTTTTCTGGTTCTACTATCGCTCCAGCTTGCACTCCTGTGTACTCCTTCGGTACTTCTACTTTTGCCGGTTCTACTATTGCTCCAGCTTGTACTCCTGTATACTCCTTAGGTGCTTCTACTTTTTCTGGTTCTACTACAGCTCCGGCTTGCACTCCAGTGTACTCCTTCGGTGCTTCTGCTTTTGCCGGTTCTACTACTGCTCCAGCTTGTACTCCTGTGTACTCCTTAGGTGTTTCTGCTTTTGCTGGTTCTACTATCGCTCCGGCTTGTACTCCTGTGTACTTTGGTTTAACTTCTACTGCAGGTTTCACAAGTTTTTCACCCTTAGTAATAACGTTACTCACTACTTTTTTGGTTCCTTTTTCAATTACTTCTGAAACTGGATCTTCTTTTTTTGTAGAAATTAACTCTCTAGAAACTTCTTTCCCCTCTACGGTAAACACCCTTATAACTTCAGTTTTCTTACCTTCTTTTCCTTGTTGTTTTACTCTTGTTGTTCCTTCAGGTAATTCTGCATTATATTCTATAGTTTTACTATAATGTAATGGTGTTTCTATTTTTTTATCTGAATATAGTAATTCAGGTCTAGACAGTGTTCCAGCTAACACTTCATCTTGAGGATTTACTGTATTCATACCTAAGACTTTTTTACCTGCATTATCTGGTGCTGTTTTATTTTCCTGTTTTTTATCTAATACATTTGTATTTCTATTTTCTTTTAATTGTGGTTGTTTTATATTCTGTTGTTGTGAAGAAGCATTTTC
>ERZ773006.415-NODE-415-length-20524-cov-14.721_pt1 | contig 20524 bp, 15 predicted proteins | sample MGYA00580843_ERZ773006 | MGnify/ENA primary metagenome ERZ773006 (study PRJEB29015, sample SAMEA2738011) | human oral metagenome | biome: human oral; feature: human-associated habitat; material: dental | place: China | collected 2052 ...
CCGACTTACTTTTCAGACGGCCCCCCCCCGAAAAGCCGTTCTAACATCGATGAACAGCCGAAACAGAAAGCAAACAATGACCCAAACCCTTTTAATCGAACTCCTCACCGAAGAACTCCCCCCAAAAGCCCTGAATAATTTAGGCAACCACTTTGCCGCTTCTGTTGCTGAAGGCTTGGAAAAAGCGCAACTGATTGACGGCGCAGCCGAATTTACCGCCTACGCCTCGCCGCGCCGTTTGGCCGTTCAAATCAAAAACGTGAAAGCCGTGCAAGCCGATCAGAAAATCGTGAAAAAAGGCCCAGCCGTGGACAATGCCATGAAAGACGGTGCGCCGACCAAGGCTTTAGAAGGTTTTGCACGCGGTGCGGGGGCGAAAATCGAAGACTTGACCATCGTCCACGACGGCAAGCAGGATGTGTACGCCTACGAATACGTCCAAACCGGCAAACCGTTGGGCGAACTTTTGGAAGACATTATCAATCAAGCCGTTAAGAAACTGCCGATTCCGAAAGTGATGCGTTGGGGCAGCAGCACGTTTACCTTCGTGCGCCCCGTTCACGGGCTGATTGTGCTGCATGGCGACGACATTGTGAACGTCAGCGTTTTGGGCCTGCAAAGCAGCAATCAAACCTTGGGACACCGCTTCCTGTCCAACGGCGAAATCACCATTGAAAACGCCGACAGCTACGCCACACAAATGCTCGAGCAAGGCAAAGTCGTCGCTTCATTTGCCGAGCGCAAAGCTGCGATTCAGACGGCCTTAAACGAGCAGGCAGGCCGTCTGAAAGCGACCGTTGCCGCCGATGAAGCCCTGCTGGACGAAGTGACCGCGCTGGTCGAATACCCCGTTGTTTTGGAAGCCGGTTTTGAAGAACATTTCCTCGCCGTGCCGCAAGAATGCCTGATTCTGACCATGCAGCAAAACCAAAAATACTTCCCGCTGCTCGACCAAAACGGCAAGCTGATGAACCGCTTCCTGCTGGTCTCCAACCTGCAAACTGAAGATACGTCACACATCATCCAAGGCAACGAACGCGTCTTGCGCGCGCGCCTGTCTGATGCCGAGTTCTTCTACAAGCAAGACCAGAAAGCAACTTTAGAAAGCCGCCTGCCGAAATTGTCCAGCGTGGTTTACCATAACAAAATCGGTTCGCAAGCCGAGCGCATCGAGCGTCTGCAAAGCATTGCCGCCCACATCGCCAAAGCATTGGGCGCGGACGCTGCCGCAGCCGAACGCGCCGCGCGTTTGGCGAAAGCCGACTTGGTGACCGAAATGGTCGGCGAGTTCCCCGAACTGCAAGGCACGATGGGCAAATACTACGCCCGTTTGGACGGCGAAACCGAAGAAATCGCCGAAGCCGTCGAGCAACACTACCAACCGCGTTTCGCCGGCGACAATCTGCCGAACGGTAAAGTCGCTACTGCCGTTGCGCTGGCCGACAAGCTGGAAACCTTGGTCGGCATTTGGGGCATCGGTCTGATTCCGACCGGCGACAAAGACCCCTACGCCTTGCGCCGCGCCGCCTTGGGTATTTTGCGGATGCTGATGCAGTATGGTTTGGACGTGAACGAATTGATTCAGACGACCTTCGACAGCTTCCCCAAAGGTTTGCTCAACGAGAAAACGTCGTCTGAAACCGCCGACTTCATGCAGGCGCGCCTTGCCGTATTGCTGCAAAATGACTATCCGCAAGACATCGTCGCCGCCGTACTCGCCAAACAGCCGCGCCGTTTGGACGATTTGACCGCCAAACTGCAAGCCGTTGCCGCGTTCAAGCAACTGCCCGAAGCCGCCGCGCTCGCCGCCGCCAACAAACGCGTGCAAAACCTGCTGAAAAAAGCCGATACCGAGTTGGGCGAAGTCGATGAAAGCCTGCTGCAACAAGACGAAGAAAAAGCTCTGTATGCCGCCGCACAAGACTTGCAGCCGAAAATTGCCGCCGCCGTTGCCGATGGCAATTTCCAAACCGCTTTGTCCGAACTGGCTTCCGTCAAACCGCAAGTCGATGCCTTCTTCGACGGCGTGATGGTAATGGCTCAAGATCCCGCCGTAAAACAAAACCGCCTGAACCTGCTGAACCGCTTGGCAGAGCAGATGAACGCGGTAGCGGATATTGCGGTATTGGGCGAGTGAGGCCGATTATTATCAAAAAGCATCATGTAGTTAAATGCTTTATCCCGTTTTGACGCCGGAATTTATAAAATTCCCTGTCAAAACCTGCGGCACGCATTTAACTACATGTCCCCAAAAATAATATTCCGACATAACCTGTTCACCCGACTATAAATTTTCCGCATTTAGTATTTTCATATGAGTAAAACCATCATACTGGCCGTTCCCTATATGTACGGGTTGGACAAGTGCATAGAGAAAAACCTGCGCTTCCACGGCTTCAATGTCATCAATCTCTGTTACGACGACAGGGACTCATACTATCCGCACATAGGCTGCCGTATTCTCGGTTTGTATCATAAACACATTAAAAAAGACGGCGATTATAAGAAAAAACTGAAATATTCCCGCTACCGCAAGCAGATAGCCGAAAAACTGGCTTCCTTGGAAGGCGGCAAAGCAGACTACGCCCTTTGCATCCGCGCCAATATTTATCCCAAAGAAATCATTTCCGCCATCCGCGAACACAGCAAAGTATGCGTCAACTACCAATGGGACGGTATCGACCGTTTCCCCGACATCATCGAATATCTGCCCTATTTTGACCGCTGCTGGGTGTTCAATAAAAACGATGTAGAGACATACCCCCAACACCATTTCAAAGCGACCACCAATTTCTATTTCGATTTTCCGATTGACGGAAACGGAAAAACGGAAGGCCTTTATTTTTTAGGCGGTTACGAAGCAGGAAGAGAACATCAAACCTCCGTTTTTCTCGATGAAGCACGCAGGCTGGGGCTGCCTTTGGACTTCCACATCTACTGCAAAGACGACCGAGCAAGCAAAATTTTCGGTAACGACGGCATTACCTATTTGGACAGACAAAGCATCCTGAGTTTCGAGCAAAACCTGCAAAAGGTCAAAAACTGCCTGGCAGTCGTCGATTTTGTCCAATTTGAAAATTACGGCCTGTCTTTCCGCGTATTCGACGCCCTGTGTTTCGACAAAAAACTGATTACCACCAATCAGGCCGTAGCGGAATGCGACTTCTACCATCCCGACAACATCTTCATTTGGGATGGAGAAAACCCCGAAGGCCTGCAAGACTTTTTCAGACGGCCTTACCATCCGCTTCCTGAAGAAATAAAAGCCAAATACGCATTCGGCAACTGGGTCCGCCGAATCCTCGACATATCAGACGAGGCATAAACAGATACCATGCCGACCGAACAAAAAACGATTATTCTGGGCATGCCCGCCGACAACCAAATCTACCGCGTTATTGAAGCCGCCTTGGATCATCACGGCTTCAATGTCGTCAGCGTCGTTATGGACAACCTGAATTTCCGCTATCCCTCCCTTTCCTGCCGTCTGAAAATCAAATTCAGGCAACTGGTGCTGCGGGACAAAAACGCCAAAAAAGACTTTAAATCCGCCCAATTAATCCGAGACGTCGAAAACAAACTGGCAGCGCACGGCAAGGCGGATTACGCCCTATTTATCCGCGGCGACATCTACTCGCCCGAGTTTCTGGATATGATTAAACGCCATACCCGTCATGGCAATATGGTCAACTACCAATGGGACGGCATCGACCGTTTCCCTGCCATTTGGGATTGCGCCGACCGGTTCGACCGTATTTACGTTTTTGATCCCGCCGATATGCGAAATCCGAAACATCCTTTTCTGCCGACCACCAACTTCTATTTCGACCACGACGTCAACCTGCCCGAAAACCCGCCCAACGATTTCTATTTCATCGGCTGGCATATGCCCGACCGCGCTCCGATTATTTCCGCGTTCGGCAAAGCGGCCGAAACGCTGGGCTGGAAGCTCGACTTCAATATCGGCTGTCTGAATACCGACGTTGACACCCTCCGCCGTTTTTATCCTACGGAAAACATCAAAATCTTCATCGGCGTCAGAAGTTTCGCAGACAACCTCGAAGCCGCCAAACAGGCAAAAATCCTGATAGATTTCAAAACGCCCGTTCACAACGGCCTCTCATTCCGCCCCTTCGAAGCCCTCGGCTACCGCAAAAAACTGATTACCACCAACGCCGAAATCCAAAAATACGATTTCTACCACCCCGACAACATCTTCGTTTGGGACGGTAAAAGTTTGGACGGTTTGGCAGAATTTGTCGCCAAGCCCTACTGCGAACTGCCGTCCGAAATCTACCAAAAATACAGTTTCGGCAACTGGTTACGCTATATTCTGGACATACCGCCCCATCAAAAAATAACCCTGCCCGAATAAACGGAGAGGTCGTCTGAAATTTGCCGATATAGCAGATTGAAATAGGCAATTCCAGCACCGTCATTCCCGCGCAGGCGGAAATCCAGAGATTTGAGATTACGGTAATCTCTAAACATCTCTGAAAGATTAAGATCGGGATTCCCGCCTGCGCGGGAATGACGGTACAGAGGCTTCTTATTTTGTTTCAGACGGCCTCAAAAATTAGATTCATCACACTATTTATGCTATAAGGTCGTCTGAAATAAACAGACTCTATTCTCGAAACAAGGAAGTAAACATGAGTACACAAGATTTAAGCGGCAAAATCGCATTGGTAACAGGCGCATCGCGCGGTATCGGCGCGGCGATTGCCGACACGCTGGCGGCGGCAGGTGCCAAAGTCATCGGCACGGCAACCAGCGAAAGCGGCGCGGCGGCGATTAGCGAGCGTCTGGCGCAATGGGGCGGCGAAGGCCGTGCATTGAATTCCGCCGAACCCGAAACCATCGAAAACCTGATTGCCGACATTGAAAAAGCGTTCGGCAAACTGGATATTCTGGTCAACAACGCCGGTATCACCCGAGACAACCTCTTGATGCGTATGAAAGAAGAAGAGTGGGACGACATCATGCAGGTCAACCTCAAATCCGTGTTCCGCGCCTCTAAAGCCGTCTTGCGCGGCATGATGAAGCAACGTACCGGCCGCATCATCAACATCACATCCGTCGTCGGTGTGATGGGCAATGCCGGTCAGACCAACTATGCTGCGGCAAAAGCAGGCTTGATCGGTTTCTCCAAATCCATGGCGCGCGAAGTCGGTAGCCGCGGCATTACCGTCAACTGCGTCGCCCCCGGCTTTATCGACACCGACATGACCCGCGCCCTGCCTGAAGAAACCCGCAAAACCTTCGAAGCGCAAACTTCGCTGGGCAAATTCGGCGAAGCGCAGGACATTGCCGATGCGGTTTTGTTCCTCGCTTCCGACCAAGCGAAATACATCACCGGTCAAACGCTGCACGTCAACGGCGGCATGCTGATGCCTTAACAGGTCGGAAGCTAAAAAACCGCCGTGTTCGCCCCGCATGCATCACTCCTGATTAAGCGGCTACAAAAAGGCCGTCTGAATTTTTTCAGACGGCCTTCCGCCACCCGATTCAGACAGGACGCCCTTCGGGACAATATTTCAGACGGCATTTTTTTGGTCATACAAAACATTATTTTACAAATTTTTTTGATATAATTTTAACAATCCGTTCCGATAACCGTTGATATTATTTCTCGCGTGTTTTCAGACGGCCTATCATAAAAATACGATTCATCTTGCAACAAAAAAGGCCGCCCGCGCTATGCACGAATTCTCCCTTGCTCCCATTGTCATTGTCCTGCTGGTTTCCGTCATCACAGTTATCTGCTGCCGCAAATTCAATATCCCCTCCATGCTCGGTTATCTTCTGGTCGGTTTTCTGGCCGGTCCGAGTATGCTCAGTTTGATTCCGAAAAGCGATGCCACCGATTACTTAGGCGAAATCGGTATCGTCTTTCTGATGTTCAGCATCGGCCTCGAATTTTCCTTGCCCAAGCTCAAAGCCATGCGCCGCCTGGTGTTCGGGCTGGGCGGATTGCAGGTCGTCGTTACCATGCTGTCTATTATGAGCATCTTGATGCTGATGGACGTCCAGTTCAACTGGGCGTTTGCCGCCGCCGGCGCGCTGACCATGTCGTCCACGGCGATCGTCAGCCGCATCCTCTCGGAAAAGACCGAACTGGGGCAGCCGCACGGTCAGATGTCGATGGGCGTCTTATTAATGCAGGACATCGCGGTCGTGCCACTGATGATTCTGATTCCCGCATTGGCAGGCGGCAACAGCGGCAACCTCTGGCTGGAATTGGGTTTGGCCGCATTGAAAATGATCATTACGCTGGGCGTGCTGTTCATCGTCGGCAACAAAATCATGTCGCCGTGGTTCAGGCTGGTGGCCAAACGCAAATCGTCCGAACTCTTCATGATTAACGTGTTGCTGGTAACGCTCGGCGTCGCCTATCTGACCGAACTGGAAGGTCTGTCGCTGGCACTGGGCGCATTTGTGGCCGGTATGCTGCTTTCCGAAACCGAATACCGCTTCCAAGTGGAAGACGACATCCGCCCGTTCCGCGACATCCTGCTCGGTTTCTTCTTCATTACCGTCGGTATGAAACTGGACATTCAAGCCTTAATCGGCGGCTGGCGGCAAATTCTGATTCTGTTGGCGATTTTGTTGGTTTTGAAAGCATTGGTCGTAGCCATCATCGCATTCCGCATGAAACACCCCGTTGCCGACAGTCTGAAAAGCGCGCTCTATCTGGCGCAAGGCGGCGAATTCGGTTTTGTGATGCTGGCAATTTCCAGCAAAATCAATATGGTTTCCCCTGAGTTGGAGCAGGCCGCCACCGCCGCCATCCTGCTGTCGATGATTATCGCCCCGTTCCTGCTGGGTGCCAGCGATACCCTCATCAACTTTTTCGTCAAATCAAACTGGGACATGAAAGCGCTGGATTTGCACAGTATGCTGGTGGAAACCATGAACAAATCCGACCACGTGCTGATTATCGGTTTCGGGCGCGGCGGTCAGACCATAGGCCGTATTCTGGCGCAGGAAAACATCCCCTACTACGCCCTAGACCTTGACGTAGAGCGCGTACAAGTCGCCCGCAGCGCAGGCGAGCCGGTATCTTTCGGCGACGCCAAACGCCGCGAAGTATTGGAGGCCGCCGGATTGAACCGCGCAAAAGTGGTTGTAATTACGCTGAATAATATGCACGAAACGCAGCATGTTTTGGACAACATCATGTCGCTGCACCCCACCATGCCGGTCTACGTTCGCGCCGTCAACGACGATTACCTGAAAAAATTTAGCGACATGGGCGCGGAAGAAGCCGTATCCGACACCAAAGAAACCAGCCTCGCCCTCGCCAGTTATGCCATGCTTGCCAACGGTGCGCCCTATACCCATGTATATCAGACCATTACCAACATCCGCCGCAGCCGTTACGCCTCGCTGGAAGACCTGTTTGTCGGCAGCGACGACGAAACCTCGTTTTCTGAAGAAAGCAAAAACATCAGCCGCCACGCTTTTCCGCTGGCTGGCGAAGCGTATGCCATCGGCAAATCTATTCAAGACCTGCCGCTAGCAGGCAACGGCATTAAACTGCTGTTCGTCCGCCGCAACACCAGCCGCCTCGACAGCCTTGAACCGGATTTCCGGCTCCAAGCCGGTGATATTTTGGTGGTTGCGGGAAGAAAAGAAGAAATTATCTCTTTTGAAAACTGGAGTTTGCAGGGAAACACCTGATTACGGCAAAATAAACCTTGCACGAAGGCAGCCGATTTGGTTTAATAGCGGCTTCGCAGTTTCGGCTGCAACGGGTGATTAGCTCAGTTGGTAGAGCGTCTGCCTTACAAGCAGAATGTCGGCGGTTCGACTCCGTCATCACCCACCAAGTTTCTTTTCTGCTGTTGTTAACGCAGCGGATGCGCGGTGGTAGCTCAGTTGGTTAGAGTACCGGCCTGTCACGCCGGGGGTCGCGGGTTCGAGCCCCGTCCGCCGCGCCAAATCCCCAAAATACCGACTTTGTCGGTATTTTTTGTTTTTTTAGGGATGATTAGCTCAGTTGGTAGAGCGTCTGCCTTACAAGCAGAATGTCGGCGCGGTTCGACTCCGTCATCACCCACCATCCGAACCAAACGGCCTTATCGGGAAGATAAGGCCGCAGCCGTTTTCAGATGGCCTCAAATTCTACCGCCAATGCAGGCCGTCTGAAAAACGGCAACAAAAAGCCCGAATCTTTCCATTCGGGCTTCTTCCATCATATTGGTAACCGCTACTCCAAAACCACCTCCACACGGCGGGCTTCGGCTTTGCTGCCGCTGCCTTCGCTGTCGGACGGTTTACGCAGTTCGATTTGGTTTTCCGCCACGCCAAGACCCATCAAAGCGTTTTTCACGGCAAATGCGCGCTGTTTGGACAATTCCTCATTCAGCGCCTGATTGCCCGTTTTATCGTGAAAACCGGAAACCACTGCCTTCTTGCCTGCTTTCACACCGGCCAAAACATCTTTCAACGCATCTTCCGCACCGGCAGCCAAATCCGATTTGCCGCTGGCGAAGTAGAATTTCACAATACCGTTTTCCACCACTACCGCTGCTTCGTTTTCAGACGGCATAGAGGCAGACGCTTCGGCCGGCGCGACATCGGCCGGCGCAACGGTTTCCGACGCCGAATTTTCGGCCATTCCGTTCACTACAGCCTGTTCGACCGCGGCCTCTTCTTTTCCCTCTTCGGCGGCGGATGCTTCCTCCATCACCACAGCAGAGGCATTGGCATTATTCGGCGAACCTTCTATCCGGCCGGTTTCCCAGCCCCAGACGGTAAAAAACAGGGTTGCTGCCGCCGCCAGACCTGCCGCGCCGCCGGCCAGCCAAAGTCCCAAACGTTGTTCTTTATGTTCGTCGTTAGCCATTTCCAGCCTCCTCGTTGAATTGAAAAATCGTCATGCTCCAATTATACATAAAAAGCCGAAACAAACCGACAAAACTATCCAAACCGATATCAAAACAGTAAAATGCCTACCTTCTCCCCAACCGACACAACTGTACCATGCTCACCTTCCAACAAATCATCTTCAAACTGCAAACATTCTGGGCAGACAAAGGCTGCACCGTCATCCAACCTTTCGACATGGAAGTCGGCGCCGGTACTTCCCATCCCGCCACCTGCCTGCGCGCGCTCGGTCCCGAGCCTTGGTTTGCCGCCTACGTCCAACCCAGCCGCCGCCCCAAAGACGGCCGCTACGGCGATAACCCCAACCGCCTGCAACACTATTACCAATTCCAAGTCGCCCTCAAACCCGCGCCCGCCAATATCCAAGACCTCTATCTTGATTCCCTGCGCGAATTGGGCATCGACCCGAAAGTCCACGACATCCGCTTCGTCGAAGACGACTGGGAAAACCCCACCCTCGGCGCATGGGGCTTGGGTTGGGAAGTCTGGCTCAACGGCATGGAAGTGACCCAATTCACCTACTTCCAACAAGTCGGCGGCATCGACTGCACCCCCGTACTCGGCGAAATCACCTACGGCATCGAACGCTTGGCGATGTACCTGCAAGGCGTAGAAAACGTCTACGACCTCGTTTGGGCAAAAACGCTCGACGGTAATACAGTAACTTACGGCGACGTTTACCACCAAAACGAAGTCGAACAATCCACCTACAACTTCGAATACAGCGATGCCGACTGGCTGCTGCGCCAATTCAACGACTACGAAGCGCAAGCCAAACGCCTGCTCGCCGAAGAAAACGCCAGCCTCGCCCTGCCCGCCTACGAGCTGGTTCTCAAAGCCGGACACACCTTCAACCTATTAGACGCACGCGGCGCCATTTCCGTTACCGAACGCGCCACCTACATCGGCCGCATCCGCGCCCTCAGCCGTATCGTGGCGCAGAAATACGTCGAAAGCCGCGAGAAACTGGGCTTCCCGTTGATTAAAGACAAGGCTCAGGCTGCATGACTTTCAGACGGCCTCTGAAACGTCCCGCCGAATAGAAAAGGCCGTCTGAAACAATTTCAGACGGCCTTTTTCCTTTTATTCTACTTATTCCGTATCGGCAAACCACGATAACCGCTATCCGTTCCGCATCTTTCAAACAAAATCGCCCCACAAAGTCTGCATCGCCGCAATCGCCGCCAATGATGCCGTTTCCGTCCGCAATACGCGCGGTCCCAGCGTTACCGCCTGAAAGCCCGCACCGAACGCCTGCTGCTCCTCAATTTCCGTCCAGCCTCCTTCCGGACCGACCATAAAAATCAGGCCGTCTGAAGACGGAGTGATCCGGTTCAGTTTCTGTGCGTTCCGCACACTCATCAGCAATTTGGTTTTTTCAGACGGCATCTGCCGCAGTGCTTCCTGATAAGAAACCAGCGGCAATACCTGCGGCACGGTATTGCGGCCGCTCTGCTCGCAGGCGGAAACAACGATTTCCTGCCAACGCGCCACCCGCTTCGCCGCCCGCTCGCCGTCCAACCTGACTACGCAGCGCTCGCTGAGTACGGGGCGGATTTCGCCGACGCCCAGTTCAACGCTTTTTTGCAGGGTAAAATCCATCCGTTCGCCGCTGGAAACAGCCTGTACCAGCGTAATGTTCAACGGAGACTCGTTGTCCGCCTCTTCTTCACGCAGGATCTCGGCCGTGGCGCGGCGCTTTTCCAAAACGCCCAAGCGGGCCGGATATGCCTTGCCGTCGCCGTTGAACAAGACGATTTCCTCGTCCGGCTTCAAACGCAACACATGCAAATGACGGACGACATTGTCGGGCAGCGATACCGCCCTTCCGGCAGACAAAACTTCGGACAGGTAAAAACGGGGCATAGGTTCAAACTTATCGGCGTATAATGCGGAAATCCTGAATATTGGCGGCTGCACGCCGAAATGGCAAGACTCAAGGACAAAAAGTGCTACACAAACTGCAAAACGTGATACGGCACATCGCCCAAACGGAAGTGATGCCGCGCTTTTTAAATACGCCCTCGTTCCGCAAAGAAGACGGCTCGATGCTCAGCGAAGCGGATTTGGCGGCGCAAACGGCTTTCGCCGCCGCCCTACCGCTACTTATCGGCTGTCCGATGCTGGGCGAAGAAATGACGGCGCAACAGCAGGCGGATTTGTGGCACAACCATTCAGACGGCCTGTGGATTGTCGATCCGATTGACGGCACGAATAACTTTATCAACGGCCTGCCGCATTTCGCCGTATCCGTAGCCTATGTCCGACACGGGCGTGCGCAGCTGGGCGTTATCTACAACCCCGTCAGCGGCGAATGTTTTTACGCCGAACGCGGCCGCGGCGCCTTCCTCAACGGCACACCGCTCCCTTTGCGCCTCGTCGGCAAAAAACTGAACGAAGCCATCGCCGGCGTCGAAATCAAATACCTGCGTTCGGGCAAACTCTCCAGCCGCCTCAACACGCTTGCCCCCTTCGGCACGATACGCAGCATGGGCAGCAGCACTTTGGACTGGTGCTACCTTGCCTGCGGCCGCTACGACGTTTATGTGCACGGCGGACAAAAACTGTGGGACTATGCCGCAGGCGCGCTGATTTTCGAAGAAGCCGGCGGCTGCCTGAGCACCTTGGAAGGCGATGATTTTTGGAGCGGCGAACACGTTTTCAAGCGTTCGGTTGTTGCGGCTTTGCAACCGGATTTATTCGAAAAATGGTTGAAATGGATACGCGAAAATCAATAATACGTAGGCATATTTACGCAATATACCGTTTATCTTGTCTTTCAATCGCTCATACGCGCAATTTACTAAAATCATTTCACATCTTAACGGCATTTAATACTAAGGTAGGTAGAATAGTCATTGCTGACACACACCGCTCTTTTCATCCCTTTTAGGGCGGTGCAGCAAGTAAGACGTTTTCCCGCAATGTATTGGCCATTCATACTTCTCCCTTAGTATGAATGGTTTTTTTTATCTGAAAACGGCTTACTTATCGGAAAAACTGTCCGCAGCAAGCCTTGAACTTTTTACCCGACCCGCAGAGACACGCCTGCTTCATGGCAGGCAGCGGCACGGTAGGGTCGATAAAATACCAGCGGCCGCCGATGTTGACGAAAACCGACCGTTCGCGGTGGCAGCATATCTCGCCGTTTTGCCGGAAATGTGCCACAAATTCCACTTGCGCATGGTGTTTGCCGATTTTGGGAATGTGCACCGACACATCCAGCCCCAGCCACTGCGCCGAACGCCCCCATTCCGCCATCCCTTCCACATCCAGCAAATGCCGCTGGCCAGGTACCGTCGTTTCCACGAGATAAGCCGTTTTCTGCAAAACATATGCGCTGTAACGCGAACGCATCAGTTCCTCGGCGGTGGCGGGATTGGTTCCGTCATGAAAAAGCGCGCAACAAGCCGCGTAGGGCTTGCCCGATTGGCACGGGCAAAGTTCAGTATCCGTCATCTTTTTTAAAAGCCAAGCAAAAATCGGATTATAAGGCCGTCTGAAACCGTATGCCGGATTTTCAGACGGCCTCAATGCGGCCTAATCGGAACTTCCGCCTTTGGCAACCAAAGTTTCTTCGTTCAAACAATATGTTAAAATACAATTTTCGATTTTGACCGCCATCCGCCATGACCGCCACCGTTCAACGCCTCAACCGCCTGCTGCCGCAAACCCAATGCCGGGAATGCGGCTACGACGGCTGTCTGCCCTACGCTCAGGCTCTCGCCGAAGGCAGCGCACCCGTCAACCTGTGCGCGCCGGGAGGGGAGGCCGTTATGGCGGACATTGCCGGTTTGCTCGGCAAAGCGCGTATCGCTCCGGCCAAAATCCAGCATCACGCACTGGCATGGATTGACGAAACGGCCTGTATCGGCTGCACCGCCTGCATTCGCGCCTGCCCTGTCGACGCCATCATGGGGGCGCGCAAACTGATGCACACCGTGATTGCCGACGAATGCACCGGCTGCGGATTATGCGTTGCCCCCTGCCCCGTCGACTGCATCCACATGCAACCGGTCAAAGCCGACTACCTGCCGCAGGCACGCCATCTTTCCGATAACGGCGCGGCACGTTTTGCCGCCGCCGAACACGCGAAAACCCGTTACGAACGCCATCAGGCCAGAAAACAGCGCGAAGCCGCCGAACGCAATGCCATGCTGGCCGGACGCGAAGCCGCCGCCAAAGCCAGAATCCAAGCCCAAGCCCAAGCCGCCTCCACCGCAGCCAAGCCCGCGTTCAATCCGGCCGACCTGATTGCCAAAGCAATGGCCAAAGCCCAGGCGCAACAAACCCAGTTGATTACGCCGCAAAACCGCGACGACTTCAAAGCCAGACAAATCGAGGAAGCCAAGCAACGTGCCGCCTACCGCCGCGCCCAACGCGACATGAAATACGGCAGTGCGGCGGAAAAGGCCGAGGCATTGGAATTTTTGCGCCGCCACAAGGCAGAGCAGGAAGCCAAAGAGGCCGCCGCTGCAAAATAAAGCACTTCACTAAAGTTGGAAGGCCGTCTGAAAAACGATTTTCAGACGGCCTTATTATTGTCTTATCATGTTGCTCCGTGTAACAGAGATTCCACCTGACGTATAACCGAGAGATTAATAAAACCAATGATAAAATTTTCTCCCCGCACACTCTCTTCTCGCCATAACGCATTAAAAATGCAAACAACGAGATTTTCAGGAATATTATGCCAAACATGGTTTTTATGTGAAATTTAACATCTTAAAATTCAATCCGATAATACGCGATTCAAAACCGGCAGCTTAAACAAATTCAATAAAATATTAATTACATAAAACTACATTTTTGCTATAATCCGCCCCAACATTCCGCAACCAAACGAGGACAAACTGACCATGGGTATCAAAGTCGCCATCAACGGCTACGGCCGCATCGGCCGCCAAGTATTACGCGCCATTTATGATTACAAGCTGCAAGACCAGTTCGAAGTCGTCGCCGTCAACGCCAGCGGCAGCCTCGAAACCAATGCCCACCTGACCAAATTCGACACCGTTCACGGCCGCTTCGATGCCGACATTAGCCATGATGCCACCCACCTCATCATCAACGGCCGCAAAATCCCGTTCTTCTCCACCCGCAATCCTGCCGAACTGCCGTGGCGTGATTTGGACGTGGATTTGGTGATGGAATGTACCGGCTCATTCACCAGCAAATCAAAAGCCAACGCCCACCTCGAAAGCGGTGCGAAAAAAGTCCTGATTTCCGCCCCGTGCGAGGCAGATGTTGACGCCACCATCGTTTACGGCGTGAACGACGACATCATCACCGACGACATGACCGTCATTTCCAACGCCTCCTGCACCACCAACTGCCTTGCCCCCATCGCCAAAGTCCTGCACGAAAACGTCGGCATCGTCAAAGGCGCGATGACCACCATCCACGCCCTGACCAACGACCAGACCGTTACCGACGTGCGCCACACAGACCTGCGCCGCGCGCGCAGCGGCGTGGAAAACATGATTCCGACCAAAACCGGCGCGGCAAAAGCCGTCGGTTTGGTGCTGCCCGAATTGAAAGGCAAACTCGACGGCCTCGCCATCCGCGTGCCGACCGTCAATGTTTCTGTGGTCGATTTGAGCTTCCAAGCCGCGCGCGACACCACCGTCGAAGAAATCAACACCCTGATGCAGGCCGCTTCCGAGGAAGGCCGTCTGAAAGGCATTTTGTGCTGCAACACCCTGCCGCTGGTCTCCATGGACTTCAACCACACCACCCAAGCCAGCACCTTTGACGCCACCCTGACCAAAGTCATAGACGGCAACATGGTCAAAGTATTCGCTTGGTACGACAACGAATGGGGGTTCAGTTGCCAAATGCTCAACACCGCCCGCAGAATGTTCGGTTTCGAAGTTCGGCCGTTTAAATAAACAAACAGGGAAAGGCCGTCTGAAAGCAGCTTTCAGACGGCCTTTCCCTGTTTTTAAGCCCAAATCAGTCGAACAAATCGCCTACTTTATCCCAAAACGATTTTTTGCGCGGGGTTTGGCTGCGGTCAAGGCCGGTGGAGATTTTTTCAAACTCTTCCAGCAATTCTTTCTGGCGGTCGGTCAGGTTGACCGGCGTTTCCACCAAAACGTGGCAGTACAAATCGCCCATCGAGTTGGAGCGCAGGGATTTGATGCCTTTGCCTTTGACGCGCATACGGCGGCCGGTTTGCGTTTCTTTCGGGATGTTCAGTTTGACTTTGCCGTCCAAGGTCGGGACTTCGACTTCACCGCCCAAGGCTGCGACGGCGAAGCTGATGGGCAGCTCGCAATGCAAATCCAAGCCGTTGCGCTCGAAGATTTTATGTTCTTTGACACGGACATTAACGTACAAATCGCCTGCGGGCGCGCCGTGCGTACCCGGTTCGCCTTCGCCGCTCAAGCGGATGCGTTGACCGTCGTCGATGCCGGCGGGAATGTTGACTTCAACGGTTTTGCTGGTTTTGGTGCGGCCTTCGCCACGACATTTGACACACGGGTCTTTGATTTCCTTGCCTGTGCCGTGGCAGGTCGGACAGGTCTGCTGCATTTGGAAAATGGCTTGGCGGATGTGCACCGTACCCGAACCGTGGCAGGTCGAACAGGTCGACGCGGACGTACCTGGTTTCGCACCCGAACCGTGGCAGACGCTGCATTCTTCGTAGGTCGGGATGTTAATGCGTTTTTTGATGCCTTTGGCGGCATCTTCCAGCGTAATTTCCACGCCAACCTGCAAATCCGCGCCCTGATAGTTTTGCTGGCGACCGCCTCCTCCTCCGCCACCGCCGAACATTTGGCTGAAGATGTCGGAAAAGTCGAAGCCCTGCGCGCCGCCGAATCCGCCAAAACCGCCGAATCCGCCCGCACCGCCGCCCATGCCCTGCTCGAACGCGGCATGGCCGTATTGGTCGTACATGGCACGTTTTTCTTTGTCGGACAGCGTGTCGTAGGCTTTCTGCACTTCTTTGAATTTATCTTCCGCTTCTTTGTCGCCCGGATTACGGTCGGGATGATATTTCATCGCCAACTTGCGGTAGGCTTTTTTGATTTCGTCGTCGCTCGCACCGCGCGCCACGCCGAGTGTTGCATAAAAATCTTGGTTGCTCATGATAGTGATGGTTGCTGATATGTGTAAAAACTAGACCGGATATATGGGTGGGGTAGGGAAAACTCAAGAGTCTGAATGCAAGGTCGTCTGAAAAATACCGTTCTGTTTTCAGACGACCTTTGTCAAACCGACCTATCGACAACCTGCTATAATCCATCCTTTATTTTTCCTAACGTTTTCAAGCGAAAAACAGAATGACCATGCAAGAACATTACCAGCCCGCCGCCATCGAGCCTGCGGCGCAGAAAAAATGGGATGACGCCCGTATTTTCAACGTCTCCGAAGACGCTTCCAAACCCAAATACTACTGCCTCTCCATGTTTCCCTACCCCAGCGGCAAGCTGCACATGGGGCATGTGCGCAACTACACCATCGGCGACGTATTGAGCCGCTTCAAACTCTTAAACGGCTTCAACGTCATGCAGCCTATGGGTTGGGACGCGTTCGGTATGCCGGCGGAAAACGCGGCGATGAAAAACAACGTCGCCCCCGCCGCTTGGACGTACGACAACATCGAATACATGAAAACCCAGCTCAAAAGCCTAGGTTTTGCGATTGACTGGGAGCGCGAAGTCGCCACCTGCAAACCCGAATACTACCGCTGGGAACAATGGCTGTTTACCAAGCTGTTTGAAAAAGGCATCGTCTATCGCAAAAACGGCACGGTGAACTGGGACCCTGTCGATCAAACCGTCCTTGCCAACGAGCAAGTCATCGACGGGCGCGGCTGGCGTTCGGGCGCGTTGATCGAAAAACGTGAAATCCCGATGTATTACTTCAAAATTACGGATTACGCCGAAGAGCTGCTCAACGATTTGGACAAGCTGGAACACTGGCCGGAACAAGTCAAAACCATGCAGCGCAACTGGATCGGCAAATCTCGCGGTATGACCGTGCGCTTTGCCGTTTCAGACGACAGCAAACAAGGCTTGGAAGGCGATTACGCGAAATTCCTGCAAGTTTATACCACCCGCCCCGACACGCTGATGGGCGCAACTTATGTTGCCGTTGCCGCCGAGCATCCGCTGGCAACCGCAGCAGCAGCCGACAAACCTGAATTGCAGGCATTTATCGCCGAATGCAAAGCCGGCTCGGTTGCCGAAGCCGACATGGCGACGATGGAGAAAAAAGGCGTGCCGACTGGCCGCTATGTCGTCAACCCGCTCAACGGTGACAAGCTGGAAGTGTGGATTGCCAACTATGTATTGTGGGGCTACGGAGACGGCGCAGTGATGGCGGTTCCGGCGCACGACGAACGCGATTTCGAGTTCGCCACCAAATACAGCCTGCCGAAAAAACAAGTCATTGCCGTCGGCAACAACGCATTCGACGCAGACCAATGGCAAGAATGGTACGGCGACAAAGAAAACGGCGTATTGGTCAACAGTGGCGACTTGGACGGCATGAATTTTCAGACGGCCTTCGACGCCATCGCCGCCAAACTGCAAAGCCAAGACGCGGGCGAACCGAAAACCCAATACCGCCTGCGCGACTGGGGCATTTCGCGCCAACGCTACTGGGGCTGCCCAATTCCCATCGTCCATTGCGAAAAATGCGGCGACGTCCCCGTCCCCGCCGACCAACTGCCCGTCGTTTTACCTGAAAACGTCGTACCCGACGGCATGGGTTCGCCTTTGGCAAAAATGCCCGAGTTTTACGAAACCACCTGCCCATGTTGCGGCGGCGCGGCAAAACGCGAAACCGACACCATGGACACCTTCATGGAATCGAGCTGGTACTTCTTCCGCTACATGTCGCCCAAGTTCGCAGAAGGCATGGTATCGACTGAAGCCGCGAAATACTGGGGCGCGGTCGACCAATACATCGGCGGTATCGAACACGCGATTCTGCACCTCTTATACGCGCGCTTCTTCACCAAACTGATGCGCGACGAAGGTTTGGTCAATGTTGACGAACCGTTTGAACGCCTGCTCACGCAAGGCATGGTTGTCTGCGAAACCTACTACCGCGAAAATGCCAACGGCAGCAAAGACTGGATCAACCCCGCCGATGTCGAATTGACTTTCGACGACAAAGGCCGCCCCGTTTCCGCCGTCCTCAAAGCAGACGGACTTCCCGTCGTCATCAGCGGCACGGAAAAAATGTCCAAGTCCAAAAACAACGGCGTCGATCCGCAAGAACTGATTAACGCCTACGGCGCGGACACCGCCCGTCTGTTTATGATGTTCGCCGCACCGCCCGAACAGTCCCTCGAATGGAGCGACAGCGGCGTCGAAGGCGCGCACCGCTTCCTGCGCCGTCTGTGGCGCACCGTTTACGAATACCTGAAACAAGGCGGCGCGGTCAAAGCGTTTGCAGGCAATCAAGACGGTTTGTCTAAAGAACTCAAAGACCTGCGCCACAAACTGCACGCTACCACCGCCAAAGTCAGCGACGACTACGGCCGCCGTCAGCAGTTCAACACCGCCATCGCCGCCGTGATGGAACTGCTCAACCAATACGACAAAACCGACACCGGCAGCGAACAAGGCCGCGCCGTCGCCCAAGAAGTATTGGAAACCGCCGTACGCCTGTTGTGGCCGATTGTGCCGCACATCTGCGAAACCCTGTGGAGCGAATTGAACGGCGCGAAACTGTGGGAAGCAGGCTGGCCGACCGTCGATGAAGCCGCCTTGGTCAAATCCGAAATCGAAGTCATGGTTCAAGTCAACGGCAAACTGCGCGGCAAAATCACCATCGCCGCCGACGCCTCCAAAGCCGACCTAGAAGCCTCCGCACTCGCTACCGAAGGCGCGGTGAAATTCATGGAAGGCAAACCTGCCAAGAAAATCATCGTCGTACCAGGCAGACTGGTAAACATCGTGGTGTAACCCGATGTAGCTTGCACCATCAACCCAAACGCATGTGCCTAAATAATCCGCACATGCGTTTTTTATTGGCCGCCCGACATCCGAACCGCACCGGCTATCGCACAATATTCGAAGGCCGTCTGAAAAGATAAACAAACATTTTTCAGACGGCCTTTATACTTTTTTACAACATTTTCCGTTTTACCACAGTATCCGTTGGTAAATTTCCATTTTATGGCAACGGCAATTTTAACATTTATCCCGATGCGGATTTTATGTCTTTAAAATATCCGAGCAAACCAAACAACCCTTTAATTTTTCTGACATTCGCATCTTTAGTATAAATACTCATAATTACACAAAAAATTATCCATTATGAGTATTTTTGGTTTTTTATGCCAACCATGCATAAATCATTTCCTCTCACATTCACCATACCGTTCGTAAATCATATTGACCGCTCATCTGACAATATCAATAATATTGCATATCCGATTCGATTATCACACAGAAAAACAGTCGCATGTACGGCGAAAAATAGGAAAACGTCCGCAGTACAACGACAACAGGCCGTCTGAAAGAGACGCTCACCTCTTGGCCTGCCGCCTACCGTTCAAAATCAAACAGGCGGAAAACGAACCGGATAAGCAATAAAATATTACACCGCAGCGGAATTTCCGATGCGATACCATCCGGAAGGCGGACACACTCACTTCCGCCAACCGAAAGGCCGACCGCACAAAGAGGCGGCGGCGAAAACAACCGCAGACAAAACAGAATGCGCCGTTTTAAACGTCCGGTGCATTTTGCAGGGCAAACCGAAAGGCACTCACTCCTTTTTGCCCGCACGTTCTCCGCAGCATGGCCGGGAAAACCATGACCGACGGAAACGGCTGCCGACCGATAAACAAAACACGGCGGCAGGGTTGCATATAGAAATTTAAAGCGCAGCCGTTTTAAACGTCCGGCTTCGTTTTTAAATTCAAGGCCGTCTGAAAAGGGCTACTCACCCCTTTCCGACCGGCAAAGCAAATCTTACCGGCTTGCGGCCTTGATTTGCCGACTGTCTGCGCAAGCGGACAGCACTATAACAACATTAGAAAGAAAATCATGTCTAAACACATTACGTTATCTGTCCGCGAGTCGGACAGCGGGTTACTGTCGCCATCGGTTTCTCAAAACCGCCATCACCACTCTGACCAAGGCCGCGAACAGCTTGCCGCGCAAGCTGTCGACGCCGCCTTGCAGCCTCAAAACGGCGAAGCGGAAAAACTGCCTGAAAACGCAGTATTCCTGTCCGCCGACGATGCATTAGACATCGGCCTGACTCCGGATTACGCGGCCCTTGCCGCCTCCGCAGGCCAATACCGTCCCATTGCCGCCAACGGCTTTACCCCCTTATCCGAATATTCCGAAGACGAATTTGCAATCGACACCGATCAAGAATCCGCAGGATTAGAACCTGTACGCGCATCGGAAATCATCTCCCGCACATCCCAATCCTCTTCATTCGCCCCCAAACTGCTGGGCGGACTTGCCGGAACCGGCCTGCTGGGCGGTTTGGCTGCTGCAGGCGGCGGTGGAGGCGGCGGCAAAGGTGAAGAAAAGCCTGCCGAGAAAGCTGCTGCCGAGAAAGCTGCTGCTGAGAAAGCTGCTGCTGAGAAAGCTGCTGCTGAGAAAGCTGCTGCTGAGAAAGCTGCTGCTGAGAAAGCTGCTGCTGAGAAAGC
>ERZ773006.417-NODE-417-length-20463-cov-6.14122_pt1 | contig 20463 bp, 31 predicted proteins | sample MGYA00580843_ERZ773006 | MGnify/ENA primary metagenome ERZ773006 (study PRJEB29015, sample SAMEA2738011) | human oral metagenome | biome: human oral; feature: human-associated habitat; material: dental | place: China | collected 2052 ...
ACTAAGAAAGATTCAGCAGCAGCAGTTGATGCGGTATTTGCAGCAGTAACTGAATACCTTGCAGCTGGTGAAAAAGTTCAATTGATTGGTTTTGGTAACTTTGAAGTTCGTGAACGTGCAGCTCGTAAAGGTCGCAACCCACAAACTGGTGCAGAAATCACAATTGCAGCTTCTAAAGTACCAGCATTTAAAGCAGGTAAAGCTCTTAAAGATGCTGTAAAATAACAGCGATTTAAAAAGCCTATTGCGTCAAGCTTTCTAGCTTGTACAATAGGCTTTTTCTTGTGTTTTGGGGCATTTTTGGGGCATAAAATCAATAGTTTTCCATGATGTCAGCCACATTTGACTTCATTTTCTTGGTGATGTGGGTGTAAATTTGAACAGTCGTCTTTGAATCAGCATGACCGACACGATCCATAATAGCTTTAAGTGGGACATTGTTTTCAGCCAGACGGCTGACTAGAGTATGACGGAAGATGTGGCTGGTAAGATTTTTCCGAATCGGCGTTTCCAATCGCTCGTTGGCAGCTTTAAGAGCTAGGTTGAAAGAGTTAGTTTGAATAGGAACTCCGTTTTTAGTTGTGAAAAGGTAGCCCATGTCTCTATATCGTAGATTGGTGTTTTTTTCCAGTTCATTCATGAACTCCAATTCTTTGAGGATTTCCATTTCACGGTTGGTCATGATTGTTTCCCGGTAGGAGGCAAGAGTTTTGGGAGTTGTTTTTTCGCCGTTACGGTAGCCCTCTGTGTGGTCATAGGTTCCGTGCAACTGTAGAGCCCTGGTTTCAAAATCATAATTTGTTGGTTCGATACTGACCGCCTCACCAATACGGCAGCCATTTAGGCTCATAAACTCAGACAGTAACCCTAGACGGTAAGTGTTGGGGCGGCGATATAACTCTTTAAGGAGCAGTTGAATTTCATCCTCTTCAAGATATTTTTCTTCAATTTTTTTCCAATCTTCTAAAGTTTTCTTTATCCGTGGGAGTTTGGCTCGCCGAGACGGATTATCTTTAATAATATTCAGATCAACAGCGTAATCAAAAGCAAGGTTGAGCATAGATTTGTGACGTTCTTTCTTGTTTCTGGAACAGTTGAGATTGTCTAGATAAGTTTGGACATATTTGGGATCAATATTGACCACTTTTACATTCAGTCCAAAAGACTCTCTTATTTCTTTGATATTGCCTCTTAGCGAAGCGATAGACGACCGTTTTATCTCTTGCTGATAAAATCCCCACCACTGGTCTAAAAGAGCTGTAAAGAGCATTTCTGACGTTTTTAGGTTATTCAAAAGGTTAGTTATCTTAGTATCAAGTATCTTTTGGGCTTCTTTTCGTATTCTGGGGGTGTCTTTCTCCATGAGTATAGACGTTCTTTTCCATTTGTTGGTATAAGGGTCACGGTATCTTTCAACAAAATTTACTTTTCCGCTTTTGTGTTGTTCTACCCACATTGTTTTTTCTCCTATATTTTGGTAAAATGGGTACAGTAAAGAGGCCAGATTTTCGCTCTGGATATTTACTATACGTTTTTCTCCTCACGCTTTGCTTTGGTCGGCAGCGTGGGGATTTTTTAATTTCTTTGTGGAAGGTTTTTCCTGTGATTCCAATGGTGGGGGAAACCGAGAGTGTCTTGTATTTTAGTAATATTTAAAGTTACCAATTTATTTTCTAAGTAGTTCATACGTTTACGAATGGCATTGTGTAGCTGTGCATATTCGTTTTTTGATAAAAAACATTGTATAGCCACAAAAGCATTATAGACGTCTTGCTTTTGTGCAGTTGGTGATATGGCATATTTATCATGCAGAGGAGCGTAGTAGCGTAAGTTGTTTTTACATTTGAAATCTAGTAATCGGCTATTGTGCCCACACTGATTTCTAATTTCGTAAATGTTATAAACAAATTGCAAGAGCTCTCTAGGAGTAAATGGAATATTAACTTCCATGTGATCAGTCATAAACGACTGCACTGCAATGGCAACTTTATTTTGGATAGAGGGGATTTTTTCGAGCATAGTATAGACTTCAAAGAAAGTAAGATAATTAACCATTACCCAGAAAGGAACACCTCCGTGGTTTTTAATGTGATTTTTAATCGGGTTGTTTCCACGACTTTTTTTGTATTTATTAATTAAAGTTCGAAATCTACCTCTTAAATAACTTGTATTTCCTACATAGAAGTGTTCTTCAAGATATGCTTCTTGATTATTTAAAAAATGACATTTTTCACTGACATAGTAGGCTATGATAGAGCTAATATGTTTTTCAGCGATTAGCGTTGCTTCTAAAAAGTCTGTTCGAATAGCTTTATCAAATTCATACAAATGAACAATTTCATTAAATTGAGTGCTTTGAAATTTGTTTGTACTAATCCAAAAATATCTACCATATCCATTCATAATATCATAGTAGTTATTCGTTAGTAGATACTGCTTAGCTTTTTTATAATTAGCATAGTTTTTAAAATGTACGCCACGATTGTAAATGATACGTAATTGTTCTTTATTAGTTTTAAATGGACGCAAAAAAGGTACCTCCAAAGAGATACCTTCCGCAAACGGGTCCCGTAGGATTATCCGTAGCTAATACTTAAGTATCCCTATTCTATATTGTTTATCTTGTTTTGTCAATAAAAAAGTTTAATTTTTTTCAATTTAGCTATAGATTTTCACAATTATACTTGAAATTCTATCTCTCCACCGGCATAAAATTACCAACCACTTTTCCGATAATGCGTGGTTCTTCTTCCCACTTGGCAAACTTATCATCGTATTTATCATTCAATGAAACAAGTCTTAGACCGTCTTTTTCTTTATAAACTTTTTTTATATAGCTTTGTCCGTCCCAGTCAACGGCATAGATGGCACCGTCATAGTCCCAGCCGGTATCTTTGATAAGGGCAACGGATCCATCTAAGTATTTAGGCTCCATGGAGTCACCATAGACCCAGCTGGCAAAATCGTGGTCAATATCTTTATTAAAAAATACAACATCATAGTTGCGGTCTTCCATGTAATTGTAGCCATTACCAGCAGATAATTTCTCGAATACGTGGTATTCTGTTAGTTCCTCATGGACGTCATTCTGGGCTCTGTTTTGCTCGTCTAGCTGCGTTTTAGCAGTGTCTAGTACAATTACTCTACGAGGCTCTTCTAGCTTCTCTACGGTATCAGAAATAGCTCTGGCAGTGTCTGAGGTTGGCGGAGAAGCAGAATAAGTAGGAGTTGCTGAAGCTTTATCAAACAATTGCTGTGGTTCTACATTTAGAGCCTTCGCATATTTTCGAATGTCTGTTTCATCTAATTGTCTATTCCCATTTTCGTGGTTGGAAATAGTATTTTGTTTGAAACCTGTCAACTCAGCTAATTGATTTTGTGTCATTTTTTTGGACTTTCGTATTTCTTTTATAGAATTACCCAAAATATTCATATTAAAGCTCCTTTCTTTTTTTATTTTCTACATATAATATACCACAATGAGATAAAAAAATAAATAAAAAAATCTCAAAAAGTGATAAAAAACCATTGACAAATATCTCGTATTGAGATATAATATAATCAAGCTTAGAGATAAGCAAATAAAACGAAAGGAAAAACATTATGCTAAAACGCCGGCGTAAACGAAAAGACCCTTGGCTAACACAGCCAAGAGCCACAGTAATAGCAGCGGTAATTGCGCTCATCGCTGTACTATTACAAATCATATTTAGATAGGTTAAGGGGCAACTGCCCCGATACCTATTTGTAGTTTAGCATAATGCGAGGTGAAAAGCAATGGACAAAAACAAACTTTGGACAGTCGGCGGACTGGTCGCTATTGGTGTAATAATCGCTATTGTAATTTGGAATTTAATTCTATAAGTCTTCAAAGTTTGAAGTTATATAAAAAGCTCAGAGGGCTAGGAGGTAAAGAAGTGGAAAATGTTGAAATTGTTGAATTAATAAAAGTTACATTTAAACGAGGGAAAGGAACAGAAGACGACCCGATTAGAGTTGTAACTCAGTATTGGGACAAAGAAAATGTGTTAATCTTTGAGAAAGATTAATTATCTCTTCTTTTAATAGAGTTCCGGTAGGATTCCGGTAATAGGTTATATATGTCTAAAATTTTTTTAGGCTGGGTAATTCGATTATCTACAATCAAGTTGATAAAGTTTAACAGTGATAAAGCTAACTCCTCGTTATCTTTTATGTCTATTTGACCTGGATGTACGGCATTATTCCCTATTACTCTAACACTGTCTAGCATTTGTTGAATTTCTATCGGCATTCCTTTTGAGACAAGGTTTCCAATTTGGGTATTTAAATCTTTTCCTTGTGCGTTTAAATGAGTAACAAGTTTTTCAATAGCTAGGCGAGATAGAGCGGCAGAAGCTCTAGGTGATATATTCAGAACCTCGCCAGCTTCAATATAGATTTCTTTCACATCATTAGGCATATCATTATTAGGTTTAGGTATTCCTTCGGCAACATTTGGGAAAATTAACGTCAATGATGTATCACTTTTATTTAATACGGGTGTAGGGCTATACGTTATTGGGATTTCATTTGTTATCCAAATAGAAAATTGATTACAAGCCTGACATTGTGCAATTATAATAAATTTGATAGATTCATTGTAATCTCCATTGATGTTAATAGGTTCATAATTCCATAAATGGGAGGAAAATCCTGAACATACAGGGCATTGAAAGGCTTTTGAATTGCCTGCGAACCCACCACCTAGACTTAATTTAGAAAGATCAAATGACATATTATTTCTCCAATCGTTTTATTTATATTATACCACGGAAAGGGGGTGAGGAGATGACAGACGAAGAAATCTTGCAAAAAGAAAATGAAGACTTGCGTGAGGAATGCCGTCGGGAGTGGTAAATAAAAAAACTCCAGCAAGTTACCAAGTTGCTGGAGGTGTAGATTTTTTAAAGATTAACGTTGGTAAGACCGAAATCACTTTGGAGGTTCTACTTCCTACGCATGCATCATTCGCAACGAATACTAATTTTCGTGGAGTTCCAGAGAGAGAGCTAAAGTTTCCACCCTACTCGTACTATTGATGTTACAAATCGGACTGCAGGTCGATAGCTCTATCCCTTTTCTCTGCTCTAAATACTTGTCAGTTGGAAAGGCTGATGTTCAATAGTGAAAACGTTTTTCAAAGGTTAATCACATTTCTAAACAAAAACTCGGACAAATGAAGTGTCCTCCTTTCGTTAAGATATAATCACTATATCAAATTTAAGTATCTTAAACATCAGTCTTAAGACTGATATGGAGGTAAAGATGGATGATAAAATCATCGAACTAGCTGACTATTTTATCAATCAGTCTAAAACGTACAGTGAAGCCATGATAGCGTGTGAGAAGCTATTGAAAGATGTTGCTCATGAAATCCAACTCAGAGCACTAGAAAACAAAACAAGGAGGTGAGGAGTGTGACAAAAAAACAGCGTCTAAAAAAGCAATTTTTAGAACCGAAAAAACGACTACGAGCTGAGCGGTTAAAACGCGAGTATACAGAAACGTATATGGCAGATTTAATCGGTTTAAAAAATCGTAAAGGTTATTCCGAAAAAGAAGACGGATTGCAGCCGTTTAAGGATTATGAAATGGCTATAATTTCTCGAAAATTTGGCATTTCTGAAGCAGAATTGTTTTTTTAAAAATAAAAATATCTCATTTTGAGATTATATGGATTTTAAAGAAAGGAGTAGGTATGGAAAAAGAAAATACAAGACTAGAATTTTACATTGCTTTAATTGAACTCTATGAAGATATTGTTCAAAAACAAGCGAAGCTAAATAGACAATTAATTGATTTCTTGAAGAAAGAAAAAGAGCCTATCGAAATGAAGATAGACTCAGAAAAAATCAGCGATATTTATTGAAAATCCCTATCAACAGCTTTTTTAGATAACAAATAAGCTTCGTGATATATTTTGTACAAATCGAATGGATGGTCACTATCGTATTTGTTAGTTCTAATGTTTGTTAGTTCTACCTGAACAGCTAACAACGCTAGATCATGAGCTCTTTGTTCGTTACTTATTTTACACATATTAACACCTCCTTTCTGGATTTATTATATCAGATTGGAGAGCTTAGATTTAAAAATTTTTTTCTGATTTGTCCCATTAAAAAATAATTTTTGAATATCTCTTATGATGAGATTAGAAAGGAAACTAAAAATGAAAAAACTAGAACGACGTAAAGGAAAACAAGTGACTACAAATCCACATGTTGGTGTTAGCCGCGAACATTATGATTGGATAGCGGATATTGCTAACGAATGTGATATGAAGTTAAGTGATGTAGCAAACTTTTTGCTCGAAGTTGCGCGTGATTACGTAGATGTAAAAGAAATCCAAATCACAACAAAACGATTATGCAAAAAGAAATAGACAAACAAAAAAAGCTCCTTAACAAAGTCAGGAGCTCACAAATGATTACTACTTAAATTATACCACAAAAAGGGGAGAATGGCTATGCCAAAAACAGAAATAACTTATAAGCCTGTCGGCGTGAACGAAAAGGCGACACATGGTGATTATACTCATTTATGTCAAATATGGGAGGGATTGACCAAAGCGACAGCAAAGCAGTGGGCGGCAGAAATGCGTGAGCACCCAGACTTTAGACAGTATGTAGACAACCCCACGCATAAAATTGTTTTTATTAACTATGAAGGTTTCCGTCTATTTGTCAAATGGAAATCTCGCAACAAGTACAGACTTAAAAAAGAAACACTGGCAGAAATGTTAGAGAACATTAAAACAGAAAAACGGTTAGGGGTGTAACATGCAAAACTACGAACAAATGCGCTTAATTATGAACTGGGAACGCGATAATTGGAGGCTAGGTAATTGCTATAAGAACGCGCTGGTCAAGAAATCAATCAGTGCAGTGCGAAATGAACTGGCTGAGCTGAAAAAATCAGCTAAAGGAGTATCGTTTTCAGTCGTATCAAAAGGTGGGAAACGGATTGACGGTGACAAGATTGTGACTTTCAAGAAAGGATGAAAAGATGAGTCTCAAAAATCTTAAAGAACTAGCTTTTTTTCAAACTGTAGTTATCATTTTGTTAATTGCTGCAGGAGTACAAGTTGTCGATAAGCAGAACCAGCAAATTAAGGATTTGCAAGAACAGATCCAGAACAATCTTGACAGTATTAGAGTGCAGTCAAGCACGAATCAACGTCAAGATGTCATGATTAACAAGTTTAATCAAATGTATTATGAGTACCAACATGAAAAAATCACAGGAAAAAGGAATTTTCCAGGAGGATAGAAAATGAAAACTGAGATGATATTAGGAATAGCTCTTTTAATCAGCATTGGTATTTTGGTAATGAGCATAACGATCAATGCAGCGGTTATCAACCGATTGAAAGAAAAAAATCGTTATTATCGCAGTGCAAAATATCGTCGCAAACTGTTTGAGCAGGAATTGATTTTGCGTAATCAAATGAGTGAAAATTGAGGTAGAAAAATGACTAAGAATAAACTTTCAGACCTAAATGACCATTTATTCATGACCTTAGAGCGATTAGGTAAGGAAGATCTAAGTAACGAAGAACTTGAAAAAGAAATCGAACGTAGCAAAGCTATTTCTACTGTAGCAGGTAAAATCATAGATAATGCGCGTCTGGTCCTAGATGCGCAAAAAACTGCCGCTGAATATAACGGAAAGCGAACCGTAAATTTGGAGTTGCTTAATGGCTAAATTACTCACAACTGAACAGCATAACTATCTTGTTGCTATTCAAAAAGGGAAGACAGCTAAGGAAGTTGTTGGGCTAATGAATGCTAAGTTTGGCTTGTCATTGGTTGCTAAGCAAATTAAAACATACAGACAAAACCATGGTTTGCATTCAGGATTAACGGGATGCTTTCCAAAAGGGCACGTTCCATATAATAAAGGCAAGAAATTACCTGGTATGCGAAATAGCGGCCAATTTCAGAAAGGACATTCTCCGAAGAATAGGACGTCTGTTGGAACAATCAGATATACAACCGACGGCTACCCAAAAATCAAGGTTGCTGAACCAAATGTTTGGGAATTGCTCCACAGGAAGACTTGGGCTGACCACCATGGGCCGATTCCTAAAGGGTATTCCGTAGTCTTCTTGGATGGCGACAAGACAAATTATGATATTTCAAATCTGGCTTGCTTATCCCGAAACGAGGTTGCTAGAATGAATCAAAATCACTTGTTTTCGTCCGATGCTGAATTGACTAAAACAGGAATCGGACTCACAAAACTAACAAACAAAATTAGAGAGGTAGAAAAACAATGAGTACATTGTACGAATTAACCGGTCAATATCTAGCTATTTATGAAATGGATATTGACGACGAAACAAAACAAGATACACTAGCCAGTATGGATTGGGAAGATGACTTTGTCAATAAGGCAGAGGGTTACGCTAAGGTCATTAAAAACCTAGAAGCTGACTTACCTGGATTAGACGAAGAAATCAAGCGTCTACAAGACCGCAAAAAAACATTGAAAAACAAAATTGATACTTTAAAAACCAACCTACAAACTGCTATGGAAATAACAGGAAATGAACGCATTAAAACAAGTTTGTTTTCAATTGCAGTTCAGAACTCAAAAGCGATCGTTATTGTGGACGAAGAAAAGCTGCCTAAAAAATACCTCGTCAAAAAGATTACTGTATCGCCTGACAAAAAAAGTTTATACGAGTTGCTAAACGAAGGTAAGAAAATCAAGGGTGCAACTTTGCAGAAAAATAGAAGTTTGAGGATTCGATAATGGGATTAGTAAACAGAACAAGAATTACAGAGAATTTATCGGTCATTATTGGTGAACAACATATTGATGTGATTGCGACAGAAGATTTTCCTTTTGATATTCAAGTCCGCTTTATAAAAACAGATGATGTTCAATTGGATGATGGAACTAAAAAGAAAATTTTCAAACCAGAATATCAAATCGCTTTTGCAGCTGCTTATAAAGGTAAGACGACATTTTTCAGCAATACAGAAGATATTAAAGTTTTTACAAAACAGCTAAAAGAGATTAAAGAGTTGTTTGACTTTGCGGTTTTAAATAAACAAACTTGGTTTGATACTGCCTCGTTTGACGGTGTGTTGTCTCAAAAGGTAGGTTCGCTATGAGAATCTTGTCAATTGATCCAGGCTCTAATCGGATTGAAACCAGCACAACAGGAATTGTCTTGTTAGATAATGCAAAGCTAGTGGACTATTGGGTAGTACCGTTTGGCACTAAGAATTTCCTGGTATGGTTTAAAAACATAGGCAGTACGCTTGAATATGATGTAGTGGTAGTCGAGAAGTACGAAGCTAGAGACAATGATTATTCAAGAGATAACTCTGTCTTAGAGACTATAGCAGCTATTGAATTGTGTTATCCAAACTTAATTTTGCAACGAAATGCAGGTTATCAATCGGATATTCCAAATGAACTATTAAAAGCATTGAACTTATGGAAGTTTGAAAAGAGCCATCACAATGACGTAAGGGCTGCAGCAAGACTAGGCTTATTCTATGCTATGAGAAATGACATTGAGGAGGTGATTCAGGACATTGGCAGAATTGCAACTAAGGAAATGGCAAGCTGAAGCTGTCAGACGAAGTGATAAAATCACAAACGGCATTTTCCTCGAGGCGTTGGGAGGCAGGGGCAAAACTATTTGTGCTTTAGCGATTGCCAAACACAAGAAAGCCAAGAAAGTGATTATCACTAATAACCGACTAGCAATCCTGAATGGATGGATAGAAGCTATCGAAAAAATAGGACTGAAAGATATTGAATTTGACATTGTGACCGATCGGACACTACAAAATCGTGTCAAAAAAGGCGAACAGTTAGAATGCGACATCTTGATTGTTGATGAATGGCAAAACATGTCAAGCGAAGCTAACTACAAGATGTATAAAAAAATCAAGCGTTCTTATACTATCGGTCTATCTGCTACACCTATCCGAAAAAAAGGACAAAATTTTTATCCATTAGAAAAAACGATATTTGGTTGGGCGACACCTAACAATAAATTCGATTGGCAAAAAGCTCATGGTGAAATGGTTTATGATCGCTTTTCCTACTCGAAAGAAAAGTGGAAAGACTTCCGAGATTATGAACGTTATGTGTCTAACTTACCTAATTTCTTTCGTTGGGAAGAAATTGAAGCTATTGAAGAAGCCGAAGAAAATAACGGCTTTGAGGTTACGTTTGAGCCAGTTTGGTGCCTGATTGCTAATCCGACCGAACTGGAACAATTCAGACAAATCAATGTCGTTGGTAAAAACGGCAAGTATGCGATGGCCAAGCAATCTTTTGGGCGTGATACCTTTGAGCGGTACTTAACACAGACTGGTTTTGAAGTGGACTTTCCAAAATTAAAAGCAGTTAATGCAGATACACCCATGCTTCTACAGTTAGACTTGTTGCTAGCTAAGAATAAGGAAATGCTGATTGTCAGCAAATCCAAGCAAATTGTTCAGATTATCTATGAGCGACACCCAGAAATAGGAATTTGGACGGGAGATCGTAAGGAGCAAGTAGATAAGACCAATCTTGTAGCTACTAGTCAAGTATTGGGGGTTGGCGTTGACGGCCTGCAACACAAATTTAAGACAATAGTAGTGTTGGATCCAGTCCAACCTGGTGACGGAAACTATGATGACTATAGACAATTGTTGTGGCGAATAACAGGAAGTAGGCAACAGCATGATGTAAAAGTGATTGAGTTTTATTTTTAACTTAAGAAAGGATTAAAATGGGAAAAATATTTGGAGTATTGCAAGCCATTCAAAGTGAATTAGTTGCTCCGAAGGGTCAATATAACTCCTTTGGGAAATATAATTATCGGAGTGCAGAAGATATCCTGGAAGCACTGAAACCAATTTTAAAAAAACATAACGCAGCTATTACGCTCAGTGATGATATTACCTACATTGAAGGGCGACATTATGTAGAAGCTTCAGTTACTCTTTACGCAGAAGGAGAAGCTATTGGAACTAAAGCTTTAGCACGTGAAGAAGAAAGTAAAAAAGGCATGGATGGTAGTCAAATCACGGGGACTGCCTCCAGCTACGCTCGTAAATATGCGTTAAATGGTTTGTTTGCGATTGACGATAACAAAGATGCGGATTCTGATGAATATCAGAACCAAAATAAGGGTACGACAAAATCGGAATCAGCAGCTAAACCTGATCAGAAAAACTCTAATAGCCAACAGACTAAGCAAGCGCCGTCAACTAAAAAGATTACTGGCGCACAAGCTAAGAAACTGCGCGAAGACATCAAGAATATTGCAGAAGCTTCTGGTGGACCAGTTAATACTGTTGGAGTATGGTTCATTGGCCAGCTAGGGGTGGATAAGATTGAAAACATCCCAGCTGAGCGCTTGCAAGAAGCACAGGAATTGATTGCAAAAACAAAGAAAGTGAAAGGAATTGAATAATGATTGAACTAACTCAGATGCAACACTATCCACAAAAGAATACTTGGAAAGAGAAACCAATCTCTGTCAATGCCTACAGAGTGGAATCTGTGGCAATTGATTTTAGGGAAGGAAATACAGTTATCACTTTTGGAAAAGATGATTTTATCGTTGTCAAAGAAAGCTACGGTTATGTCTTAGGAAAAATGAAGGAGATTTTGAATGATTAACAATGTAGTACTTGTGGGTCGAATGACCCGAGATGCCGAACTGCGAATGACTCAAAGTAATACGGCAATTGCTAGCTTCACTCTTGCGGTTAACCGACCATTTAAAAATCAAAATGGGGAGCGTGAAGCAGATTTCATTAACGTTGTGATTTGGCGGCAAGCTGCTGAAAATCTTGCAAATTGGTGCAAAAAAGGGTCACTAGTTGGAATTACTGGGAATATTCAAACTCGTAACTACGAAAACCAGCAAGGGCAACGGGTCTATGTAACAGAGGTGCTTGCAAATAATTTCCAATTATTGGAAAGTCGTAGTCAGCAACAATCTTCAAACAATCATTCAATGGACATCTCAGATGAGGATTTACCATTTTAGAAAGTAGGTAGGGCGTGGGAATGAAAGAGTATGCTTTGGCTTATCAAAAAAAAGGTTTTTCTGTGATTCCCATAGTACCAAATGGAAAACAGCCGGCTATTAAATTTGCAGATAAACCAGCTATGACAGCTGAGGAAATTGAAGATTATTGGACTCAATATCCAGATAGTAATATCGCTGTCAGAACTGATAAATTCTTTGTTATTGATATTGACTTGCATGGTAAGCACAATGGTTACGAGAGTTTGGCCAACTGGGGTAAGATTGACTTGTTAACTCCTACACTGCAGGCCAAGACGGCTAGTGGCGGTAAACATATCTTTTATTTTAAACATCCTGATGTGTCCATGACGCAAATGATTGGGTTCTTGCCAGGAGTTGACATTAAAGCTCATCAAAACAACTATGTATTAGTAGCACCGTCCAAGACTGCTAAAGGTCAGTATACATGGGATATGGATAAGTCAAAAGAAGGCGGCACGATGGTCACAGCCAGCAGAGATTTAGTCTTGGCTATTAAGCAAGAATACCTTAAAAAGAACAATCGCAGTGATTTGGATGACATCTATTATCAAATGGCGAGTGGGAATGGCAAGAGGAATCGGACTACAGAGGTTTTAGAAATGATAGTTTGCGGTTTTGGCGACGAGGGTAGCCGCAATGACACAGCTGCCAAATTCGCAGGAACATTGCTAGCACGGGCGGTTGAACCGCAGTATGTGTTGCAACTGGCACAGATTGCCAATAATCATTCAATGGAGCCGTTGAGTGATAGGGAATTAAAAAGGACAGTTGACAGTATGATAAAAAAACATTTGAGAGGTGGTGAGCGTCATTGGTGAGATTGTAAATATTTCAATCAAGCAATTTTCAAGGCGAAAAAAGAAAATTCTTGACGAAAATGGAGAACAGATTGAAGTTGAATCCATTGTGGCAGACAGTCCAAGAAATGTTCTGCTGGCCATGAAGAGCGACAACAAGCTCAATGATTTTCTAAGACATAATGAGTTCACTGGTGAGCACGAAATCGTTGCAGATGTCAAGCTGGACGCAATCAATTTACGCAAAGGGCAGCTGCCTTCTGCCTTTGAGTCTTATCTAAGCGTTTATTTAGAAAACCACTTCAAAACAGTGTTTAAGGCTAGCGCATTAAGAGACGGCATTGAAGCTTTCTTTGCAGAAAAAACTTACAATCCTGTTCAGGAATATATGGAAACTGCCTACGATAGCTGGGACCACAAAGAGCGGATAAACCAGGTGTTTCAAACCTGGTTAGGTGCAGAGGATTCTATTTATGTGCAGAAAATCGCTGAAATGTTCTTTGTTGGCGCAGTGGCCAAAGTCTTTAATCCGTGGGTTAAATTCGACTACGTGCTGGACTTAGTCGGTGGCCAGGGCGCTGGTAAAACTACCTTTCTGCAAAAGATTGCAGGGGATTGGTACACAGATAGCGCTAAGGATTTTATGGACAAGGACAATTACGAAATCATGCTCAAATCCTTAATCGTCAACGACGATGAGATGGTTGCGTCCAAAAAAACGACCTTTGACGAATTGAAAGCTTTTGTGACAAAGACAGAGCTGTCCTTTAGACGCTCTTATGGTCGACGTGCTGAAAAATATCCTAAAAACTTTGTCATTGCCAGAACTAGCAATAAAATTGAATATCTCGGAGACAAGACCGGTGAGCGGCGGTTCATGCCCATCAAGGTCAATGCGGAAAATCAATTTGTGAAGCCTTTCGACATGACTGATAAAGATGTGGCGCAATTATGGGGCGAAGCGGTTGCTATTTACAAAAAAGGCTTTAATCTAACGTTTGACGATGACTTCGAGGATGAATTAGCTGTTTACAAAGAGCAGTTCACTTATCGAGATGAGGCAGAAAGTCAGATTTATGATTATCTGGACATGCTAGTTCCAGAAGACTGGGACGCTATGACAGTTGCCCAGCAACATCAGTATACGTGGTGCTATTTCAATAATGGAACGTATCGAGACGAGGCAGGAAATGCTTATGTTGGCACAGAATTACAGGGCAGCGTATCAGCTAAGCAGATTTTGAAAAATGTATTTGACATTGACAGCGCTCGTGGCGAGAGAATCGCTCGGAAAATTAAGCTGATTATGGACAATAATATTGATTTTGAATATAAAATCAGAAAAATAAATGGAAAGTCAATTAGAGCATACTTTAGAAAAAATATTCAAAAATAGTTGATGTAACCTTTTAAAAAATGATGTAGACTTTTAGATGTAAAGTCTACATCAGTCTACATCAAGTCTACATCATTGATGTAGATGTCAAAAAAACAGTTATATCAATGGTTTGCGGGTGATTTTTGTCGAAAAATCAAAAATTTTGATGTAACCTACCTAAAGCCTTGATATTACTGGGTTTGTAGGGGGTATATTTGATGGGTTACATCATTTATATAAATATTTTAATTAATAAAAATAGCAAGTGCTATAAAGCCCGGTATAATAGGATTCTTATTTTTATAAAAAATATTTTTTTAAAAGTGATGTAACCTTGTAACCCCGTTTATATTATGCAAAAAGACGAATAAAAAGGAGTGTTTATGCAATACAAAGTAATTGTCTATTTCGACAACATGGTTGATGAAATTCTGGAATTTAAGACTGAAGGTGCTGCTAGAAAATGTCTTGCTCAGCTAAAGAACAAGTGCAGCGGACAAAGACTATATAAAGTGGAAATGAGGGAAGTAGAGACTGGCTGAACAAAAAAGCCAGCATTGCTGACTCCTTGGGTAAATATTTGACAAGATTATTATACCATAAAAAGGAGACGGAGAGTGAACAAGGCAAAGGCTATTTTAAAAGATTTGCGGAATCTGGATTTATATATTGCTAGTCTAATCAGACGTCGGGAGAAGATTGAAGCCTCTCTCTTATCTAGTCCGAAGTGGTCATCCGATAAAGTCTCTGGCGGAACGAAGAAAAAGCAAGATGATGTATATGTTGAGTTGCTAACGACTGCGCAAGATATTGAGCGCAAGACTGTTGAAGCTTTGAAGAAGCAAAGAGAACTGCAGAATTTAATCGATGGGCTGGATAACTCTGACAGTCAAACAATCTTGAGTATGGTCTATGTTGATAAAATGACGCGTTGGCAAGTAATGGACGAACTCAATTGTAGTGAGAGCACATACTTTCGCTTGCTGCGCATCGCTACTAAAGAATTGAACGATCTGACAGTAAATGACAGTGATTGACAGTAAATAACAATAATGACAGCATTTGACAGTGCATGACAGTTTCAAAATGCTATTATAGTATCATCAAGAATTGAGGGTGAGGCAGTTAGGTCTTGCCTTGCTTGGAATTATAGCTCAGTTGGTAGAGCGTTGGTTTGAAGCACCGAAGGTCGCAGGTTCAATTCCTGCTGATTCCATTTTTAAAAGGCTGTACTATAAAATAAAAGGATGGTATCTCCATTTCGTATACTGGCGTCTGTGCAGCCTTGACGCCAAATACTATTATCAATCTCCGAGAGCAGGCAGCCTCGGTTTTTTGTTAACTTTGTTTTCGAAAAGAGTTATAATATTAGTAACTTTTTTTAAAGAAAGCGAGAAATTATGGTAAAGATATTTAAGTTTGACAAAGAAGTTTATTCTGGCGCAGAAATCAGAGGGCGCGTTCATTATTATGAAAGTGAAGCAGATAGAATCCTTGAGCTATCAAAAGTCAATATAAATTCTGCCATGTGTGAATTCAAAAGATTGAAAGATGAAATTAAAGCAGAATATGGTTATTATGATAAAATGAATTTTCAGACGATTGTTGGGAGCTTTATTGGAAATAATGCAGCTATTGTAAGTTCTTATGTTGAATTAGTTTCAGACATTGTTTCAAAATTATACAATACCAACAACAAACGATATCTAACTAGTAATCTTGGCGAATTTAGTTTATACATATCTTTTTCGAGCATCGAAGAGCTGCTGATTGACAACGAATTGTACGGTCATTATCAAGCCACAAATGTTGAAAGAGATTTGAGAGTAGCCGGATCTGGTAGCCAAAAATACGCTTTCTTATCGCGAACTTATGCGTTTTTGATAAATCCTAGCGGCAAATCCTATAAAGAGATGCTGAAGGTCTGGAAACAAACTGACGGAGACTTGTTTGACAAAGAAATCTTTAAAAGCTATGTCAACAAAAATCTTATTAACAAATTTAAATAGCAACAAGCACTGATTGGTGCTTTTTTTATTTTCAAAAAGGGGTGATGGAAAATGGGATGACTGAAAAACAAAAAATATTCGCTGATGAGTACATCATTAGCTTGAATGCAACAGAGGCTTATAAGAAAGCTTATCCAAGCATTAAAAAGGATTCAGTAGCGAGAGCTAATGGAAGTAGATTGCTAACAATTGCTAACATAAAATCCTATATAGACGCACGTCTGGAAGAATTGAAGTCTGAGCGTGTAGCTGATCAGCAGGAAGTTATAGAATATCTGACCGCTGTCATGCGCGGAGAGAAAACAGAACCTTTACTTGTTTTAGATGGTGAGGGTACGCAGAGGGTTGTTGATGCGGTGCCGAGTGTGCAATCTAGGACGAAGGCAGCAGAGCTGCTAGGTAAGCGCTATAGACTTTGGACAGACAAAGTAGAAGCTGAAGTAAATGCATCAGTGACATTTGTTGATGATATAGGTGGTTTTGATGACGGCTAAGAAATTATCTGAACTCATTCCGCAAAAATTTCACGATGTATGGAGTGCTTCACTTTGTCGAAGATATTTAAATATTGTTTGTAAAGGCGGACGTGGTTCTGGTAAATCATCGGATATAGCTCATATTCTGGTTCAGCTTGTTATGCGCTATGCTGGTAACGCAGTCTGTATTCGTAAAGTAGATAATACCTTAGAACAATCTGTGTACGAACAGCTTAAATGGGCTATTTACGAGCAAGGAGTAGAGCATTTTTTTAGATTTAACAAATCTCCTTTACGAATTACTTATCTTCCGAGAGGAAATTATATTATCTTTCGAGGAGCGCAGGAACCAGAACGAATTAAGTCTTTAAAAGACAGTCGTTTTCCTTTTGCGTTTGCATGGATTGAAGAGTTGGCAGAGTTTAAGACAGAAGATGAAGTAAAAATTATTACGAACTCACTTTTGCGTGGAGAATTACCAGAAGGACTGTTTTACAAGTTCTTTTTTTCATACAATCCGCCAAAACGTAAGCAGTCGTGGGTTAACAAGAAATATGAAAGCGTCATCCAACCAGATAATACTTATATTCATCATTCTACATATTTTGATAATCCGTATATAGCAAAAGAATTTATAGCAGAAGCTGAAGCAACTCGCGAACGCTCGCAAATTCGTTATGAGTGGGAATATTTAGGTAAAGCAGTTGGTTCTGGAGTTGTTCCGTTTGATAATCTTGTATTTCGTACCATTACGGACGAAGAGTTCAAAAGCTTTGACAACCTTCGCAATGGGCTTGACTATGGATATGCTAACGACCCTCTAGCTTTTGTGCGTTGGCATTATGATAAAAAAAGGCGGACTATATATGCTGTAGATGAAATTTACGGGGTGAAAATTAGTAACCGCATGCTTGCTGAAAAACTAAAAAAGAAAGGGTATCAGTATGAAATAATTCACGCTGAAGTTGAACCAAAATCAAATGATGAATTGCGATATGAATACGGAATATCCAGGGTTACACAAGTCAAAAAAGGACCTGACAGCGTTGAATTTGGCGAGAAGTGGCTGGATGATTTAGACGCAATTGTTATTGATCCAAAACGCACGCCGAACATTGCCAGAGAATTTGAAAATATTGACTACGAAACAGATAAAGACGGCAATCCTCGCAACCGTTTAGAAGATAAAGACAATCATACAATTGATAGCACTCGTTATGCTTTCGAAAACGATATGAGAAACGCAAAAGCCAAAGTAAAACGCAAATCGCGTTATGGATTGTAGAAAGGATAAACATGTATCAAATATTTACGTATCCCCGCGCTGGATATGATGAAACAAGATTAAAAAAAGACTTGATCTATAAATTGATTTTAAAACATTCAAATGAATCAGAGCGATTGAAGCGATTAAAATCTTATTATTTAGGTGAGCACGACATATTAAAACACGAACGTCGAGCAGGTCAGCCGAATTTTAAGACGGTCGCTAACCATGCTAAAGATATAGCGGACACTGCCACTGGTTACTTTATGGGGAATCCAGTCAAATACACAAATACTGGTGAAGCTGATTTAGAACCTTTGCTTGAAGCTTTTGACGGAGCAGAGATTGATCAAGTCGATAGCGAGAATGCACTAAATATGGCAATTTATGGCAAAGCATATGAGTACATTTATGCAAAAGAAGACTCAACAGAGCTTGATTCGACTAGTTTAGAACCCGAAAATACATTTTTAGTCTATGATGATAGCATTGAAAAACGTCCGCTTTTTGCTGTGTATTATTATCACATTAAAGATGATACGAATAATACAAGTAGTTATCACGCAGAAGTGTTGACGGAAAACTTGCATTACAACATTATACTGCAAGAGTCAAGTACCGGAACAACACATGATGATAGTCCAGTACCTCACAATATGGGGGCTATTCCGGTTATTGAGTATCAGAACAACAAATACCGTATCGGTGATTATGAGCAGCAGATTAGTTTGATTGATGCTTACAACTCGCTTATGGGCAATCGTGTAAATGATAAAGAACAAGCGATTGAATCGATTCTCTTAATTTACGGGGCTCAGCTTGCTGATACTGAGGAAGAAGCACACGAAGCTATGCAGATTTTGCGCGAAGAGGGTCTACTTGAATTGCCAGCGGATTCTAAAGCGGAATTTTTGACCAATGTTTTAGATGAAAATGCTGTTGAGGTCTTGCGTAAAGCGCTGAAAGAGGATATTTATACGTTTAGCCACGTTCCAAATCTAACTGATGAAAACTTTGCAGGGAATAGTTCAGGGGTAGCTATGGAATATAAACTGTTGGGTCTTGAGATGATTACAAAAACCAAAGAAGCGAATTACAAACGCGGACTTCGTCAAAGAATCGCTATCTTTTCAAATTTTTTGGGATTGAATCAGATCGCTATTGATGCAAAGTCAATTGTTCCGCAATTTAGTCGCGGACTTCCAAAGAATTTGCTTGAAATTTCGCAAATTATCAATAATTTGGATGGCAAGGTTAGCTTGCGTCAGTTAATCTCTCTTTTGCCATTTGTGGAAGACCCTGACGCAGAACTTGAAGCATTGCAAGAACAGAAAGAAGAAAATGCGGAACAGTTTCCGCAGTTCAACCAAGAAAATACTCATCCAAAGAAAGAAGATGAGCTAAATGAACAAGAAGAATGATACTTACTGGGAACGTCGCAAAGCTGAACTAATCTATCAACAAATGGACAAAGCAGAAGCCAAGGCTGATGATATTGATAAGATATATAACGAAGCGCAGCGGTATTTGAACAAGCAAGCAGATAAAGTCTTTGACAAGTTTCAACGTGATTATGGTTTATCCGAAACCGACGCCAGACAAGTGTTGAAAGACATGAAAGGCAAGCGTAGTTTATCTGAAATGCGTAAGGTTCTTGAAGCACGGCCGGAAGATCCAAATATTAACCAACTGCTTGCTGATATGGATAGCGGAGCATATGCCTTTCGTTTAAATCGATTCAATGAGTTGAGCCAACAAGTAGATAGACTGCGAAATGCTATGTATCAAGCTGAAAAGAAGCAATCAGATAGGTTCTATCCAGATTTAATGAAAGACAGCTACAACCGAGCTACTTTCAACTTGCAACAACACACAGGACTTGCATATCATTTCAACGCATTACCAGAAGCTGAAATCAAGCGTCTAAGCCATTTAAAATGGTCGGGGGATAATTACTCAGGGCGTATCTGGAACAACACAGGAGAGCTTGCTAGACAGCTTAAAAACGAGCTTTTAGTTAGCTGGATGACAGGACACAGTAATCGAGATGTTATCAACTCAATCGCAGAACGATTTGACGTAGGGCGAAACAATGCTCGTAGGCTAGTTCGCACAGAATCGGCATTTTTCCACAACGAAATGGAAGCGTTGAGTTACAAAGATGCGGATATTGAGCAATATCTTTTTGTGGCTGTATTAGATAAACGCACGTCCTCTATTTGTCGTGAGCATGACGGCAAGGTTTACAAAGTGTCAGAGCGCAAGACCGGAATTAACTATCCACCTTTGCATCCGTGGTGCAGGTCTACTACGATAGCATATTTTGACGATATGGATTTTAGCAAGTTGGAACGTCGATCGCGCGATCCAGAAACGGGAAAGACAATGCTTGTGCCGGCAAATATGAGTTATGATGATTGGCGCGAGAAATACGTTGCAAAAGGCCATCAGAAGCTGTATAATAATATTGATTTAAAT
>ERZ773006.418-NODE-418-length-20442-cov-77.8147_pt1 | contig 20442 bp, 14 predicted proteins | sample MGYA00580843_ERZ773006 | MGnify/ENA primary metagenome ERZ773006 (study PRJEB29015, sample SAMEA2738011) | human oral metagenome | biome: human oral; feature: human-associated habitat; material: dental | place: China | collected 2052 ...
TCGGCTGTCTTCAAGGCTGGTGCATCATTTACACCGTCACCTGTCATAGCAACAACCTTGCCTTGATGTTGCCATGCTTTGACAATTCGCACCTTATGCTCAGGAGATACACGCGCATAGACAGAATATTGACCAACAACTTTTTCAAACTCTTCGTCTGACAATTCGTTAAGCTCAGCACCAGTCATGACATGGTCTTTACTATCATCATTGATAATTCCAAGGCGTTTAGCAATAGCCTCCGCTGTGTCTTGGTGGTCACCCGTAATCATAATCGGACGGATACCCGCTTCTTTAGCCACTCGAACAGCTTCAGCAGCTTCTGGTCGTTCAGGATCAATCATTCCAATCATACCTGTGAATATTAAATCATTTTCAAGATTTTCAGACGTTAAGTTTTCTGGAATTTCATCAATAATTTTGTAGGCACCAGCTAAAACACGCAAGGCCTGATGAGCCATACCTGAATTATTTTCCTTAATTAACTGAGTCGTTGCTTCATCAATCGGCGCAATATCGCCTGCCTTGTCACGAGCCACACAACGTTTTAAAAGTTGATCTGGCGCACCTTTTACAGCAACCAAGAATTTACCATCTGGCAAAGGATGAATGGTTGACATAAGCTTACGATCAGAATCAAATGGCAATTCTGCGACACGAGGATATTTCTCTAAGAAAGCTTTAACATCATACCCTTTATCAAGTGCATACTGAACAAAGGCTGTTTCTGTTGGGTCACCAATGAGTTTCCCGTCTTGGTCAATTTTAGTATCATTAGCAAGTACAACGGAACGTAGCAACGGTAAGTCGAGTCCAAGGTCAATATCTTGTTTTGCTTCATGCAAACTGCCGTCATAAAAGACTTTTTCAACCGTCATCTTGTTCATGGTCAAGGTCCCCGTCTTATCAGAAGCAATAATTTCAGTCGAGCCAAGCGTCTCAACTGCAGGAAGCTTTCTAACAATGGAATTTCTCTTCGCCAAAACTTGTGTGCCAAGTGCCAAGACAATGGTCACAATAGCAGGAAGTCCTTCTGGAATCGCTGCTACAGCAAGTGCGACTGATGTCATCAATTCGCCCAGCGGATCTTTTCCTTGAACGAATACACCAACCACAAAAGTGATTGCTGCAATGATTAAAATCGCATAGGTCAGCACTTTTGAAAGACCATTTAGATTTTGCTTGAGTGGAGTATCTGTTTCATCAGCATTTTGGAGCATACCAGCAATATGACCGACTTCTGTAAACATACCTGTATTGACAACGACACCCATTCCACGTCCATATGTAACGTTTGAATTTTGGAATGCCATATTGATGCGGTCACCCAGTCCTGCATCCGCAGCTACACCAACAGTCAGATGTTTTTCAACAGGAACAGATTCACCAGTCAGAGCTGCTTCTTCGATTTTCAACGTGTTCGCTTCCAAAAGACGCATATCAGCAGGTACCACATCACCAGCTTCCAGTATAACGATATCTCCTGGAACTAATTCCTTAGAATCCACTTCTGTCACATGCCCGTCACGCAGCGCACGCGCAGCTGGGCTAGACATAGATTTGAGTGCTTCAATTGCTTCTTCTGCCTTGCCTTCTTGGTAAACTCCAAAAATGGCATTAATAATGACCACAGCTAGGATAATAATCGCATCTGCAATATCTTCACCACCTGAAGTCACAACCGAAAGAATAGCCGCAATCAGCAAAATAAGAATCATCAAATCCTTAAATTGCTCAACGAATTTCATCAGAAGGGATTTTTTCTCTCCCTCATCCAGTTCATTGCGTCCGTATTCATCTAAACGCTTAGCGGCTTCATTGCTTGATAAACCTTGCTCAGAAGTTTCTAAATTTTTTAAAACTTCCTCCGAACCTTGCGTATAAAACGCTTGGCGTTTTTGTTCTTTTGACAAAATAGTTCCTCCTTTGATCCCTTTTTGACAAACAAAAAGAGACCTGTTTATTGCAACAAGTCTCGCTGTTTCATACAAGGCCGGAAATTGCTTTCGTATTGACGACCTTGTAACGGATATCCCGCTAGCTACTCCCTTGAGTGTTTTTATTATATCAAATTCTTCAATTTTTTCAAGCAAAAAAAGTTCAATTTCTATCTATTTTGCCCAGCAAAGAATAAGACGCAATAAATAAAATAATCGCTATGACAAGTGTCCCTGTTAGGTCAAAGAACATATTAAGCTTTGTCTTGTTATAAAAACCAAATAAATCTGCTGAGAATAAAAATAGCCGCTATTACTAAACTAAAAAGGATTCTTCCCATCACTTTCTACCTCCACGAAATTTCCATTTGATAATCCGCAAAAGTTCGACCGCCATCAGGTGTTCTCAATTGATAATGCAGTTCAAGTGTCTGCTTTTTCAAATCAACCTGGTAATGACTTGTTTTTGTGATAAATTGTTGTATGCCGACCGGTGTGGGAATTCCAATCAAAGCTTCTCCTCCTTTGATAAACCGCATCAAAGATTTAGGAGTAGAGAAGCGTGTCATGACTAGTTCTTCATCCTGAAACTTCAAAACAACATTTTCATTCTCTTCATTTTCAAAACGCAAGTAATGATAAGCTCCCTTTTTCTGCCATTCTCCGTCATAAGTTTGATCAATTTGTTCTACTTGTTCATCAAACTGTATCTGATTTTTGATTCTAATCTTCACACTATAAGCTCCTCATCTACTGCTTTTCTTTTCTATTTTATCAGAAAATCTCAAAGATTTCTTCCTTTCTTTCCTTTAATTTTTTCAGTGTGGTCTTCTTCTGTTTTATGGTATAATAGAGCCATGATTGAAAAAGTATTTCGTGATCCCGTGCACAATTACATTCATGTAGATCACCAAGTCATCTATGATTTAATAAACACTAAAGAATTTCAACGACTGCGCCGCATTAAACAGCTGGGAACTTCTGGCTATACTTTTCATGGAGGCGAACACAGCCGTTTTTCACATTGTCTTGGAGCCTACGAAATTTCCAGACGCATCACAAAGATTTTTAACGAAAAATATCCAGAAGTTTGGAATCGTCATGAAAGTCTCTTAGTCATGGCAACAGCCCTCTTGCACGATGTAGGTCACGGCGCTTATTCACATACTTTCGAGCGTTTATTTGATACCGACCATGAAGAAATTACACGCCAGATTATCACGAGCCCTGAAACAGAGATTAACCAAGTGCTGGTTCAAGTTTCACCTGATTTTCCAGAAAAAGTAGCCAGTGTTATCAACCATACTTATCCTAATAAACAGGTTGTTCAGTTGATTTCCAGTCAAATCGATGTGGATCGTATGGATTATCTCTTGCGAGACTCCTACTACACGGGCGCTTCTTATGGACAATTTGACTTAACACGGATTTTGCGCGTTATTTGTCCTGTCAAAAATGGCATTGCTTTTAAGCGCAACGGCATGCATGCTGTAGAAGATTATGTCGTCAGTCGTTATCAAATGTATATGCAGGTCTATTTCCATCCAGCTAGTCGTGCGATGGAGGTACTCTTACAGAATTTACTCAAACGAGCTAAATTTCTCTATGAAAAGCAGAAAGACTATTTTTTGCTTTCTTCTCCCAACCTTATTCCTTTCTTTGAAAAAAGAGTGACTTTGAAAGATTATTTAGCATTGGATGACGGTGTGATGAACACCTATTTCCAAGTTTGGATGACGAGTCCTGATACGATTTTATCTGATTTAGCACAGCGTTTCATCAACCGTAAGGTCTTTAAATCCATTATTTTCTCTGAAAAAAATGAAAAATATCTGAATATCATGCGGAATTTAGTTGCAGAAGTCGGCTTTAACCCTGACTACTACACGGCCATTCATCGTAATTTTGACTTGCCGTATGATTTCTATCGACCACATGTAGAAAATCCGCGAACGCAGATTGAAATTGTGCAAAAAGATGGCAATCTTGCTGAATTATCCACTTTGTCGCCCATTGTTGAATCGTTAGCAGGCACAAGACATGGAGACAATCGTTTCTATTTCCCAAAAGAGATGCTGAAAGAAGCCGGACTTTTTAGTGAAAATAGTAAAACTTTCTTGTCGTATATCAAAAACGACCAATTTATATATGGAGAAGCATACGAACATGAGTATTAAACTAGTTGCCGTTGATATTGACGGAACCTTATTAAACACCAAAAGAGAAGTCACACCAGAAGTTTTTTCTGCTGTACAAGATGCCAAAGCTGCTGGAGTAAAGATTGTCATTGCAACCGGACGCCCCATTCCAGGAGTGAGAACTTTGCTTGAAGAGTTACACCTAAATGAGCCAGGTAATTATGTCATTACCTTCAATGGCGGGCTGGTTCAAGATACAGTCACTGGGGAAGAATACATCAAAGAACCTTTGTCCTATGAAGATTATCTGGATATCGAATGCCTCAGCCGCAAGCTAGGAGTTCATATGCACGCTATCACCAAGGACGGCATTTATACTGCTAACCGTAACATTGGAAAATATACCGTTTACGAAGCTGGGCTGGTCAATATGCCAGTCTATTACCGCACCCCAGAAGAAATGGTAGATAAAGAAATCGTCAAAATCATGTATATTGACGAACCAGAAATTTTGGATCAAGCAATCGCCAAACTCCCTAAAGAATTGTACGACAAGTACACACTCGTGAAATCTGCACCTTTTTACTTAGAAATTGTCAAAAAAACTGTCAATAAAGGGGCTGCAGTCGTGCATCTAGCGGAAAAATTAGGATTGACAAAAGAGGAGACTATGGCTATCGGGGACGAAGAAAACGACCGTGCAATGCTAGAAGTCGTTGGAAATCCTGTTGTAATGGAGAATGGAACTGACGAGTTGAAAAAGATTGCCAAATACATTACCAAATCAAACGACGAATCCGGCGTTGCATACGCTATTAGAGAGTGGGTTTTAAACTAATGTACACTTATAAAATCGGAATATCTGCTCAAGAACACGATGATTTTGTTAAGAAAAGTTCTCAAACCAACTTGCTTCAAAGCGCTTCTTGGGCAAAGGTCAAAGATAATTGGGACAATGAACGAATTGGCTTTTGCAAAAATGACCAATTAGTGGCTTCTGCTAGTATTCTCATCAAGCCTTTGCCGCTCGGTATGACTATGCTTTATATTCCTCGCGGTCCTATTATGGATTATCAGAATCAAGAATTACTGCAATTTGTCCTGACTTCCTTGAAACAATTTGCTAAAACTAAAAAAGCTCTTTTTATCAAGTTTGATCCGAGTCTTTTCCTCGTGCAGGCTCAAATTGGAGAAAACAGAAAAGAACAGCAAGAAACACTTGACGTGATTCAAAATCTCCAGAAAGCGGGAGCTATTTGGGTGGGGCGAACAGAATCATTAGACGAAACAATTCAACCACGTTTTCAAGCAAATATTTATAAGGATAATTTCAGCGAAGAACTTTTATCAAAAAGTACACGCCAAGCCATTCGCACTGCACGAAACAAAGGCATTCAAGTCCAGTTTGGTGGCAAAGAACTTTTGGATGATTTCTCTACTTTGATGAAAAAAACCGAGAATCGAAAGAGTATTCACTTGCGGGGGAAGGACTATTATCAAAAACTCCTTGATACTTACCCAGAGCATTCCTATATCACACTTGCAAGCATTGACCTAAATGAGCGTCTAGAAAGTCTTCAAGCTCAAAAAGCCAAAGCTGAAAAAGAAGCCAGCAAATTCACTGAAAAAACTAAACCTGGTAAAATTGAAAACAATAAGCAAGAACAAAAACGACTGCAAGAAGAAATGGATTTCTTGTCAGAAAAAATTGCTCAAGGTGTAACAACCGTGCCTTTATCTGGGACATTGGTTCTAGAATATGGAGCTACCTCTGAAAATATCTATGCTGGAATGGATGAAGAATACCGTCGTTACCAGCCAGCTCTCCTCACTTGGTATGAAACTGCAAAGCACGCCTTCGACCGTGGAGCGAACTGGCAAAACATGGGTGGTGTTGAAAATGATTTAGACGGCGGACTTTATCACTTTAAATCCAAGTTCAATCCAACTATTGAAGAATTTGTCGGGGAGTTTAACTTGCCAACCAATCCACTCTATCATCTCTCTAACCTTGCTTATACTTTGAGAAAGAAATTCCGTAGCAAACACTAAGAAAGGAATCGTATGACATTCAGACAACTTCGTCAGGAAGAATTTGTAAAACACAGCGCTTCTTGCGCTCAACGTTCTTTTATGCAGACGGTAGAAATGGAGAAGCTCTTATCAAAACGTGGCTTTACTTGTCAATATGTAGGATACACAAATGAGCATGACGAAGTGACTGTTTCAGCTGTGCTCTACAGTATGCCCATGACAGGTGGACTTCACATGGAAATAAATTGTGGCCCTGTTTCAACAAATCCTCAAGACCTACAGCATTTCTACCGTGAACTTAAGACCTACGCTAAAGAAAATGGCGCTTTAGAGCTAATTGTCAAACCTTATGAAACTTATCAAACATTTGACAGCAATGGTCAGCCGACCTCGCCCGAAAAAACAGAATTGATAAAAGAGTTGACAGACTTAGGTTATGAATTTGATGGCTTGCAGACAGGTTATCCAGGCGGCGAACCTGATTGGCACTATGTCAAAGACCTGACTGAACTAACTGAAAAAGATCTACTCAAATCCTTCAGCAAAAATGGTAAATCGACTGTAAAAAAAGCCAATACTTTCGGCATTCAATTAAAAAAATTGAAGCGAGATGAATTAAATATTTTCAAGGAAATCACTTCTGCTACTTCCGAGCGGCGTGAATATAGTGATAAACCTTTAGATTACTACCAAGATTTCTACGATGCTTTTGGCAATCAAGCGGACTTTATGATTGCAACGCTTAATTTTCAAGATTATCTGCAACATCTGCAAAATGATCAAAAAAAACTCAGACAAAAAATTCAAAAATTAGAAGCGGATTTAGAAAAAAATCCTCAGTCAGAGAAGAAGCACAATCAACTGCGTGAATTCTCTAGCCAATTTGAAAGTTTTGAAACACGCAAAGCCGAAGCACAAGAATTGATAGATAAATATGGAACAGAAGACCAAGTTCTTGCAGGCAGCCTCTTTATCTATACGCCACAGGAAGCGACTTACCTCTTTAGTGGTTCCTATCCTGAATTTAACAAATTCTACGCCCCAGCACTTCTCCAAGAATACGTCATGAAAGAAGCTATCAAGCGAGGTATTCCTTTTTATAATTTTCTTGGTATTACTGGAATTTTCGATGGCTCAGACGGCGTGCTCCGTTTCAAGCAAAATTTCAATGGCTACATTGTTCGCAAAATGGGCACCTTCCGCTATTATCCACAACCACTTAAATTTAAAATTCTCAGTTTGATTAAAAAATTCCTACGGCGTGCTTAAAAACTCTCAAACAGCTTTTTGAGAGTTTTTAAAGTATTACCATGTTCTATAAGGATTTATCAGATATGCTGAAACGATTTATTTCAAAAAAACTACTGACGATTTACCTTCTGTTTATCGTGCTGACATGGATTGAGTCAGTTTTAAACCCAACGCTTGTTCGGATGATTATTGATAGTTTTCAAACGAAAAATTTAAAAATTCTCTGGCAAATCTTGATGTTGGGAATTCTTGGAAATATGCTGATTGTCTTAGGTTTGGCAGGCAAACGCTATTTCTATGCAAAGATCATTGCAGACTTCAATACGAATATAAAAGGAAAGATGTTTGCTACTTTTTTGTATAAAAGTCAATTGTCAAATGAAGATATTCTTTCTGACTTGGAAAATGATGTAAAGCAAAATAATAGCGTTTCCAATTCCTCGTTGAATTCCCCTAGAAATAAAATTATTGTGGACAACATCGTTTGAAAATTTTAAAATTCGCCCCGTTGTAAAATGAAGTGTAATAAAAAGGCCAGCATAAATATCCTGACCTTTTTTAACTTCCACTATTATCCATCTAAAAACTTCCGCCACTGCCCCCGTGACTTCTGTCTGATGAAGATGTATGTGTGCTACTACCCCCAGAATCACTGGAGCTGCTAGGCTCCGGTTTTGCTTTCTTATCTACATTTGAGTAGAGGAAGAATTCTTGAGCATTGGTAATCTGGAGACTATTTTTCTTGATGTAATCAGTGGCTCCGGTTTGATGATAGACAGATTTGAGCTGACCTTTCATTCCTGTTACGATGAGAAAGGCGATACCAAAGCCAATAGCCAATGCTCCAGGAATCCAGTACCAACTTAAAGGCTCCTTAGGGAGATTTTTTACATCATAAGGCTGCCCTTTTCGTGCTTGAGTGAGGAATTCATCACACTGCTCAGCGTAGGTTGTAAAAGCAGCATTGTAGTCACCATCTTTTAAATCAGGCAAGAACTGCTTTGATAGGTAGTCTAAGCCAGCATCGGTAAAAGCAGTGATGCCGTAGCCTGTCGTTGAAATATGCCACTTCCGTTCTGCCATACTGATTAAGAAAAGCACCCCATCATGATTTTTTCCTTGACCGTAGCCATTGTAGTCGAAGTAGTCATCTGCGAAGTCTTGAGCACTTTTTCCTTCCAGACTCTTAACGGTCACGACAACAACATCGCATTTTTGGCGCTGACTAATGTCTTGGAGCTTTGCTAGTAAGACTTTTTCTTGATTCGGCTTCAGCAAGTCCGCTTCATCTACCAGTAATGGATTGGCCGATGCATTGAGCAATTTGGTTACTTTATTGAGATAATACCGGACACCGCTATAAATATTTTTCCCACTCTCAAAAGCTTTCCAAAGTATGTCGTCACTCTTTGCTCCTAGCTTTTCTTTAGCGTTTCCGGCATAATATAGGATCCATTCATTTTTTTCTTTATCAACAGCAAGGAGAATACCTTCAGCTGTGCCTGCAGATTCTTGATAAACCTTTTCAGCATAAGACAAAATACCATCTTCACCTACTGATTTTGCTGCTAAAAAGTAAACTTTCAAATGATATTGTTCTTCAATAGCTTTAGCCGCTTTGTTAATCTCTGTTATTTCCTTGCTTGAAAAGGCTGAGACTTCATCACGAATATAGCTGGTTTCTTCTGCACAGACAGTCCCAATCATGAGAAAGGAGAGAAGAAGAGTTGTCAGTAATGTTATGAATTTCTTCAACATAATCTCATCCTCCCTTCTTACAGTAAATGAATCATCCATACAGCCGCATAACTAACTAAACTTGCCGCCACGCCCAGTCCAATTAGCCAACGTCTATAAGCTTGCTTGTCTAAGGGCAAATCTCCGACGAATTTACCAGTCTGACCATTCATCGCAAAAACAAACTTTTTGCCCCTCCAAGTCGTATTTAAGAGCCAAACTGGATAGAGAACATACTTAGTTGAACCATTTATCAAGCGAATATTCGAAGATTCTGGGGTAACGGCAGAAAACCCCGTAACTGTATCTTCAAAGGCTTCCTCCGTGCTTTGCTTGACACGGCTGTTAGCATGAGTAATGCTCTCCTCGGCTCCGACATCATATTTATCTGCTAGGTATCCTGCTAGGTAAGCTGTCTGAAAATCAACAGCTTCTGAAAAATCAAAGGGTTCAATGGATTCCATTAATTGATCATCCAATTTACTTGAACCGTCTACTGGGATATGTTCAAACGCTAACTGACCGGAACGAATAACTGAAAAATAGCTTGTTTCGGTATAGTCATACTCACTATCACTCCATGTTCTAATCCTGCTTGCTTTATAATGAACATCCGCATCTGCTTCTGTGTCAAAAAGCCAGAACGGAACATAAACCCCCTTTACTTCATCAATATGATTTTGGTCTTTAAAAACTTTTGGCAAGAGACGTTTCCCCATGAGATGCTTGTTCAGATTCGCCTTTGCTGCCTTTTTATCTAATTTGAATGGAATCACATAATCTGGCTTTAAATCACCAGCAAAGCGTCCCATCATAACAACAGGATTATCGCAGAATGGACACGAAGTGGCTGCTGTTGACTCGTCAGCAACAATTTCACCACCACAAGATTTACAGACATAAACTGATAGCTGATCAATCTCGCCCGTATCCCATTCACCACCAGCCTGCGTACTCCAGGTCATATTTTCATCAGTCTGGGTTTTTAATTGTTCATCCAATTCCTTCAAACTTGACATATCCAATTCGGAATCACAATAAGGGCACTTCATTTTCTGGATTGAACTATTAAATTCAAGAGCACCACCACAATTTGGACATTTATATTCTTGTAAATCAGCCATGATGACCTCCTTTCTACTGTCATCGAGCTATGAGATAGTTAGAAAAGTTTTAAACAAGGTCATTTTCATCAAATACATTGCCACATTCTGGGCAGAATTTAGGTGGATTATAAGCATCTTCTGGCTGCCAGCCACAATTGCTGCAACGGTATTGACGTTGGGGTTCTGGCTTTGGTTTTCCACAATTTGAGCAGAATTTACCTTTATTTACAGCGCCGCAAGTACAAGTCCAGCTGTCACTCACAGGTTTTGGTGAACCGCATTCTGGACAGAACTTGCCGGATGCTTCATGCCCATTTGGACAAGTCCATTTATCTGCAGTAGTTTGAGTTTGAAAGGTTGCACTCGCTGTTTGCGTTTGCTGACTAGCTGCCTGCTCTTGTCCCATCGCAAAAAGATTTTGAGCATTCATGCCGCCTGCGCCCGCTGCCATTCCTACTCCCATAAAGCCAGTCATCGCACCGCCTGGATTTTCAGCCGCTGCTTTCATAGCATCTGCCTGTGCACCGACTAAGGTAGCCGCTGCCATGGTTGGGTCCTTCATAATAGCCACACGTTGAGCCTGCTTAATCATTTCAGCATCTTCGTCTGGAAGAGTTACTGAACCAAGAGCTACACTGATGACTTTCAAACCACGAAGCTCGCCCCATTTGCTAGAGAGTGCTTCATTCATAGCATTTTCGAGTTCTGTATTATGGCTAACGATTTGATTTGGCCGCAATTCTAGATCAGATAATGCAGCGAAAGCTGGTTGGAGGGCACTGATAAATTCGGTTTTTAGCTGTGATTCTAATTCTTCACGCAAATATTCTTTTTCAACATTGCCACAGACATTGGTATAGAAAAGAAGTGGGTCTGCAATCTTATAAGAATAAACACCAGAGCAACGGACAGAAGCATCCACATCTAAGCCGATTTTTGAATCCACCACACGAAACGGAATCGGATTTGGAGTGCCAAACTTATTATCAATCAGCTCTTTTGTATTGAAATAATAAACACGCTGATCTTTGCCTGTATCACCACCATAAGTGAACCGTTTTCCGATTTGTTTGAAGGTCTCCTTAATGGAATCACCTAAATTACCTGTAAAAATACTCGGCTCGCTAGACGTGTCATAAGTGAATTGACCAGGCTCGGCACAGACTTCAACAATTTTTCCCTGCTCGACAATCATCATACACTGACCGTCTGCAACAGCAATTCCAGAACCATTCGAAATAATGTTGTCGCTGCCCTTCGTATTAGATGAACGTCCAGATACTTGCTTTTGTCCTTTGACCACCATGACGGACTTGTCCATGGCATCACAGTAAAAGAATTCTTTCCATTGGTCAGCCAATACGCCGCCTACGGCACCAATTCCTGCTTTAATGAGTCCCATAAGAATCTCCTTTCTCTCTTTAAAAAGCATGTTTCCGTTACCTTAAACTGTACTACTGAACGACATCATCTCCTTTGTCATAAATTTGTGAGTTTTTACAAAAAATCATACGCTAACTGGCAATATTTGTCTTTTTATCGCAACATAATTAGCTGTATGAAAGCGTTTTATCTTCAAAACTATTGTACCATATTTTTATAAAATTGTAACTATCAAAAATATGAAAGCTATTTTTGGATTTATAAAACACCACAACCTAACAGTACAAATAAAAAAACGAATAATTCCGATGTTCTGACTAACAGAATATCGAAACTGTTCGTTTTTTGTATGATTTTTATGCAACTCTCTTAGATTTCATTTTTTGAAATCCTTGTAGAGACAAGCACAGATCTATCTCGCTTAAAGTAATATGACATTACAATTTTTCAGGAACAGCTGTAAGTAATTCTTGAATAGCTGCTTGGTTGCTTCCTCCAGCCATAGCCATATCTGGTTTACCACCACCACGACCAGCTACGATTGGAGCAAGTTCCTTGATTAGATTGCCAGCGTGAATATCTTTTGTTTTGCTAGCCACAAGAACATTCACTTTCTCACCAATGGCTGCCACAAGGACAAGAACGTCTGAATAGTCTTTTTGTTTCCAAGTGTCTGCAAAAGTGCGTAGAGCACCCGCATCAGATACAGAAACTTGGCTGGCAATAAAGCTGTGTCCATTAGCTTCCTGAACATTCTTGAAGACTTCACCTGAAGCAGCGGCGGCGGCTTTTTCTTTCAGCTCAGCATTTTCTTTTTGCAATTGGCGAAGTTGTTCTTGCAAGGCTTCAACCTTACGTGATACTTCTTTCATTTGTGGGACTTTCAATGTCGTTGCAATAGCTTTCAAAGCATCTTCTTCCTGACGATACGCTTCAAATGCTTCTTTGCTGGTTACCGCAAGAATGCGACGAGTTCCTGAGCCAATTCCTTCTTCTTTGACAATCTTAAAAAGACCAATTTCAGAAGTATTCTTCATGTGAGTACCACCACACAGCTCAATAGAATAATCTCCAATTGTCACCACACGAACTTCTTTGCCGTATTTTTCACCAAAGAGAGCCATTGCTCCCATTTCTTTAGCCGTATCAATGTCTGTTTCAATCGTTTTGATGTCAATCGCTTCCCAGATTTTTTCATTGACTTCTTGCTCAATACGACGTAGTTCTTCTGCTGTAACTGCTTGGAAATGAGTGAAGTCAAAGCGAAGAAATTCTACTTCATTGAGAGAGCCTGCTTGCGTTGCGTGTTTACCTAAAACATTGTGAAGAGCCGCATGAAGCAAGTGTGTTGCTGTGTGATTCTTCATAACACGGTGACGACGATTGTGGTCAATTTCAAGCTTATACTCTTGGTTTAATGCGAGTGGTGCTACCACTTCTACCGTATGGAGCGGTTGTCCATTCGGCGCTTTTTGAACATCTACGACTTGTGCAACGAGATTGCCTGCAAGGTCAAAGATTTGTCCGTGGTCTGCTACTTGTCCGCCCATTTCAGCATAAAATGGCGTTTCTGCAAAAACGAGGTAAGCTTTACCAGAAGTCACTTCTTCTACTTCTTTATCATCTGCCACAATCGCAACCAACTTCGCAGACAAAGCCTCTTTTTCATAGTTAAAGTGGCTTTCAGCTGTAATGTTTTGCAAGGTTTCATTTTGCATGCCCATAGATCCACCTTTAACAACACTAGCCCGTGCGCGTTCTTGTTGCTCTTTCATAGCAGCTTCAAAGCCTTCGCGGTCTACTGTCATACCAGCTTCTTCAGCAATTTCTTCGGTCAATTCTACTGGGAAACCATAGGTGTCGTACAGTTTAAAGACATCCGTTCCTGAAATAACAGACTGTCCTTTTTCCTTTAACTCTTCTACAATGCTTTGTGCAAAGTGTTGACCGGAATGAAGCGTGCGAGCAAAGGACTCTTCTTCACTTTTGATGATTTTTTCGATAAAATCTTGCTTTTCAAGCACTTCTGGATAATAGCTTTCCATAATTTTTCCGACAGTTGGAACAAGTTTGTAAAGGAAAGGCTCATTGATTCCTAATTTTTGACCATGCATAGAAGCACGACGGAGCAAGCGACGCAAAACATAACCACGTCCTTCATTTCCTGGAAGCGCACCATCGCCAATAGCAAATGACAGAGAGCGGATATGGTCTGCAATGACCTTGAAGCTCATATTGTCACCGTCTGGATTGTAAGTCTTACCGGATAACTTCTCTACTTCACGAATAATCGGCATAAAGAGGTCTGTTTCAAAATTAGTTTTTGCCCCTTGAATAACAGCTACAAGACGCTCTAGACCTGCACCCGTATCAATATTTTTGTGAGGCAGCTCCTTGTATTCACTTCTTGGAACAGCTGGATCAGCATTGAATTGGGACAAAACAATATTCCAAATTTCAATATAACGATCATTTTCAATATCTTCTGCAAGCAAACGAATTCCTTGATGTTCAGGGTCAAATGCTTCCCCACGGTCAAAGAAGATTTCTGTATCTGGTCCAGAAGGTCCTGCACCAATTTCCCAGAAATTGTCTTCAATTGGAATCAAATGACTTGGATCGACACCAACTGAAATCCAACGATTATAAGAATCATGATCATCTGGATAGTAAGTCATGTAGAGCTTGTCTTTTGGAAAATCAAACCACTCAGGACTAGTCAGGAGCTCAAAAGCCCATTCAATCGCTTCATCACGGAAATAATCACCAATAGAAAAATTCCCCAGCATTTCAAACATGGTATGATGACGTGCTGTTTTTCCGACATTTTCAATGTCATTCGTCCGAATCGCTTTCTGCGCATTGGTAATCCGTGGATTTTCTGGAATAATGGTCCCGTCGAAATATTTCTTTAATGTTGCTACGCCAGAGTTAATCCAGAGTAGGGTCGGGTCATTGACTGGTACTAGACTAACAGACGGTTCGACAGCATGACCTTTTGAGGCCCAAAAATCTAGCCACATTTGGCGTACTTGAGCACTTGATAATTGTTTCATTTTCTTCTCCTTAAAACATTTCTCTAACTGATTTTTCTATTGCCCATGTGAGTTTTAAGAACTACTTTCAAGAGCTTCTACATAGTCAATAGCCACACACAATGAAATCACTAGATCCGCGTAGGCATCTTCATAAACTACAACTTGATAAGTGGACATCAGGTGCAAGAGTTCTTTTGAAATCTCTGCAATCACTTGTCCCTGCGCATCCAGCAGACGAAATTCCAAATCCCAGATATTCCCCTCGATGCGCAGACCTAAGTTGTCAAATTCATATTTATCTCGTAAAAAAGTGAATTTTTTACGGATATAAAAACTCGAACCATTGCGCAATTGAATTTCAAATTGAGGTAAGACTGTTAGCACAGTCTTTTGAATTTGGCTGACCACTTCACCCTTGTCATCATAAATCGTAAAAGTTTTGGGAATTTTTAAAAAGCTCCCCTCCACTTGATAATCAATGTTCCCACGATCATCTTTGATGTCAAATTTCTCACCACCAAAGCGAAATTTTTGTTTTACAAGATAGGTCTTCATAACGGTTCCTCGCAAAAAGACAAGTCCACTAGACGAAGGGCGAAAAACCGCGGTACCACCTTCATTCAATGAACTTGTCATTCTCATTATGTATGCAATTTTTTCTTTGAGTAGCATGATTTTCGTTCTTACATGGCTTGCAGCACCGCCAATTCTCTGGGCTAAGAGGTCAAAAATCAATTCTCAATAGTCCTATTATACTCACTTATGAGCTTTTCGTCAACTTATTTTGATGAAGATGACGAGCTAGATGTTGATTTGCTATCTGACTTGACATATTGTGAGAACAGATTTTGGAAAGCTTGATCTTTCACCTTAATATTGGCTGCTTGTAATTCTTTGGCAACAATTTTTTGAATAAAGGTGCGATCATTTTGTTTTTGTGTCAAGATAACATTTTTCAGTTGTTTCTTGTAGTCTTTCCAGTTTGCTGATTTTTCAGATTTACTATTTAGTTTCACAATATAATAACTTGAAGAATAAGTTGATGATTTAACGGTGATAACATCAGAAATACCGTTTGCTTCAAGGGCAAAAGCCGCTTTTTTAACAGCATCTGGAACATCTGTTGAAGCTGAGTCAAACTTCACTTCCCCACCCTTATCTTTGGTCTTCGTATCCGTAGAATTTTCCTTGGCAATTTGTCCGAAATCAGCACCTTCAGCTTTGGCTTTCTCCAGCACTTCCTTTGCTTTGTCTTGACTGTCAACTTTGATGATTTGAGCAGTCACTTCTGGTGTATAAGATTCGTATGCTTTTTTATAATTTGCATCTGTCAATTCTTTTTCAGCTGCTTTTTTGACAGCATATTCGACCAATTTGTTGGTTCTGATTTGTTCACGATAAGTATCTTCCGTCAATCCTGCTCTTGCCAATACTTGTTGAAAAGCAGTTCCGTAAGTGCTCTTACTCTTATTGAACGTTTCATTGACTTCTTTTTCTGTAACATGTTTACCATAGCTCTTTTCAAAAACTTCTTGAATGGTCATATTGAGAAGTACTTGTTGAGCAGCTGCATTATTTTTTACTTTATTATAAAAATCATTGACAGTAATTGTATTTCCCTTCATCGTGATAATGTCTTTACCACCAGCTTGTGAGCATGCTGCTAATGTTACAACTGACAAAAGCGTAATAGCTCCTGCTAGAATTTTTTTCTTCATTATGAAAACTCCTTTATTTAATTCACTTTCTTATTGTACCATAAAATAGATTTAATATCTTAAATTTTCCTAAAAACTATGAAAATTTAGGAAAATATTAAATCTCTCATTTTTTTCTAATCATCAGAATGCCGTCACCAAGAGGCAACAAAGTTGCAGTCAAGTCAGGTTGATCTAGTGTTTTATCAAATAATTGGTGCAACCCTCGATAAATCGTTCGTTGGCCTCGACGCACTTCACTCATCTCCTTTGTGACATCTCCACCTTGAAAAACATCATCTATGATGATAATTCCTCCTGAAGAAAGGCGCTTCAGAACTTCTGGCAGAAAGACAACGTATTTGGACTTAGCAGAGTCCATAAAGACAAAGTCATAGCAATCTTTCAAATGAGGAAGAATATCCATTGCGTCACCTTCCAGCAATGTAATTTGCTTGCGCTTATCAAACTTAGCAAAGTTCGCTTTAGCAAGAGCAATCATTTCTGGATTGCGATCAATCGTTGTAATTTGAGCCTGCGGTGCATGTTCTGCCATTAAAAGAGCTGAAAAGCCAATGGCTGTTCCAATTTCCAAAATCTTTTCTGGCTGTAAAGTTTCTAATAGAAAACGAAAATAGGCAACTGTTTCATGAGGAATAATGGGAATATTTTCTGCATGAGCAAAAGTTTCGAGCTCTTTTAAAGAGCCCGAAACTTGCTTTTGCCGTGTCCGCATAAAATCGACGATTTCTTCTTTGACAACGGGACGACGCATATTGTGATTAGCATTTTTACTATAGGATTCGACCATTTTATGCCAGTCCTAACTTTTCTACGAGTGCTTCAAATTCATCAAGACGACGTTCAAAGACTGCAAAGGCAGCATTGAGGTAGTCTTCTTTTTCCATATCTACACCAGCTTTTTTAATGACATTCAGCGGATAATCAGAATTTCCTGCTTTCAAGTAGTTGAGATACTTCTCTTTATCTTCTTGCATTCCGTTGACAATCTTATCTGCTAAGGCAGAAGCAGCTGAGAAACCAGTTGAGTATTGAAAAACATAGTAATCATAGTAGAAATGCGGAATCCGTGCCCATTCGTATTGAATTTGTGGGTTGTCTTCTTTCGTCAAACCATAATATTTTTCATTCAAATCTGCGTACAAATCATTCAAAAATTCACTCGTCAAGACTTGACCTTCTTGGTCAGCTTTGTGAATGGCATGTTCAAACTCGGCAAATTGAGTTTGGCGGAAAACAGTTCCACGGAAACCGTCCAAGAAATGATTCAGAATCGCAAAGCGGGTTTGATCGTCATCTACTTCTTCCAATAATTTCTCCGTCAGGATATTTTCATTGGTCGTAGAAGCAATCTCAGCTAAGAAAATAGAATAATCTCCGTAAACGTATGGCTGATTTTCACGAGTATAGCTAGAATGCATACTGTGACCTGTTTCATGAACCAGCGTGAAAAGATTGTCCAACGTATCTTGCCAGTTGAGCAACATAAAAGCATTGGTATCGTAAGAACCACCAGAATAAGCCCCAGAGCGCTTGCCTTGGTTTTCATAAACATCAATCCAACGATCTGAAAAGGCTTCTTTTACTCGACCTAGATAATCTTCTCCAAGGATAGCTAAGACTTCTTCTGCTTTCATCAAGGCTTCCTCATAAGTAAATTTGTAATCTGCTTCTGACAATGGTGTATAGAGGTCATACATTTTCAAATCAGAAAGGCCTAAAATCTTTGCACGTAGCGCAATATAGCGATGTAAGAGTGGCAAGTGTTTGTTTACCGCAGACACTAAGCTATCATAAACACTTTCTGGAATAAAGTTAGCAGACAAAGCAGCTTCACGCGCAGAAGAAAAATTACGAACTTTGGCATTGTAATTATGAACTTTAACATTCGTTTGGAGTGTCTTAGCATAAGTGTGTTGGTATTGCTCATAGACGCTGTAAAGCGCTTCATAAGCTTCCTTGCGGACTGTACGATTTTTCGACTCCACTAAACTAATGTAATTTCCGTGCGTCAATTGCACTTCATTTCCTTCTTCGTCGTGCACGGTTGGAAAGACAATATCAGCATTGTCTAAGATTCCAAAAGTATCACCCGCAGCACTAAAAATTTCACCAGCTCCTGCTAACAATTCTTCCTCACGTTGAGAAAGGATGTGAGGTTTCTTTTGCAGCAGCTTATCAAAGAAGTGTTGATAGATTTTCAATTCGGGCTTTTCAGCTAAGAAAGAATGATATTGCTCGTCTGTGATTGCCATAAATTCTGGTTCATAGAAAGCAAAGGCTTGTCCGAACTCGCTATAAATGGCCATTCCTTTGGCTTGGTATTCTTGATATTTTGCCACGCGCGTATCTTGGTCATTTTTCATGTGAGCATAGGAATAGAGCTTTTCTATGCGACGCATTAAGTCCAATTGGATTTCTGTTGTTTTTAAAAGGCTATCAGCCGAATCCAAAAGATGACCTGCTAAGCTGCTGGCTTCTTTTAATTCTTTTGAAACTTGACTTAACTCTGCCTCAAAAGCTTCATCTGTTGGGAAAATCGTTGTTAGGTCCCAAGTGTATTTTTCTTCAATTTCATTTCTTTGTTTTGCCATAAAATTTCCTCCGTCTTTCCTATTTTATCATAAATATTGCCAAAAATCTTTGCATAAAAAGCTGGAGGATAGAGAATTTGGAGATTTTTATTTTTTTCTTTTTCATAATAAGCTGAAAATTGCTGGTAATAAGGCGTGAGATCCTGAAAAATCTGACAGAAAGAGCTGGAACGAACAGGTTGGACTTGCGGGTAAAAGTCACTAGCCGTTTTGGTCAATAAATTATCACCCGTTTGATACAATTCTGCCTGCCATTTCATCCATTTGGGCTGCTGATAGTAGAGCTGCTGGCGCACATAACGGCAAATATTTTTATCTTCTTTTGCCAGAAAACTCGTCATTTCCTGCTTGCAGAATGGCTGACGAAAGATGTCTAAAAGGTTTCCTTTACCAAAAGCAAAACTTTTCTCCTTATACTGAACCTTGCCATGCAAATCTTCATGAATCAAGTATTTAAGCCTCAAAAGCTGTTTTTGTTCGTCCAATTCCCACAGATGAAAGCCCATATTTTGACTAAAATAGAGAAAATCCTTTTGTAAATTGGTCAAGGCATTTTTCAGCCAAAGTTTCTTTCCCAAGAGCCAAAGAACGCGATAGCCATACTGACGATAACTGTCCGTACGCTCTTTTAAGCGTTTTTGACTAAGTGAGCTACACTGAACTTCAAGCACAATTTGTTTCTCTACTAACAGATCTGCAATTTGTTGCAATTTAGGTAAATACGCTTCCACTTGAATCGCATGATTGGACTTTCTAGCCCAAGTAAACAAAACAGCTTTCAGATTTAAGTGTTCTGCACTTTCATTTTCCGTATAAAAATGACATTCTTTTAAAGAAATATGAGCAAAGTGCGGTCGCATCACCTTGCCATTCTTAAATCGCACCGCTTCCTTACAAGCCGGGCAGAGAAACCTATCCAACGGATTTACCGTATCTTCCACAGCATTTAGCATTTTTCCGTTTTCCTGACAAGCCATTAACATAGATTATTTTCCCCTTTTACTTAAATTATTCGTAAAAAAGAGTGAGACAGAACTCATCTTAAAAATTTTAAGTTCTGTCCCACTCTCATCCCCCACCTCAAAGCAGTGCTTTGAGCAAACAACGGTTTATTGCACTATATAAATTGAAGCTGGAGACTTTCGTTCCAGCTTCAAATTTTTTATAAGGGGAAACAAATTTATTGAATCGCTTCAGCGCCGTCCATTTCTTCCTTGTACAACTTGCTATCATACATCTTAATAAATGGATACCAAATGACAAAGGCAGCAAGAGCACAGACAAGTGCAACTACGAAAGCACCAATATTACCACCTGAACCAACATAAGCTCCAAGACCAATAGGTGTTGGCCATGGTGTTTGGGCAATTGCTTTACCAGCTAGTCCAAGTTGGACAGACCAGTAACCAATTGAAGCAGAGACGATTGGAGCCAAAATAAACGGAATGGTCAACATTGGATTATACACAATTGGTAGACCAAAGATAAGGGGTTCGTTGATGTTGA
>ERZ773006.420-NODE-420-length-20291-cov-5.84804_pt1 | contig 20291 bp, 18 predicted proteins | sample MGYA00580843_ERZ773006 | MGnify/ENA primary metagenome ERZ773006 (study PRJEB29015, sample SAMEA2738011) | human oral metagenome | biome: human oral; feature: human-associated habitat; material: dental | place: China | collected 2052 ...
CGTCGGTGACGATCAACGGTGAGCCGCTGAAGGCCGACGCGACGTACACGGTCGGCTCCGTGTCCTTCCTGCTGGCGGGTGGCGACTCCTTCGAGGCCCTGACCCGCGGGGGAGCTGCCACGACGAACGGCAACCTGGACCGAGACTCCTTCAACGAGTACCTCGCGGAGAACTCGGGTGGTAAGAAGGGAGGCGCGCAGGCGATGAGCTCGCTCGCCCCCCGCGAGGCGAAGTCCTCGATCGGGCTGACGCTGCCCACCGAGCCGGTGGCGGACGGCGCGACCGTGACGATTCCGCTGCGCGGGCTGTCCTTCTCCGAGGGGCCGTCGATCACCTCGAAGGTGCGCGTGAGCGCGGGCGGCGCTCAGGCCGTGGCCGATGTCGACAACTCGTTGGTCGATGCGCACGCCTCCGACGCCGCCTCGATCATCACGACCGATGGCGCCGGTCAGGCCACCGTTTCTGTGACGGTCGTGGGGTCCTGCCGCGGCAAGGCGGCCGGAGAGGTCGTGGGGGCGCCGGTGAGTGTGGCAACCGACTTCGCCACGGTCGTCGAGGCCTCGGACGGGGTGACGATCCCCGTCGCCTGCGCCGGTGACGGCGCCGCCCAGCCGTCCCCGACCCCCGACGCCGGTGGTGACGCGACGCCGAGTGCTCCGACGCCTTCGGCCGCGCCCAGCCCGAGCACCAAGCGGGGAGGGCTGGCCCGCACCGGCGCCTACGCCGAGGCGCTGCTCGGCGCGGCGGCCATCGCCGCGATCGGCGGCGCGGGGGTTCTCGCTCGTCGACGTGCGAATCGTTACCAAAGCGAGAACTAGTTGTTGTTGACACACCGGTGGCGGCGCGGGAGACTCGTAGCATACGCAAAAGTCCATCGTGACAAATGTTCGCGTACCGGGTGCGCGGATCGCGTCTGCGGCCCTCGTCGCCACCGGTTCAAGGAAGAATCCACATCAACGGAGGATAAAACTCATGAAGCACCTCACAAAACTCCTTGCTGCTGCGGGAGTTGCTACGCTCGCCTTGGCCGGTTGCGGCGGGGGAGGAAGCGCCGGACAGACCGGCCAAGCCAAGGACGCCGCCTCGTTTAAGGCGTGCGCCGTCTCCGACGCCGGCGGCTGGGACGACAAGTCCTTCAACGAGTCCGCCTACAACGGCCTGAAGGCCGCCCAGTCCAAGCTCGGCATCCAGATCAACACGGCCGAGTCAAGCTCGGACGCCGACTTCAAGCCGAACGTGGAGACGATGGTCTCCGACAACTGCAACCTGATCATCGGCGTGGGCTTCAACCTCGAGAAGGCCATGCACGCCTCGGCCGACGAAAACAAGGACCTGCACTATGCCCTGGTCGACTCCAGCTTCAGCGACGGCAACAACAACACGGTGACCGTTGAGAACGGACGCCCGCTACTGTTCAACACCGCCGAGGCCGCCTACCTCGCCGGATACGCCGCCGCCGGGATGACCCAGAGCGGAAAGGTCGCCACCTTCGGCGGCATCCAGATCCCCTCCGTGACGGTGTTCATGGACGGCTTCGCGGACGGCGTCGAGGCCTACAACAAGGCCAAGGGCACCTCCGTCCAGCTCCTGGGATGGGACAAGGCGAGCCAGACCGGTTCCTTCACCCAGTCCTTCGACGACCAGGCGCTGGGCAAGCAACAGGCCCAGCAGTTCATCTCGCAGGGTGCCGACATCATCATGCCGGTGGCCGGCCCCGTCGGCCTGGGCGCCGCCGCCGCGGCCATGGCAGATGGCAACACGTCGATCATCGGCGTGGACTCCGACTGGTACGAGGCCAACCCCGACTACTCCTCGATCGTGCTGACCTCCGTCATGAAGGAGATCGGCGCGGCGGTCGAGCAGGCCATCACCGACTCGGTCAACGGTAACTTCTCGGCGACCCCGTACGTGGGAACGCTGGCCAACGGAGGAGTCTCCCTGGCTCCCTTCCACGACTTCGATGCGAAGGTTCCTGCGGAGCTGAAGGATGACCTGCAAAAGCTCACCGAGGACATCAAGTCGGGCAAGCTGACGATCGAATCGCAGAACGCTCCGAAGTGATGCCCGGTGGTGGGGCTGGCCGCGATGAGGGGGCCAGCCCCACCCGCCTGTCGGGCGTGCAGCGTGGGCCCAAGCGGGGGAAGGACGAAGGAATGAAATTGGAGTTGCGGGGGATCACGAAGAGGTTTGGCCCCCTCACAGCAAACGACTCGATCGACCTGACGATCGAGGAGGGGCAGATTCACGCCCTACTGGGAGAGAACGGCGCGGGTAAGTCCACGCTCATGAACGTCCTGTACGGGATGCACGCCCCCGACGAGGGGCAGATCCTGATCGACGGAACTCCCGTGACCTTCAAGGGGCCGGGGGACGCAGTTGCGGCGGGCATCGGCATGGTGCACCAGCACTTCATGCTGATCCCGGTCTTCACCGTGGCCGAGTCGATTGCGCTCGGGTTCGAGCCGACCGGTCCGGCGGGGATCATCAGCCGCGAGCGCGCGAGGGGGACCGTTCGAGAGGTGTCGGCGCGCTTCGGCTTCGACCTGGATCCCGACGCTCTCATCGAGGACCTGCCCGTGGGCGCCCAGCAGCGCGTGGAGATCGTCAAGGCGCTGTCGCGCGAGGCAAAGGTCCTCATCCTGGACGAGCCCACCGCCGTGCTGACCCCGCAGGAAACCGACGAGCTCATGACCATCATGCGTCAGCTCGCGGACGCGGGAACCTCGATCGTGTTCATCACCCACAAGCTCCGCGAGATCCGCGCGGTCGCCGACAAGATCACCGTCATCCGGCGGGGCCGCGTCGTGGGCCACGCCTCCCCCACGGACTCCGAGGCTTCGCTCGCCACCCAGATGGTGGGGCGCGAGGTGCTCATGCGCGTCAAGAAGGATCCGGCGAAGCCCGAGGGCAGCGGCCTGGCCTTCGAGGACGTATCCCTGCTGGGTTCGGGAGGAGTGCCCCTCATCGACCACGTGTCCTTCGACGTGCGCAAGGGAGAGATCCTGGCGGTCGCCGGCGTCCAGGGGAACGGTCAGACGGAGCTGGCCGAGGTGATCCTCGGCCTGCGCACCCCCGACAGCGGGCAGATCCGCCTGGGGGATGCCGACGTCACCCGCGCCAATCCGCGTGAGTCCCTGGACGCGGGCGTCGGCTTCATTCCGGAGGACCGGTCGACGGATGGCATCATCGCCTCCTTCTCCATCGCCGACAACCTGGTCCTGGACCAGTTCACGTCCCGAGAATTCTCGGCGGGAGGCTCCCTGAAGCTCGGCGCGATCGCGCGCAACGCCCGCGAGAAGGAACAGGAATACGACATTCGCCTGACGTCCGTGTCCGACCCGATCTCCTCCCTGTCCGGCGGCAACCAGCAGAAGGTGGTCGTGGCGAGGGAGATCTCCAAGGATCTGACGCTCCTGGTGGCCAACCAGCCGACCCGAGGGGTGGACGTCGGTTCGATCGAGTTCATTCACCGCAGGATCGTCGACGTGCGGGACCAGGGCTGCCCGGTCCTGCTCATCTCGTCGGAGCTGGACGAGGTCGTGGCACTGGCGGACCGCATTGCCGTGATGTACCGGGGACGCCTCGTCGGCATCGTCCCGCCGGACACGGGGCGCGACGTGCTGGGCCTCATGATGGCCGGCGTCCCCCTCGATGAGGCCGTGGCCGCGTCGAGGGGATCCGCCGACACCGAGGACGTTGACGGGGAGGATAAGAAATGACTACGCACAAGAGCGGAGCCCGGGTCGCGATCACCCGAGTCCTTGCCTCGCAGTGGTTCGTGTCGGTGCTGGCGGTCCTGATCGCCTTCGTGATCGGCGCGATCCTGATCGCGATGTCGGGGGCGTCGGTGACGGACGCGTACTACGCGATGTTCCGCGGCGCGATCGTGGACCCGGAGGCGGCGACGTTCACCCGCATGATCGTGCCGCTGACGAACTCGCTGTTCTATTCGATTCCTCTGATCATCTCGGGCCTCGGGCTGGCGATTGGTTTCCGGGCGGGCCTGTTCAACATCGGCGGCAAGGGCCAGATCATCATGGGCGCGCTCGCGGCCGTGTGGGTGGGCTTCTCGCTGCAGCTGCCTCCCGTCCTCCACACCCTGGTGGCTCTCGCCGCGGCGATCATCGCGGGAGGCCTGTACGGGGGCATCGCTGGCGTGCTGAAGGCGAAGACGGGTGCCAACGAGGTGATCGTGACGATCATGCTCAACTCGATTGCCACGCTCGGCCTGGGCTACACGCTGGGGCAAAAGGCGTGGCAGGCGCCGGGGTCGAATCAGCCCATCACCCCCAACGTTGACCCGAGCGCCCAGTTGACGCGTCTGCTGTCCGCCCCCTTCAAGCTGCACGCGGGCATCATCGTGGCCATCATCGCTCTCGCGGCCTTCTGGTGGCTGATGGAGCGCTCGACGCTCGGCTTCAAGATCCGGGCGGTCGGAGCCAACGCGGCCGCGGCGCGCACCGCCGGCATCTCCGTTGAGCGGATCACGGCGGTGACCATGGTGATCTCCGGCGCGTTCCTGGGCATCGCCGGCGCCAACGAGGCCCTGGGTACCCTCGGCTACGTCTCGCGCGACGTTGCGGGGTCGATCGGCTTCGACGCGATCACCGTCGCCCTGCTGGGGCGCAACAAGCCGTTGGGCACCTTCGGTGCGGGCCTGCTGTTCGGCGCCTTCAAGGCGGGCGGCTACCTGATGCAAACCAAGGGCGTGCCCATCGACATGATCTTGATCCTGCAGTCGGTGATCGTGCTGCTGATCGCCGCGCCGGCGCTCGTGCGGTGGCTGTTTCGGCTGCCCAACGCCCGGCGTGTGGAAGAACTTCGAAAGGGGAGCAGTGATGAGCACAAGTGAGCGTGGAACGCGCACGCAGGTTGAGGTCAAACGATCCTGGAAGCTCCCGGGCGTCTACGTGGCCGCCTGCATCCTTCTGGTCATTCTCGCCGCCGCCACCCGCGGGGATGTGCGGGTGCTGCTCAACGACAAGTCGCAGTCGTACTCGATCCCCGACATCGTCGTGGCGGGCGCCCCCGTCGTGTGGGTGCTTGCCCTCGTCTCCATCGCGATCACCGCGTGGACGATCGCCTCGACGCTGCGTCGTGCCAGCTCCCCGTCGTGGGCACGTGTCGGTGCGATGGTCGTTGTCGGCGTGTCGACGGTGTGTGGGTTCCTCGTGTACGCGGGCTCGGGGTCGGCCACCGGCTCCGTGACGCTGACTTCGACCCTCGTCTCGACGGTGGCACTGTCGACGCCCCTGATCTTCGGCGCCCTCTCGGGCGTGATCTCGGAGCGAGTCGGCGTGGTCAACATCGCAATTGAGGGTGACCTCCTGGTCGGCGCCTTCGCGGGCGTGATGGTGGCCTCCTTCTTCCAGAACCCATACGCCGGACTGCTCGCGGCCCCGCTGGCGGGAGCCGCCCTGGGCGTGCTGCTGGCGCTCTTCTCCGTGAAGTACGGGGTCGATCAGATCATCGTCGGCGTCGTCTTGAACGTGCTGGCCCTGGGTCTCACGACGTTCTTCGCGGGCACCGTCATGAAGAATCCGGCGGTGAGCCTGAACACGAACCAGTACTCGCTGTCGAGCATCAAGATCCCGCTCCTGTCGGAGATCCCCGTCGTGGGGCCGGCCCTGTTCAACCAGTCGATCCTCGTGTACCTGATGTACGTGGCGGTCGTTGCGCTGGCGTTCTTCCTGTTCCGCTCGCGGTGGGGCCTGCGCCTGCGTGCCTGCGGCGAGCACCCTCGAGCCGCCGACACGGTCGGCATCAACGTTCAGCGCACGCGCACGACGAACACGATTCTCGGTTCCGCCTTCGCGGGTCTGGGGGGCGCGTTCTTCACGATCGGCTCGGGCTTGGCTTTCACGGACAACATCTCCGCGGGCAACGGATACATCGCCCTGGCGGCGATGATCCTGGGCAAGTGGAACCCGCTGGGAGCGATGAGCGCCGCCGTCATGTTCGGCTTCGCCCAAGCCCTGGCTCACATGCTGCCGAACCTGACCAGCGCGGTCCCCTCCAACCTGGTGTCGATGATCCCCTACGTCGTGACCATTGTCGCGGTTGCGGGCTTTGTCGGTAAGTCCCGGGCGCCCGCCGCCGAGAACGTCCCCTACGTGAAGTGAGGGGTGGGGTCGATGCCTCTGATCGATTGGGACGCCCTGCTGGGCGTCGCCATAGACGCGATGAAGCGGGCGTACTGCCCCTACTCGGGGTTTCCGGTCGGCGCCGCCGGATTGACGGACGACGGTCGGATCGTCAGCGGCTGCAACGTCGAGAACGCCGGCTACGGGGTGACCCTGTGTGCCGAGTGCGGCATGGTCTCGGACCTGATCCGCTCCGGCGGGGGCACGCTCGTCGGTGTCGTCGCCGTCAATGGTGACGCGGTTCCCGTCTCCCCGTGCGGGAGGTGCCGCCAGCTCATCTTCGAGCACGGAGGCCCCTCCTGCCTGGTCCTCATGCCCGGCGGGGTCGCCCCCATGAGCGAGGTCCTCCCCGGTGCTTTCGGCCCCCATGACCTGGACGGGGTGGGAGCGACAAGCGCCCCGGCCTATTCCGAAACGAAAGAAGGAAACGATGGCGATCGTTGATGCCGTTGACGTCATTCGTACGAAACGCGACGGGGGAACCCTATCCCCCGAGCACATCGACTGGGTGATCGATGCCTACACCTCCGGCGTCGTCAAGGATGAGCAGATGGCCGCCCTGGCCATGGCGATCTTCCTGCGTGGAATGAACCGCGAGGAGATTGCCCGGTGGACGGATGCGATGATCCGGTCGGGGCAGCGCATGGACTTCTCCGGGATCGGCAAGCCGACCGCCGACAAGCACTCAACGGGAGGCGTGGGGGACAAGATCACCCTGCCCCTGGCGCCGCTTGTCGCGTGCTTCGGGGTAGCCGTCCCGCAGCTGTCGGGCCGAGGCCTGGGGCACACGGGCGGCACCCTGGACAAGCTGGAGTCGATCCCAGGCTGGAGGGCACAGCTGAGCAACGAGGAGATCATGACGCAGCTGGGCAGCGGATGCGGCGCGGTCATCTGCGCGGCCGGGGTCGGCCTGGCACCCGCGGACAAGAAGCTGTATGCGCTGCGCGACATCACCTCGACCGTGGAGTCCATCCCGCTGATCGCCAGCTCCATCATGAGCAAGAAGATCGCTGAGGGGACGGGCGCGCTCGTCCTGGACGTCAAGGTTGGGTCGGGTGCCTTCATGAAGGACCTGGACACCGCGCGTGAGCTCGCGCGCACCATGGTGGATTTGGGGCGCGACGCGGGCGTTGCCACGCGCGCGCTGCTGACCGACATGTCGGTGCCCCTCGGACGCAAGATCGGCAATGCTCTTGAGGTTGAGGAATCGGTTGAGGTCCTCGCGGGCGCAGGCCCCTCCGACGTCGTCGAGCTGACCTGCGAACTCGCCCGGAACATGCTGGACCTGGCGGGCGTCCACGACGCCGACGTGGAGGAGGCCCTGCGTGATGGGCGCGCCATGGACCGTTGGCGCCAGATGATCCGCGAGCAGGGCGGCGACCCGGACGCGCCGATGCCTCGTGCCGCCCACGCGCACCAGGTTCGGGCCGAGGCCGACGGAACGGTCGTCGGCATGGACGCCCTCGGCGTCGGGGTCGCGTCCTGGCGCCTGGGCGCGGGGCGCGCGGTCAAGGAGGACGCTGTCCAGGCGGGTGCCGGCATCGAGATTCATGCCAAGCCCGGCGAGAGCGTGCGAGCGGGGCAGCCGCTGCTCACCCTCTATACGGACGACGAGTGGCGCATCGAGCGAGCCGTGGAAAGCCTCGCGGGTGCGATCACGATCGCTGAGGGGGGCGTCGTCGAGGATCGGGGCGTCATCTTGGACACGGTCTCCTGACGCAACCGTACGGCACGGGGAAGGAGGAATCGTGGAGAAGCGCGACGAGCAGTCGATCGAGGCCCTCAAGCTCTACTACCAGCAAGACTTGAGTCAGGCCGAGGTTGCCTCCCGCATGGGGTGCTCGCGGCCCACGGTGGCCAAGCTCCTCGCGCACGGCCACGCGCGAGGCTTCGTGACCATCGACATCCACGATCCGCGCGACGAGGCCTCCGAGCTCGCGGCGCGCCTGGAGAAGCGATATGGGCTGGCCTGCGCGCGAGTCGCACACGGGCGAGCGATGAGGGAGGAGGAGGCCATCGACCAGGTCGGGCGCGTCGGAGCTGCCCTGTTGAGCCAGCTGGTCCACGACGGCATGAGCGTCGGCATCTCCTGGGGTCGCACGATGAACTCGCTCGCCTCCCACCTGTCCAGGTCCCCGCGATCGGGAGTGCGGGTCGTCCAGCTCAAGGGAGGGACCTCCTTCTCCGAGCGCGGGACCCACGACTTCGAGGTCATGCGAGCCTTCTGCGAGGCATTCTCCGCCGAGCCCCGGTACCTGCCGCTCCCCGTCATCTTTCAGGACACGGCGACCCTGTCGATCGTGCGCCAGGACCGGGCGATCGCCAAGATCCTGGAGGAGGGGCGGGGCGTCGACGTCGCCGTCTTCACGGTCGGCGCGATGGGCCGGGAGGTCATCTCCCTGAACCTCGGGCAGCTTGAGGAGGCGGAGGTAGAGGCGCTGCTGCGCGACGCCGTCGGCGACGTCTTTTCCCACTTCTTTACAAAGTCCGGCACCATCGCGCGTCCCCAGATCGAGCGCCGCACGGTCAGCATCTCCCTGGACGACCTGCGTGCGCGTCCCGTCCGGCTGCTCGTTGCGGGAGGGCTCGTGAAGGCCCGGGCTCTGGAGGCGGGGCTTCGCATGGGGTTGGCCACCCACCTGGTGGTCGACCAGGATCTGGCCCTCGCGCTGCTGGACGAGACGAGCGAGGAACCCTCGGAGGGGGTGGATGGCGCAACGACAGGAGGATGGAACATTTGTTAAATTGCTATTGACGCATTTGTAACTCAGGGCATAGCCTTGTCACACAGGTAAAGACGCCGAGAGGAGCCCAGTTCTCCTCGACACAACGAAGGACATGACACATGCGTTCCACACCGCACATTGATCCCACCGCTCCCATCGCCGAGACCATCCTGCTCCCGGGAGACCCCCTGCGCGCGAAGTTCATCGCCGATACCTACCTGGAGGACGTCCAGCAGTTCAACGCCGTACGCAACATGCTCGGCTTCACCGGTACCTACCAGGGCACCCCCGTGTCCGTCATGGGGTCTGGCATGGGTATCCCCTCAATCTCCCTGTACGCCTATGAACTCATCCACGAGTTTGGCTGCCGGCGCCTGGTGCGCGTTGGAACGTGTGGCGCTCTGCAGCCCGACATGCACCTCTACGACGTTGTGGTCGCCCAGGGAGCCTGCACGAATTCGGCGTTCATGGACCAGTACCAGCTCCCCGGAACCTATGCTCCGATCGGCTCCTTCCGCCTCATTGACGACGTGGTGCGCCGTGCCCGCGAGGAGGGAGTCCCCTTCCACGTCGGCAACATCATGTCCTCCGACGTCTTCTACAACGCGAACCAGACCTTCAACGAGGCATGGACGCGGATGGGGATCCTCGCGGTCGAAATGGAAACGGCTGGACTGTATGCGACGGCCGCGCACGCCGGCGTCGAGGCCCTTGGCATGTTCACCGTCTCCGATTCCCTCGTCACCGGAGAGGCCACGGACGCCCAGTCTCGGCAGACCGCCTTCACGACGATGATGGAACTCGCCCTGCCGCTGGCAGCCCTGTGAGATTAGGAGAACGTCGTCTCATGAAGAAACGTGACGTGGCCGCGATGATCGACCACACGATCCTCAAGCCGGAAGCGACACGCGCGGACGTGGCGCGCATCGTCGAGGAGGGGGCCGGGGCCGGAACCTTCTCGGTGTGTGTCTCTCCCTCGATGCTGCCCCTGGACGTGCCCGAGGGGCTCAAGGTTGCCTGCGTGGTCGGCTTCCCCTCGGGAGCCGTCAAGCCCGAGGTGAAGGCCTTCGAGGCGGCCCTCGCCGTCGCGGACGGTGCCGACGAGATCGACATGGTCATCAACATTGAGCTGGTCAAGGATGGACGGCTTGCCGACCTGGAGGGGGAGATTGCCGCCGTTCGCCGGGTCGTTCCCTCCCCCCGCGTCCTCAAGGTCATTATCGAGTCTGCGGCCCTCACCGACGATGAGATCGTCGCTGCCTGCCGGGCGTCGATGGCGGCTGGCGCCGACTTCGTCAAGACGTCGACGGGTTTCCACCCCGCCGGAGGCGCGTCGACGCACGCGGTTGCCCTCATGCGTGCCACCGTCGGCGATTCCCTGGGTGTGAAAGCATCTGGAGGAATCCGCGACGCCGAAACGGCGCTCGCCATGATCGAGGCCGGCGCTTCCCGTCTGGGGGTCTCGGCAACCAACGCCATTCTGGCAGGACTGGAGGAATGAGAACACATGGACGTTTTCGATCGCGCCCGCCGTTGGGCAGACCACGACCCGGATCCGGCGACGGCCTCGTCCCTGAAGGGGGATGTTGAGGCCGCGCGTGCCGGCGACGAGGAGGCTCTGGCGCGCGTGCGCGCCGCCATGAACGGCCCTCTCGAATTCGGTACCGCCGGGCTGCGTGGCGTCGTCGGCCCCGGCGAATCCCGGATGAACCTGGCCGTCGTCATCCGCGCGACCGCAGGCCTGTGTGAGGTCGTCAAGCGCCACGCGACGGGCACGCCCACGCTGGTCGTCGGGTGCGACGCCCGCCACGGTTCCTCCGAGTTCGCCACGGCCGCGTGCCGCGTCGCCTCGGCAGCCGGCGTGCGGGTCCTCGCCCTGCCCCAGGCCAACCCGACTCCGCTCACCTCCTTTGCGGTGCGCCACTTCGGCGCCGACGCGGGAGTCATGGTGACGGCCTCGCATAACCCCGCACCCGACAACGGGTACAAGGTCTACCTGGGAGGCAGCGTCGTCACCGGCGACGGCCAGGGTGTCCAGATCGTGCCGCCCTTCGACGCCGAGATCGCCGACGCCATCAAGGCCACCCCGCCGGCCGACCAGGTTCCGATGAACGACGACCTCGTCGAGGCCGTTGACCCCCGCGACGAGTACGTGGCCTCCGCAGTCGCGCTGGCCTCGGGTGAGATCGCGGCACGGCAGGACCTGCGCATCGTCCTGACCGCCATGCACGGCGTGGGCGCGTCGCTGACGTCGCGCGTCCTGGCCGAGGCCGGGTTCACGAACGTCTCGCTCGTGGCAGCCCAGGCCGAACCGGACCCGGACTTCCCGACCGTGCCCTTCCCCAACCCGGAGGAGGCCGGCGCCCTCGACATGGCGATCGAGCAGGCGCGAAGCGAGGGAGCTGACCTCATCATCGCGGTCGACCCCGACGCGGATCGCTGCGCTCTCGCCGTGCCGGACCCCGCCTCGCCGACGGGGTGGACCCCGCTCAGCGGAGACCAGATTGGCTGCCTGCTGGGAGAGTTCCTGGCCTCGCGCGGGGTGCGCGGGTCGCTCGCGAACTCAATCGTGTCCTCGCGTCTGCTGGGTCGGATCGCACGCGCTCACGGGCTGGTCCACCACACGACCCTCACCGGTTTCAAGTGGATCGCTCGCGCGCCGCAGCTGGCCTTCGGATACGAGGAGGCCATCGGCTTTTGTCCGAATCCGTCGGTCGCCCGCGACAAGGACGGCATCGCCTCTTCCGTCGTGGCCGCGTCGTTGTTCGCTTCCTTGAAGGCGCAGGGGCGCAGCTCGTGGGACGAGCTGGATCGGCTGGCGCGCCTCCACGGCCTGCACGTGACCGGTCCTTTGACCTTCCGGGTCGAACAGATCGAACAGATCGCCCAGGGAATGGCGCGCCTGCGCGCCCAGCCGCCGACCGAGCTGGCGGGTTCTCCGGTCGTTGAGGTTTCGGACCTGTCGGAGGGATACCAGGGACTGCCCCCCACGGACGGCGTCCTGGTGCTCACCCGCGACGGTGACCGCGTCATCGCCCGTCCCTCGGGCACGGAGCCGAAACTCAAGTGCTACCTGGAGGTTATCCTCCCGGTACCCGAGGGCGGGCCGGTTCCGTGGGAGGAAGCACGCGAGCGCCTGGAGCGCATCAAGCGGGAGTTTGGTCAGATCATCGGACTGTGATGGCGGCGGGGTGTTCGTCGGCGCTTCTTCTGCGGAGGCCTGCGCAGCGAAATAGCTAACGCTATACTTGCGTATATGGCAACTCATGCAGAAACGTCGGCGAACACCCTGCCTTTCGCCGACCGGCCCGTCGAGCGGGCTCCCGGCCACTGGGTGCTCGCCCGCGCCGGAAAGAAGGTCCTGCGTCCCGGTGGACTCGCACTCAGCACCTGGGCACTCAAGCGCGCCGGCATACCCGGCGCCCACGTCGTCGAATTCGCCCCCGGATTGGGTGTGACAGCCGGCGCGATCATCGGGGTTGGTCCCGCCTCCTACGTCGGAGTAGAGCGGGACCCGGATGCCTGCGCGCGCGTCAATGCCATCGCATCGGGGGTTGGCCGCTGCGTCAACGCGGATGCCGCCGAGACAGGTCTGGCCGACCAGAGCGCGGATGTCGTGGTCGGCGAGGCGATGCTCAGCATGCAGGGAGAGAAAGCCAAGCGCGCCATCGTCGGCGAGGCAGCCCGCATCCTGCGCCCCGGCGGACGCTACGTGATCCACGAGCTGGCGATGACACCCACCACCATCGACGAGGAGGTGGCGACCGAGATTCGCCGTGCCCTCGCTCGGGCAATCAACGTCAACGCCAGGCCCCTGACGGTGGCCCAGTGGCGTGCCTGCCTGGAGGAGGCCGGCCTGGTCGTGGAGGAGACGCGCACGGCTCCCATGGCCCTGCTTCGGCCCGGCCGTGTGATCGCCGACGAGGGACTGCGGGGCGCCCTGCGCATCCTCCGCAACGTCGCGCGGGACAAGGAGCTGCGCGGACGCGTCATGACGATGGCGCGCACCTTCAACAAGTACAACCACAACCTGTGCGGCGTTGCTATCGTCGCGCGCAAACCCAAGGAGGATCAATGAGCCTGTCGCCCGAATCGAACACCGAGGTTCCCACGCCCATCATGACGGACCTGCAAGACATCGCCTCGATGATTCAGGTTAACGAGGGGGCCACGGTCTCGCGCACGGTCATGCACGCCGAGGGCGTCCGGCTGGTCCTATTCAGCTTCGACACGGGTGAGCTTCTCAGCGAGCACACGGCCGCGATGCCCGCCATCTTGCACGCGCTCGAAGGCTCTCTCGAAATCGAGGCGGATGGGCGGAGCGTCGTCCTGAAGCCGGGCGATGTCATTCACTTTGGGACGAGGCTGCCGCACGCGGTGCGCGCCCTCGAACCGTCCAAGTTGGCCCTGTATATGCTCGATCGGCGCGAGCGTCCCAAGGCCTGAACTCGCTCGCATCAGGCGTCCCGGCCCCGCGGAAACCGAGGCCGGGACGCGGCTTTGACGGCCCCGGGTCTATCCCCATCCGGGGCGAAGGGCGAAAGAGTCGATGGAGAGAGAATCCGTCAGCAAGTTGCCCGCGAGGTACGGCGCGAGGTCCGCAGTGGACAGGACGGTCTGCTCCTGCCCGCCGTCCCACGGGTGCCTCGTCAGGGTGACGCGCAGATCCTGCGGGGAGGTCGTCAAGGCATAGACGCCGCGCTCGGTGACCTGGAAGACGGTGCGTTCCTCGCCCTGTTGAGCCCCGATCGAACCGACGTACCGACCGACCGCGGTGTCGATGTTGACGGTGTAGACGTCACCTCGCGCGCTCACGAAACGGTACTCTCTACCCACGAGGATCCCCTGGGAGAGGTGAACCTCGCGAGACCTCGAGAGGTCGATGGGATCGCCCTCGCTCGTGGTGACGGGCGTGATCGTCCTGGTTCCCGTCGACAGGTCCCACGACTGGAGAACGAGACGGCCGTCAGCGGGATCCAACCCGTTCTCACGCGACGCATCGGGGTGGGTGCGCGCCAGCGTGGGAATGACGACGGAGGAGCCATCGCAAGCGAACATCTGCTGCCCCGACTCGAGCGCCTCATCCCTCTGGGAGACGCCCACGACGGTGGGCAGATCCCCGTCGTGACCGGAGAGCTCAACCAGCAGGTCGAAACTGTCGGGCATCGGATCGAACGGATGCGCCGAGGCGTACGCCTCGGCGGCCGACGCCTCCAGGTCGGTCGAGTGCTGCGTCTCGGTGAGAGACATGATCCGGTCGCCGCACTGGCCGTTGTTCTGAAAGAGTCCGATGTTGTTGGTGCGGGTTGAGGACCCATCGGGGGCCACCGTGTAGAGAGGTTGGTTCGCCGAATCCACGTAGAAGGCCGCGGTGCCCCCGTTGGAGAGCGGGTAGCGTCCGATCTCGTACTGTTGCCTGGCGTCGCGCGGCGTGCGAGTCGTCCCGGAATCGGTGGAGACATACTCGTCGGCTGCCGATGCGAAGAAGGCGCCGGCGGGCGTCCACTGGACGATCGAGCCGCGTATGCCGCCGGTGGACGCGATGCTTCCCGTCCCGTCCTCGGCAAGAAAAGCGGTGTACCCGCGGCTCGGTCGCGGGACGCCCCCCGAGAGCACTGAGGCATTGCTCAAACGCACGGCGATGACCGAGTCGGCGCTGGTGAGGGAGGCAACGGCGACGTCGTGAAGGCCCGCGTGGGAGGAGCAGGAGGAGGCGCAGGCGAGTAAGGCGAGTAAGGCGCAGGTGGCGATCCTCTTCATCTCCGGCTCCCTCGACGTGACGACAGGCGACGTCGCCTGTCGTCAGTCTATTCGCCTATCCCGACGCGGTCAACGATGCGGGCCGTGCTCGCGCAGCGCCGACCTGGCCGCCGCCCGGGCCACCAGCCACAGGCCGACCTCGACGATGACGCCCGAGGCGACGAAGACCACCACGACGGAGGTGCGCGCATCCATCAGCGTCGTTGCCGCCAGGGCGATTCCGTGTGCGGTTCCCAGGACGCCCCCACCGAAGAGGATTGGCCACGATGCTCGGTGGGCGCGTTCCCACTCGCATGATCCTGGCGTAATCCCGTCAAGCCTCAAGCCCAGAGGCGGCCGACACGCGCCTGCGCGCGCGGTCAGGCCCGAGGCGAAGAGATAGATGCCGCCGACGGTGAGGAGGGCGGAGAAGAGAACGAAGAGGACGATGAGTCCGGCGAACACGACAACCCCCGGGGAAAGAAACGTTGAGCGGCCGTGTCGCGCCCAGGGGGCGGGCCGCCCATCCATTCTACCGACGAGCCCGCGGGGGGCGAGGCGGGTGCTGGGCGAGCCTGGTTTCCTCCTTAGAAGTAGCAGGCCATGGGGCCCTTCGGGCCGGGAACGACCGTCACGGGAGTGTCGAAGATGTCGGTCAAAACCTCGTCCGTCATGATCTGGCTCGGGGGACCCACGTAGGCAACCGCGCCATCCTTGAGCGCGCATATCTGGGAGGCGTAACGCGCCGCGAAGTTGATGTCGTGTAAGACGATGACGATCGTGCGGGCGAACTCGCGGGCCGCGCGCTCCAGCATGGTCATCATCTCGACGCTGCGCGCGATGTCGAGGTTGTTGAGGGGCTCATCCAACAGGACGTACTCGGTCTCCTGGGTGAGGACCATGGCGACGTACGCCCGCTGACGCTGTCCGCCGGAGAGCTGATCCAGGTAGCGCCCCTGGAGGTCCCCCAGGTTAAGGAAGCCGATGTAGCGGTCGATGATCTCCTCGTCCTGGGGGGTCAGGCGCCCGCGGGTGTGAGGAAAACGGCCGAAGCTGACCAGCTGACGGACCGTTAGGCGGGAAATGTAGTGGTTCTCCTGGCGCAGGATGGACAGCGTGCGCGCCAGCTCCGCCGACTTTGTCGTCGCGACGTTCAGGCCACCGACCTCGATCACTCCCTCGTCGATGTCCAGGAGGCGACCGATCATCGTCAGAAGAGTCGACTTGCCCGCACCGTTGGGGCCCACCAGCGCCGTGATTCCTCCGGTGGGAATGGTCAGGGAGATCGACCCGATGCGGACCGACGGCGAGTATTGCTTGACGACGGAATCGATGGAGATCACAGGCGTCCCTTCCGCAGGATGGTGATGATGAAAGCGAGACCGCCGACGAACTCGATGATGATCGAGACAACACCCTGCGTGTTAAAGACGTGATTCATGAAGAAGTACGCACTCGACAGGATCGCGATACCCAGCGCCGTGGACATTGCGAAGAGGTAGCGGTGGTCGTGGGTGGAGGAGAACTGGTAGGCGAGTGTCGCCACGAGGAAGCCCAGGAAGGTCATCGGTCCGACGAGCGCCGTCGAGGTCGCCATGAGGATCGAGACCAGCACGAGGACGAGCACGGACGTGCGTCGGTGGTTCATGCCCAGGTTGGTGGCCGTTTCGCGGCCGAGCGACAGCACCGACAGCTGGCGCGTAAGCAACACGAGGGCGATGGCCGCGGCCGCGACGAGGGGAATCGCGATGGGGAAATATTCCTTCTGGGCGTTCGCGATCGACCCGAAGAGGCGCGCGGTGAGCACGTCAAACTCGGAGGGTGTGAGCAGCCTCTGCATGAAGGTGGAGACCGACCCGAGGCCAGCTCCCAGCATGACGCCGATCAGGAGCATCGCGTGCATGGATGCCCGTTGCGAGGTGAGCAGCCACGAGTAGAGCACGAGCGTGAGGACGATCATGAGCGCGAGCTGGCCGACGAAGTTGCCGACCGTCGCGGAGGCGTTGAGGCCCGCCACGCCCAGGAAGAAGATCGTGGAGGTGTGAATTGCCCGGTACAGGGACTCGAAACCCAGGATCGAGGGCGTGATGATCCGGTTGTTGGCCACCGTCTGGAAGGCGACCGTGGCCATCCCCTGGCACGTGGCGACGAGACCGATTGCCAGGACCGCGAAGGCGCGCCTGCGCGCCAGGCGCCAGAAGACGGGGGTGGCGAACTGGGCGGGGTTCTTCCACACGAGCAGGCCGACGCAGGCCAGGACCGCGATGGCGCAGACGACCCCGAAGACGAGCCACCAGCGGCGCCGGGCGGCCGCGGACGTGAAGGCGCTGGTGCGTCGGATCGGGTGCGGTGTGCGCGTGGACGAGGTCGGGGAGTGGGAGGCGGCGCCGCGGCGCGTGGGTGAGGACAGGGCGGTCACAGGACGGCTCCCTTCTTGGCCTGGCGCAGCACGAGCGCGATGAAGACGAACGCGCCGAGGACGCCCAAGATGACCGAGACCGGCATCTCGAAGGGGGAAATGATCGTGCGTGCGAGGAGGTCCGTGACCGTCACGAGGGAGATACCCGCCAGGCACACCCACGGCAGGTTCGTCCGCAGGTTGTCGCCCATGGACATGGACACGAGGTTGGGGACGATCAGTCCCAGGAAGGGCAGCGAACCGACGACGACGGTGACGACGCCGGTCGCCACGGCCACGAACCCCGTCGCGATGAGGATCATGCGGTGGTAGTTGACCCCGAGGGAGATGGCAATGTCCTCGCCGAGGGAGACGGCCGTCAGGCGGTCGGCCATGATGAAGACGATCGCCACGACGATGGCGACGATCCACAGGACCTCGTACTGGCCCTCGTAGACGGAAGTGAAGGACCCTTGGAACCACACGGACACGCTCTGCAGCGTGTTGGTTTCCAGCGCGACGAACGTCGAGACTGCGGACACCACGGCGCCCAGCATCATGCCCATGATCGGGACGAGCAGGGAGGACCGAAGCGAGACGCGTCGCAGGAGGGCGAAGAAGACCATGGTGCCGACGAAGGCGAAGGAGATGGCGCAGGCCATGCGCACCAGGATCGGGGCTCCGGGCCACGCGATCATGATTGCGAGGAGGCCGAGTCCCGCCCACTCGGTCGTGCCCGTCGTGGAGGGCTCGGCGAAGCGGTTCTGGGTGACCAGCTGCATGACGATACCGCTCATTGACATTGCGGCACCCGAAAGGACGAGTGCGATCGTGCGGGGGACGCGCACGGCGAGGAAGATCTTCCAGCCGTCGTCCTGGGAGAGGATCGAGTACTCGCCGGTGGACAGTGACAGGACGAGGAGCGCAGCCACGGCGAGCGTGGCCAGGGCCAGCGCCAGGGGGCGGCGCTTCGACGCGGCCGGGGCGCCTTCACGCTCGATGGTTGTTGCGCCCTTCGGCAGGGCGGTGGTGGGGGAGTGAGTCATGAGGGGTGGCGTGCGGGTGGCGCCCGGGGAGGCGCCACCCGCACCGAGGGGTCAGAGGGTCACTTCTTTGCGGCTTCGAAGGAATCGGCGATCGAGTTGAAGATCTTCGTGTAGGTGATGATCGACTCGTTCGTGTACGTATCGTTCGGTGCGTAGACGACCTGGTTCTTCTGGAGGGCGGTGACGCCGCTAAGGACGGTGTTGCTCGAGATGACGGTCTCGGCGGGGGTGTTCGATCCGTCCTTGGTGATCGCGGCATCTCGGTCCAGAACAAAGATCCACGCGGGGTTGGCCTCGGCGATTGCCTCGACGGAAATGTCGTCACCCGTGTGAGAATCGGTGGATCCCTCTACCTCTAGTGCGGGCTTGAGGCCGAGGATGTCGAAGACGGGCCCCCACGTGCGGCCCTTCGAGGGTGCGACGTATCCGATGTTGCCGCCCGAGACGTCAACCGCCATGACCGTCGAGGAGCCGTCGTAGGCCTTCTTCGCACGCTCGATGGAGGCGTTGAAATCGTCGACCAGCTTCTGGGCCTCGGCCTGCTTGTTGAAGATCGTGCCCAGATCGGTGACCTGCCTGATGAGCTCCTCGTTGAAGGGCATTCCGTCGCGCGGCTCAAGGTTGATCATCGGCACGTTTGGTGCGAGCTCCTTGATCTGCGCGTCGAACTTGGTGAAGCGCTGACCCGAGATGATCAGGTCGGGCTCGGCCGCAACGAGCGCCTCCAGGTTCGGGTCGCGGTGCATGCCCACGTCGGCGACATCGTCACCGTTGAACGCGGTGACGGTCGTGGGGATCAGCTTCTTGGGTGCGGCGACGAGCGGCACGTTCCACTGCTGGAGGACCTCGAAGGTGCGGTTATCCAGCGACGCCGCCCGAGTGACGGGCAGCTTGATCTCGACGGTGCCGTCGTTCGACTCGATGGACACCGACGATGCCTGGGAGGCGTCGGCAGAGGCGGGCGCGGAGGACTGCGTGGCGGGGGTTGTCGTGCCCGAGGAGCAGGCGGCGAGGCCGAGCGCGGCGATGGCGGCAATAGCGGCCAGGGAGGTATTCGTGCGAGACATTCTTCTCCGTAAATGCTGGGGAAACTGCGGTGATGCTAGTGGATAGAAAGGTAGGCTTACCTAACTATCGAAACTAACCTTAGCGACAGATTCCTACCGCGTCAGCACATGTGAACAGAGTTACCCCGGTCCTCGACCAGGCCAGCAACGGCCTCGTCGAGTTCGGCAACCCAATCCGCGCCCGATACGTCGGAGGGCATGCGCCAATCCCCGCGCGGGGACAGGGAACCCCCGGCCATGACCTTCGGGCCGTTGGGCAGGGCGCTGCGCTTGAACTGCTGGCTGAAGAAACGCCACAGGAACAGGCGCTCCCACTTGACGAGTTCTTCGAGCGAGTACGCGACCTTGTCCTCCTCGGGGAAGCCGACCGGCCAGTCGCCCACGGAAGCGTCCGACCAGGCCTTCTCCGCCAAGAACGCGATCTTCGAGGGACGTGCCCCGCGGCGCAGCACGTGGTACAGCGTGAAGTCCTGCAGGTTGTAGGGGCCGATCTTGTCCTGTGTGGACTGCATCTTCTCGCCGGGCTTGGCTGGAACCAGCTCGGGAGAGATCTCCGTGTTGAGGATCGACAGGAGCACCTCGCCGACGTGGTCGTCGAACTGCTTGGAGGCCACGACCCAGCGGATCAGGTGCTGCATGAGGGTCTTGGGCACGCCCGTATTGACCGCGTAGTGGCTCATCTGGTCGCCCACGCCGTACGTGCACCAGCCCAGCGCCAACTCGGACAGGTCGCCCGTGCCGACAACGATGCCGCCCAGGTGGTTGGCCAGGCGGAACAGGTAGTCGGTGCGCAAGCCGGCCTGAACGTTTTCGAAGGTCACGTCGTAGGTGGCCTCGCCCTCCCCGTAGGGGTGTCCGATGTCGGCCAGCATCTGCGTGGCCGCCGGGCGGATGTCGATCTCCTGGAAGGACGTGCCCAGGTAGCGGCACAGCAGGGTCGCGTTCCTCTTGGTGCGCTCGGAGGTGGCGAATCCGGGCAGCGTGTAGCACAGGATGTCCGTGCGCGGACGGCCCAGCAGGTCCATCGCGCGGGAGGCCACAACCAGCGCGTGGGTCGAGTCCAGGCCGCCGGACACTCCGATGACGATCTTCGGGTTTCCGATCGCGCGCAGGCGCTGGACCAGGCCCGCGACCTGAATGTTGTAGGCCTCGTAGCAGTCCTGCTCCAGGCG
>ERZ773006.424-NODE-424-length-20103-cov-6.54235_pt1 | contig 20103 bp, 17 predicted proteins | sample MGYA00580843_ERZ773006 | MGnify/ENA primary metagenome ERZ773006 (study PRJEB29015, sample SAMEA2738011) | human oral metagenome | biome: human oral; feature: human-associated habitat; material: dental | place: China | collected 2052 ...
CCTCGTCCTGCGTCCCGGGCAGGGCCTCACCCCGCGCCTCGACGAGGCCGGGGACGTCCACGCGCCCGCCTCTCCTTCCGCTTCTTCCGGCGGCTCCGCGGCACCTGCTGAGGCGTCGGTTCCTTCCAAGCCCCGCCCCGCGCCGACCCCCGCGATGGTTGCGTCCGCTGCGGCCAGGAGGGCTGCCCAGGTGGAGCAGGCCTCGGTGAAAAAGACCGAGAGCGCGCCGGAACCCGTCGACCCGCCGCTTAGTCGATTCGGCGTGCGCCAGGCCTTTGACCTCATCGATCTGCTTTCCAGCTTCGGCGTTGCGCGCGCGTTTGCGTCGTCGGCAGCCCGCTCGCGCCAGAGCCTCACCCCGTGGGCGTCGATGGGTGGGGGCTCGGTGACCCTTGTCGAGTCTCTCGACCTGGCCGCCTCCGGCCCGGATGCGCAGGTCGATGCCGAGGCTCGCCTCGGACGCGTCCGCGCCTTCGCCGCCGAGCGCCTGCGCGAGCACGCGGCCCCCACGGTCCTGTCAGTCACGGGTTGCGCGCGTGATGCCATCATCGAGGAAATCCGCGCCTACGCGTCGGGTCCCGTCGCCGGCGCTGAGGCCCCGCGGCTGACGCGTGGCCAGGTCCTTGTCGCTCACGTCGAACACGGCCCCGATGGGCTGGTCGTCGCCGCCCTCGAAACTCACGGCGTCACGACGAAGAATCCCGCCGCTCACACCCGTCGGGGAAACAAGCGCCACTGATGGGCAGGCGCGTGGGTGCGCTCGCCATACGGATGTGGCGGTCCGGCCAGAGCCGAACCGCCACGCGAGCCGCGCGGGTGCGCGTCACATTCCGGAGTCCTTCACCGAAGAGGTGAGCTTCGAATGATCGAGCGGCGTTGCCATGCACACGACCTCGCGGTCTCCGATCGCCCATGTGGTCTTGGTGGGGTACGTCGTGTAGATATCGAGGCTCGATTCTTCGTAGGCCGTGCCGATGTAGCCCTCGAATGCGTCCGCGCACTCGTTCCCCGCCTTCTCTTTCAGGTCGGACTCAGGGGGAAGCTCGGAGTCGGTCAGCTTCAGAATGTGGAAGACCTCTGCATCGTGCTCGGCGGTGCATTCGGTGGTTTCGAAGCGTGAGACGCGGTCGCCGTCGGGAACCTGGACGCACTGTCCCACCTCCATCGTGAAAGCGGAGGTGTTGTTGCCAAGGGGGAGGAAGGAACAACCCGACAGGCCGCCGACGAGGGTGGCAACGGCGGCCGCGAGGGCGAGGCGGCGGGGAAGAGGCAGGGACATGATGCTCCTTGAGTGATGGGTGGGGGCGTCCCGGGAATCGAGGTGTCGCGTGCTGAGGCGCGCGTTCCCGGAGAATGCGCTGATATTTCAAAAACTATAACAATGACGCGACCGAATGGACAAGCTTCGGGTGGTGCCGAGAGCGTGCCCGATACCACCTGATGAAGCTGTTTGTCAGGACCAGTTACAAGCCGGAGTCCTTCACGGAACTCGTCAACTTGGAGTGATTCAACGGGCGCACCAGGCACACGATCAAACGATCCTTCTGCGCCCAGGAGTCTTTCGTGGGAATCATCCACGTGGCATCCAGGGACGAGGTGAGGTAATCGGACCCCACGTAATCGCCGAACGTGGAGATGCACTCGCTTTCCGCCTGCTTGTTCAGCGCGTCGGCGCCCGGGAAATCGCCGTCGGGCGCCGACGTCACGTAGAACACTTCGGCGTCGTGTTCGCGCGCGCACCCCGTCGTCTCGATGGTCGTTGCGGTCGCCTCCGCCGGCAGCATGACGCACTGCCCGACGCGCATGTGCATGACCGATGCGTCCGAGCAGGCGGCCAGCGGCGCCGCGACGAGGGCGAGAGTGGCCGCCAGGGAGACGAGGCGAGCGCGTTCCACTAGTGAACCCCCAGCGGCAGAGCAACTGCCAGGTACACGATCGCCGACACGGCTGCCGCGGCGGGGAGCGTGAGGAACCATGCGATGACAATGTTGCCGGCGACGCCCCACCGGACCGCCGAGAAGCGCTTCGTGCATCCCACGCCCATGATCGCGGTCGACACGACCTGGGTCGTGGAGATGGGGGCGTGAATCACGTAGGAGCACAGGTAGAGGATCGACGAGGACACGGCCTCGGCGGTGAATCCGCGCGCCGGATCCAGGTCGATGATCTTGCGTCCGATCGTGCGCATGATGCGCCCGCCTCCGGCCATCGTGCCCAGCGAAATCGCCAGTGCGCCCGAGATCTTGACCCACAGCGGCACGTTCATCTCACCCGTGACGGGATCGAGGATGTTGTGGTGCTCGCCGTAGCCGCCGGCCAGCAGCGCCATGACGATGATGCCCATCGTCTTTTGCGCGTCCTGGATGCCGTGGCCCAGGGCCATGGCCGCCGAGGAGAAACGCTGCGCGGCGCGGAAGCGGCGCATCGTGCGGTGATACTGCGCGTGACGCAGCACCCACAGCACGATCTTCATGGCGATGTAGCCAATGACGAAGCCGATGATGGGGGAGGCGAACATCGGGATCACGACGTGGCTCACGATGCCCCACCAGTACACGACGGTGCCGCTCATCAGGCCGGCACCCACCATGCCGCCGATCAGGGCGTGCGAGGAGGAGGATGGAAGCCCGAACCACCAGGTGATCAGGTTCCAGATGCAGGCGCCCAGAAGCGCGGCGAGGATGATGACCAGGCCCTTTTGCTGCATCGCCGGCAGCGGAGATTCCGCATAGTCGCTGATCGAAATGATGCCCTTACCGACTGTCTTCGCGACGGCCGTTCCCATCATGGCGCCGATGACGTTCATCGTCGCGGCCATGAGCAGCGCGGCGCGAGGGGTCCACGCGCGGGTCGACACGGAGGTCGCGATCGCGTTCGCGGCGTCGTGGAAGCCGTTCGTGTAGCTGAAGAACAGCGCGACGAGGATGACGACGCAGACGAGGATCAGGTTGAGATCCACGGCTCAGGATTCCTTCAGCGCGAGGGACTCGATGACGTTGGCCAGCTCCTCGAACGCGTCGGCGCAGGACTCGAGGCCCTGAACGATGTCCTTGAGCTTAATGATCGTGACCGCGTCCAGGCCGGAGTCGAAGAGGGCCGTGAGGGTGCGGCGGTAGGCCAGGTCGCCCTCGTTCTCGAGGCGGTTGATCTCGATCCAGTAGTCGCGCATGTCCACGGGCGACTTGAGCTTCGGCATGTTCTCGGCGGTGAGATCCGCGCAGTTCTTGATGACGTCGATCTGAACGTTGAGCAGGGAGACGAGGGAGGAGGGGATGTCGGCGATGCCGTAGACGACCAGGAGGTCGCCGGCCTCGTCGATGAAGTCGAGGCAGTCGTCGAGGTGGGAGGCGAGGGACTGGAGGTCCTCGCGGTCGAAGGGGGTGATGAACGAGGAGTTGATGCGCTGGATGATCTCGTGGTTGAGCTCGTCGCCGCGGTGCTCGACCTCGTGGAGCTGGTCACGCAGGGCGATGCGCTCTTCGGGGGAGGCGGCGTAAATGTGTGTCAGGAACTCGACGGCCTGCACCAGCTGGCGGGCCTGGGATGTGAAGTCTTCAAAAAAGTCAGGGCCTTGGGTCTTGTTTCGGAATCCCATGGTGTGCTCGGTCCTTCCAATGGTGAATAGCACTGTTGTGCTACCTGCAATCGTCGGTCATGGGGCGGTGCGACTTCAAGTTCAGATGCGCTTTTGTGACCCCGTATCTCGTGTTCTATCTCACGAGGAACGGGTCCGCTTCCCTTTCTTCCCACTGGCGAGACCCGGGGGCGATTGGTTGGCCACGGTACCGCCCGCGTGTGGGCTGAAGGTCCCTTTAGAGCGGGCGGTGTGTGACCCGTTCGACTAGACTCAAGATGTGATCGGGACCAAGCGCCCGCAAGCGTTGGCATTGGTTCCGGCATGATTGATTCTGTCAATCGGGGACGCAGATGCGGCCTCGACAATCCGAAATGCCTCAGGAGGCAAAATGTCCGTGACTGAACAGGATGTGCGTGCAGCGGCTCCGGCCAACGCTCCCGAAGATGTCATCAAGTGGGTTGCGCAAATCGCTGAGCTGACCACCCCTGACGCCATCGAGTTCTGCGACGGCTCCCAGGAAGAGTGGGATCGCCTGACCTCGCAGATGGTCGAAAGCGGCATGTTCACCAAGCTCAACGAGGAGAAGCGCCCGAACTCCTTCCTCGCTCGCTCCAAGCCGTCCGATGTTGCGCGCGTTGAGTCCCGTACCTTCATCTGCTGTGAGAAGGAAGAGGACGCGGGCCCGACCAACCATTGGGCCGATCCCAAGGAAATGAAGGCCACGCTCCGTGAGAAGTTCACGGGCGCCATGAAGGGCCGCACCCTGTACGTGGTGCCCTTCTCCATGGGCCCCCTCGGCGGCCCCATCTCCCAGCTCGGCGTCGAGATCACCGACTCCCCCTACGTTGTCGTCAACATGCGCATCATGACCCGCATGGGTGCTGCTGCCATGGACCTCATCAACGAGGGTCGCGTGTGGGTTCCCGCCGTTCACTCCGTCGGCGCTCCCCTGGAGCCCGGTCAGGAAGACTCCAACTGGCCCTGCAACGACGAGAAGTACATCACCCACTTCCCGGAGACCAACGAGATCTGGTCCTTCGGCTCGGGCTACGGCGGCAACGCCCTGCTGGGCAAGAAGTGCTTCGCGCTGCGTATCGCCTCGACGATGGCGCGCCGTGACGGCTGGATGGCCGAGCACATGCTCGTCCTGCGCCTGACGCGGGAGTCCACGGGCCAGCAGTTCCACGTCACCGCCGCGTTCCCCAGCGCCTGCGGCAAGACCAACCTGGCCATGCTCCAGCCCACGATCCCCGGCTACAAGGTCGAGACCGTCGGCGACGACATCGCGTGGATGCGCCCCGGCCCCGACGGGACCCTGCGCGCCATCAACCCCGAGGCGGGCTTCTTCGGCGTCGCCCCCGGCACCTCCTACAAGACCAACCCCATGGCCATGGAGACCGGCAAGGCCAACTCCATCTTCACGAACGTCGCCCTGACCGACGACGGCGACGTGTGGTGGGAAGGCATCGACGGCGAGGTCCCGGCGCACCTGATCGACTGGCACGGCAACGACTGGACCCCTGAGTCCGGCGAGAAGGCTGCTCACCCGAACAGCCGCTTCACCGTTCCGGCCTCGCAGTGCCCGATCATCTGCCCCGACTGGGAAGCCCCCGAGGGCGTTGCGGTTGACGCCGTCCTCTTCGGCGGCCGCCGCGCCACCAACGTCCCGCTGGTCGCTGAGCAGTACGAGCCCGCCCACGGCGTGTTCATCGGCGCCTCCGTGGCCTCCGAGGTCACCGCGGCCGCGACCGACGTCAAGGCCGGCTCGCTGCGTCACGACCCCTTCGCCATGCTCCCCTTCTGTGGCTACAACATGGCCGACTACTGGGGCCACTGGATCGAGATGCAGAAGAAGGTCGGCGACAAGTTCCCGAAGGTCTACCAGGTCAACTGGTTCCGCAAGGACGAGGACGGCAACTTCATGTGGCCGGGCTACGGCGACAACGCCCGCGTCCTGGACTGGATCGTTCGTCGTGCGGCCGGTGAGGTCGAGGCGATCGACGGCGTGACCGGCCGCTACCCGAAGTTCGAGGACTTCAACCTCGACGGCCTGGACATTGACGAGGCCGTGTGGGCCAAGCTCTTCGCGATCGATCCCGACGCGTGGGCCGCCGAGATGGACGACACGGAGGAGTACTTCTCGCAGTTCGGCGATAAGCTCCCCGCCGCCATCACCGAGCAGCTGGCCAAGTTCCGCGAGCGCATCGCCGCAGCGAAGGCCTGAGCCGCGGCATCGTCCGCTTCAAGCGGCGCAGCGGGGGATCCGACCGAGAGGTCGGGTCCCCCGCTGCTTGTCCCTTCCGTCCCGGTGGGGTCCAAGGCGTGGGATGAGGGGAGCGGGCGCGCCCGTCCCACGGGTTCCCGAAAACGTGGCGAGCGCACTAAACTAACCACAGCACCACTTTTCCCGTGCCCACTAGGAGACTTCGTGGCCGAATACCTGACAGATGCGGAACTCGCCCAGGCGAAGGACATGCTCAACCGCATAACCATGATCTACCAGGCGAAAGTTGTCGGGCAGGAGGACCTACGGACGGCGCTGACGGCATGCCTGCTCGCAGGCGGTCATGTCCTGGTCGAGTCGGTGCCCGGTCTGGCCAAGACCACCGCAGCCCAGACTCTGGCCTCGGCGGTGTCGGGAACGTTCCACCGGATCCAGTGCACGCCGGACCTCATGCCCAACGACATCGTCGGGTCTCAAATCTGGAACCAGGCCTCGGGTGAGATGGTCACCCAGCTGGGGCCGGTCCACGCGAACCTGGTCCTGATGGACGAGATCAACCGTTCCAGCGCGAAGACTCAGTCCGCGATGCTGGAGGCGATGCAGGAAGGGCAGACGACGATCGGCGGAGTCAACCACCGCCTTCCCCGCCCGTTCATGGTGATGGCAACCCAGAACCCCATCGAAGAGGAGGGAACGTACGTCCTCCCCGAGGCGCAGATGGATCGTTTCCTGCTCAAGGAGATCATCACCTACCCGGCTCCCGTCGACGAGCTTGAGGTCCTTGAACGCATCGACTCGGGAGTGATGAGCCTGCCGACCTCCTCCGAGCCCGTGTCCATCACGGACGTGCTGTTGCTCCAAGACCTGACGCGACGCATCTACGTGCACAGCACGCTCAAGGCGTACATCGTCGACATCATCAACACCACGAGGGGCGCCGGTCCCAATCCGCTGCCGGGTTGGACCAAGCACGTGCGCGTGGGTGCCTCGCCGCGAGGGGCGATTGCCCTCATGCAGATCTCGCAGGCGCTGGCCCTCATGGACGGGCGCAACTACGTGGTTCCCGACGACATCAAGAAGCTGCGCTACGGCATCCTGCGGCACCGCATCATTCGTACCTTCGATGCCCTCGCCGATAACGTGTCGGTGGAGGGGCTCATCGACGCGGTGTTCAACGCGGTTCCGGTGCCGTGACGGGTGCGCTCGTGGACCGGCGATCACCAGGAGAACCAGCATGCCAGTGAGGTCGCGTGAGATCCACGCGTTGTCGACGCGCATCCAGTTGCCCGTCCTGCGCAAGCTGCTGTCCGTCATGGAGGGACAGCACTCGGCGCTGAGGTGGGGCCGCGGCTGGGAGTTCATGGACCTGGCGCCCTACCAGCCCGGTGACGACGTGCGCGAGATCGATTGGGCGGCGACCGCTCGCACGGGCACCCCCACGATCAAGAGGCACGAGGCGACCGCGAACGTGCAGGTCATCCTGGTTGTCGATACGGGCCGGGAGATGGGGGCGTTGGCGCCGTCGGGGGAGACCAAGGAGGAGGTCGCGCTCGCGGCGTGCGAGGCGATCGCGTGGCTCTCGGTGGCTCGAGGAGATCAGATTGGTCTGGTTGCTGGGGATTCGCGCAGGGTCCGCTTTATGCCCGCTCGTTCGGGTAATGGGCACGCTGAGACGATCATGCGCCGCATTTCGGAGGATATTACGCTGCTTTCTCCGCGCTCGGACGTGCCTCGGCTGCTGCGTCGGGCGTTGACGACGACGAGGCGTCGCTCGCTGATTGTCATCATCAGTGATCAGACGCAGCCGACCCCCACGAAAGAGGCCGATGACATCATCAAGTCGCTGAGTGTGCGCCATCAGGTCATCCAGGTGTCGGTGGCCGACATAAATCCGGCGGATATTGACCAGGATAAAACCGTTATCGACGTCAACGAGGGGCCCCTTCCGGACTTTCTGCGCAGGGACGAACAGCTCGCCCGCGAGGCGAGCATGGTTGTTGAGCAAAGGCGCGCCGCTGTCGCGCGCATGCTTGACATGCGCGGCGTCATCCAGGTGAGCGTAGGCTCCTCGGAGGAGGTTCCGCGGGCGTTGCTCAAGGCGCTGCAGCGCTCGGGATCCCGCAGATAAACAGGGGTTGATCCCCCGCGGCCATCGAACCTCTCTCTACCGAGTGGTAGTTAACTGAGACCTAACGCACAGAATTGCCGGTATTTTACATAAGGCCGTGAGATAGCTTTCAAATTTCCCGGTAATCATAGTTTTCTCGGGTCACCTCTCATATATTTGTTGCTGAACCATCCATCCCGTCACGCATAGTGCGGAAGTTATGAGAGGAAGACTAGTGAGCAGGAAGTACGCGCCCCTCGGGCGGCGAATGATCGCCGCCGCGGGTGCTCTCAGCCTCGGAGTTGCCGGGGTTGTTGCGACCAGCGTCGCCACCTTCGCCGAGGATCCGGCCTACGGCACGATCAACCAGAACGCAACGGGTTCGATCGTCGTCCACAAGCACCTGAAGAACGCCACGGGCACCATGGGCAAGGTTGACGGCACCGCCGACTCCGGCGGCGACGGCGTCGACGGCGTCACCTTCAAGGCCTACAAGGTCTCGGGCCTGGACCTGTCCAAGCCCACCGACTGGGACAAGCTCGCCGCCCTGGCCGACAACATCCCGTCCAATGCCTGCACGGATCCCGCCCACCCGACCCTGGGTGACAATGCGCCCGCCGTCGATGCTCAGGCTGCCGCTGAGGGGACGACCGCAGGCGGTGGCAAGACCACCCTGGCGGGCCTGTCCGTCGCGGCGTACCTGGTCTGTGAGACCGAGGCTCCCGCCGACATCGTCGAGAAGGCCAAGCCCTTCGTCGTCACGATCCCCTTCCCCAACACCACCAACGGTGGCGAGGGCAAGTGGCTCTACGACGTGCACGCCTACCCCAAGAACCAGAAGATCGAGATCGACAAGACCATCTCCGATCAGACCGTGAACGGCGTGGGCCTCGGCTCGCGCGTGCAGTTCCCCGTCTCCACGACGATCCCCAGCCTCGACACTGATACGAACTTCACCTACTTCTACCTGCGCGACCAGCTGGACGACCGCCTCTCCGACGGCAAGGTGGACAAGGTCACCCTGGGTGCCGATACGCTGGCCGAAAACACCGACTACGTGCAGTCCAACACGGGCGGCCTGGTCGTCGTCTCCTTCACGCGCGCCGGCCTGGCGAAGCTGAAGGCGAACCCCAACAAGAAGCTCGAGGCGATCTTCTCCGGCACGGTCTCCGCCATCGGCGACGGCACCATCAAGAACAAGGCCAACCTGGTCCAGGACACGCACTACGGCGCCATTCCTCCGAACGAGCCGCCGTCGACTCCTCCGACCGAGCCGAACAACCCGCCGACCTCCCCCGAGGTCTCCACCGACTGGGGCAACGCCCAGCTCCTGAAGTTCGACGCTAACTCCGGTGCCGCCAAGACCGGCATCAAGGGCGCGAAGTTCAAGGTCTACAACGCCGCCGAGCCCTACGCCGCCGACTGCTCCGCCGCCACCAAGGCCGGCGACGCGATCACGGTGAACAACAAGACCGAGTTCGTCTCCGATGACGCGGGCCTCGTGGCAATCGACGGCCTCTACGTCGGCGACTCCGTCGGCTCCGCCGGCCAGGGGTCCCAGGGCGCGACCAAGCGCTGCTACGTTGTCGAAGAGGTCGAGGCCCCCGCGGGCTACGTCCTGCCGCAGAAGACCACGACCGGCATCTCGGTCTCCAAGGGCGCCCTCGCCGCTGCCACGTACAGCGCGGAGATCGCCAACAACAAGCAGCCCGTTCCCCAGCTGCCCCTCACGGGTGCCAACGGCCAGCTGCTCATGACCATCGGCGGCATCTCTCTGGGACTCATCGCCGTGGGATCCACCATGGTCATCCGCTCGCGCAAGCGCAGCGAAGCCTGATGCTCCGGTGTATCGGCGGATCCTTCCGCTGAGCTCCGAGCCCGCGCGGGTCGGCGCGGCCGGGAGAACGGCTCTCCCGCCGCGCCGACCCGTGGCACGTCCCAATCAATACTTGTGCGAAAACGATTTACGTCGAACTAATCATTGGAGTTGAAGTGACCCAGCACGCCCGAACACAGCGCCGCGCCACGCGGTTCTCACGCTTCGCGGTCGCGGTCGCGGTCTGCGCGGCCGTCTGTTCCGCGCCGATCCTGCCCAACGCGGCCCAGCCTGCCCAGGCTGCGGCCGAGGGAGTCCCCAGCGGGTCGCTCCCCGCGACCTTCGCCACGGGAGGCTCCGGACGCTTCAAGGACTCCATCCAGTGGCTCCAGTGGGCGGACTACGACAAGGACTTCAAGGGCAAAGACAAGCCCAACGTCCCCGTCCTGGGCGTGGGGGAGGGACCCAAGGACTTCGTCAACTACCGCGACCTCGGTGACGCGGGCTCCCTGGTGACCACCTGCACCCTGTCCAACCTCACCCACGACACCCCCGCGCCCGGCACCCCCAAGCAGCAGACCGAGGGGCCTCTCGTGGCCACCATCCCGGGCGCCTGGGCGGGCGACGCCCTGGACAACCTCTACAACGTCGGAGGCCCCGGCTCGTGGAGCGACGGCTCAGAGGTGTGGCACTCCGGGCTCACATACCCCCAGGACTACGTCAACAAGAACCAGATGGTGATCGGCCTGGCCAACGGCTACGCCTACAACGGCGGCAACGCCTGGGACGGCAAGCCCTGGAACCAGACCACGGACCACCGACCCACGGGCTACAACGCCCGGGTGAGCGTGGACTACAGCTGCAAGGCCGAGATCTACGGCAAGGACGGCTCCATCACGAACGTGCCCATCCAGGGCCTGGTCTTCGCCGACGCCGAGGCATCCTCCAGGCGCTACGGCATCAAGAGCTGGGCCACCAGCGACCGGCAGGACGAGTGGGTCGAGGCCACCGTGAAGAAGACCGCCGGCAACAAGCCCCCGCGCTGGAGGGTCCTGGACACCATCCGCTCGCGCGCCTGCATTAGCAAGGTCACCGGTAAGCAGGTCACCACCGACGGCATCCTCTCGGGCGGCTCGCGCACCCTGCGCCTCATGCCCTCCGACGACGAGTGCGTCTACCAGTCGGGCGGCAGCTACTCCAAGCCGAACGGCTACGGAGGCCCCGACGCCGTCATGTTCATGGAGGGCGCCACCTCCGCCACCATCACGATGCAGGGCGCGGGCTACTCCGCCGTCGCCCTCGGCCTGGTGGTCGCCACCGACTACGGCGACGCGCCCGAGTCCTACGGCGTCGCCTCCTCCCTCTTCCAGCCGTCGTGGCGCGGGGGCGAGGTGCGCTCAACCACCGACCTGTTCAAGGTCTCCCCGCAGGCCGAGATGTACATGGAGAAGGGCTCCCCGCGCCTCGGCGCGCTCATCGACGCAGAGCACACCCAGCCCTTCAGCGCGGACGCCTTGGGCGACGACAAGGTCGGAGAGCCGAGCGACGAGGACTCCGTCACCCTGCCCGCCGACGGGATCCGCACGCAGCCCGGCGCCACCTACAACCTGGACGTCACGTGTGAGGGCAACGGGAAGGTCGCCGGATGGATCGACTGGAACCGCAACGGCAGCTTCGACGACGGCGAGAAGTCCAACGAGGTTCCCTGCTCTACCGCCGGCAAGGCCGCCCTGGCGTGGACGGTGCCCTCCGACGTCGTCCGCTCCGTTGACGGCGAGGATGGAAGCAGCGCCACCTACATGCGACTGCGCATCACCGCCGACAACAACGGAAACGGCCAGAAGCCCACCGGCGGCACAGCAACCGGCGAGGTCGAGGACTACCGCGTCGCCGTGCGCGTGCCGACCCTGCAGCTGGTCAAGAACGTCGACAACAAGTACTCCACCTCCGAGGTTCAGGGCCTCGCCGCCGACCAGTGGACCCTCACCGGCGGTGCGGGCGCCTACACCGCGACGGGCAACGGAACCACGGGTGGCCCCACCGTCGTGCGCACCGGTCGCAACGACCTCTCCGAGGCCACCACCAACCCCGGCGGCGCGGGGTATGAGATGGGCCAGTGGAGCTGCGAGCAGGCTCCCGGAACCGTGGGTGAGAACTACTCCTCGTCCCTCAGCGGTGCCACGACGGACGGGAAGGCACAGCTCATCGTGCGAGGCACCGACCGCGTCCTGTGCACGATCACGAACACGGCAAAACCCGGATCGCTGACCTGGAACAAGGTCGACTCCGACGGGGTCACGCCCCTGGCGGGCACCACCTGGACCCTCACCGGGCCCGGCGTGCCGCGCAACACCACGGTCGAGGACTGCACCGCCGGACCCTGCCCCGCCCAGCCCTACAAGGACCAGGACCCGACTCCCGGATCCTTCGCGATCAAGGACCTCAAGTGGGGGACCTACTCCGTGCGCGAGGCCAGTGCCCCCGCCGGCTACCAGCTGAACCCGCAGGCCCAGGCCTTCCCGCAGATCGCCCCCGCGTCCCTGGAGGCGACCCTGAGGGCGGCCATCGTCAACGAACGCAAGACCGGGTCGCTCACCTGGAAGAAGGTGGACGCGTCGAACACGGCCACGGCTCTGGAGGGTTCGGAATGGACCATCAGCGGTGGTGCGCTGCCGGGCGCCGTGACCATCACGGACTGCAAGGCCGCCTCGGCCGCCCAGTGCCCCAAGCCGGCGGGCGCGACCTACTACGACTCCGACCCTGCCGCAGGTTCTTTCGCCGTGACGGGCCTGCCGTGGAGCGACACCGCCTACGCCCTGACGGAGAAGAAGGCCCCCGCCGGGTATCGCCTCGATGCGACGCCGCGACCCTTCACCATCGGCAAGGACGCGCTCGACTTCGCCTTCGCGCCCATCACCAACGACAAGCAGGACGTGCCCGCCATCCCGCTCACCGGTGGATTCGGCGCTGACGCCTACGTGATCGGCGGCATCATCGCCGGTCTGGGCGCCACCGGCGCGGCCGCAGCCATCAGGCGCCGCAAGGCCCGCACGGCATGACGGGCCCCGGGGGACCCGCGAGGCGGGTCCCCCGGCGCACGCGCGCTATGACTGCCGCTCCCGACGCCGCACAGGCAACGCCGAGTGCCTCCCCGACCGCCCCTCGCGACGCGCGCCGGTGGAGGTTCTCCCTGATCTCCCTGATTCCCTCCCTCCTCGCCCTAGCGGGAATGCTCCTCTTCCTCTACCCGTCGATCTCGGCGTGGATCGTTCAATACAACCAATCCCAGATCATCGCCCAGTACGAGGACTCCGTGAGCAGGGCCGATCCCTCCGCCGCGGAGCAGCTCGCCCTTGCTCACCGCTACAACGACGCCCTGAGCTCGGGGGCCGTTCTCCAGGCCAACTCGAACGTGCCCACCGGCGACGGAACAAGCGGGGACGCGAGCCTGGACTACAACGCGATTCTCACCGCCGACGGCTCCGGACTCATGGGTCGGCTCAAGGTCCCTGCCGCCGACATCGACCTGCCCATCTACCACGGGACCGACGATGAGACGCTCCTGCGCGGCCTCGGACACCTGGAGGGAACGTCGCTTCCCGTCGGCGGGCAGGGACAGCGCACCGTCGTCACCGGACACCGTGGGCTGGCCGAGGCGCGCATGTTCACCGACCTCGACAAGGTACAGGTCGGGGACACCTTCACCTTCGAGGTGTTCGGGGAGGTTCTCACCTACCGGGTCTTCGACAAGAAGGTCGTCAATCCCGAGGAGACCGAGGCCCTGCGCTCCGAACCCGGCCGAGACCTCGCCACGCTCGTGACGTGTACCCCCCTGGGCATCAACACGCACCGCATCCTTGTCACCGGGGAGCGCGTCTACCCCACGCCGCAGCACGACATCGATGCTGCGGGTGCCACCCCCGACGTCCCCGGCTTCCCCTGGTGGGCGCTCGGCCTCCTGGGGGGAGTCTCACTGATCGGTCTGTACATCTGGCGATCCGGCTACCCGCCGCGCCCCAAGAAGCGCCCAAACACTGAACAAATGAGAGAAAATGTCGCCGATTAGGCCCCGTGGCGGCGCTCGCTCCGCAGGGCGAAGCAGAACCGGGCATTAGCACTATCGCGCCCGGCGTGGCACAATCAGGTGAACGCGGCGTCGGCGTGACCGCAACATGCACGGTCGAAGCCGACGCCCCGATGGCGACGGGGAAGAGGGGTGCAATGACACGACGAGCGACGGCGGTGCCTCGCACCGATCGCGCCCGAACCGTCCCGCTCCCGCGCCCAGGCGAAAGGCACGGCAATGTCCGGCAACCTCATTGAGAGCCTCCGAGAACCCGTCATATACCCGCACTGGATGTGGGTCCTGGGGGTCGCACTGCTCCTCGCCCTCCTCGGCTGGGTGGCGTACAGCCTGTGGGCCTGGTGGCACTCGCGCGAGGGCAGCGTCGCTCACCTGCAGACCATCTCCCAGGCCAGGCGTGCCCGGTACCACGACTACGTCAACCAGATCGCCCAGCGCCGCGCCTGCGGCGAACTCGACGAGCGCGGAACGCACCTGGCGGTGGCCGGCCTCATGCGTGCCCTCGGCACCGAGCGCTCCGGCCGCGACCTCGAGGTGGCCACCGTCGCGGAGATCCGTGCCCTCGTCCCCACCTGGCCCCAGCTGGCCCACGTCCTGGAGGCCTGCGAGACGCCCAGCTTCGTCGGCGAACGCGCCGACGGCGCCACCCGGGGGGTCACCCTGCCCGGCGGCGCACAGGGGGCGGGGGGCACCGACATCCTGATCCTCGCCTCGCAGGCGGTAGACGCATGAGATTCACCTGGCTTATCTTCGTCGTCCTCGGCGTCGTGCTCGCCGCGACCTGCGCCGGCTGGTTCCTCGCCCGCCGCGCCGGACAGCGCGCGGGCGAGAAAGGCTGGGTCGCCAACACCGGCTACGTGCGGGGCCTGCCCAAGTACCAGGCCCTCGTGCGGCGTACGCGCTCCTCCCTCGCGATGGCGATCGTCTGCTTCCTCATCGCGGTTATCGCGGCCTCGGTGTCCGCGGGCGCCCCCGTGGACCGCTACGTCAAGCACGAGAAGTCTTCGAGCCGAGACATCGTGATCTGCCTGGACGCCTCGGGCTCCATGCTTCCCTACGACTCAAAGATCGGGGAATCCTTCAAGAAGATCATCTCCCGCTTCGAGGGCGAGCGGATCTCCCTGCAGCTGTGGAACGCATACTCGATGACGATGTTCCCACTGACGGACGACTACGAGATGGCCGACGACGTCTTGACGGAGATGGCCGACACCATCGACGGAGGGCTCTCCATCTACGGGGGGCGCATTAGCGTGACTCCCACGCTCGAGAAGTACCTGCGTCCGCTCCTCCCCGACGACGACGAGGAAAAGGCCTCCCTTGTGGGCGACGGCTTAGCCTCGTGCGTCCTGGGCTTCGATCACACCGACAAGGAGCGTTCCCGCACGATCCTCCTGGCGACCGACAACGAGGTCTACGGGCAGGGCATCTACGACCTCGCCGAGGCCATCGAGTTCGCGAAGAGCCAGAAGGTGACGGTGTCCGCCCTGTACCCCGGCTCGGAGTACGCGATGACGTCGGAGGCCTACGAGCTGCGAGACCAGGTCAGGTCGACCGGTGGCGACTTCTACGACGCCTCCTCACCGTCAGCCGTTGACGAGGTCGTCAAGCAGATCGAGTCCGAACAGAAGCAGGACCTCGAGAAGGCCGGGAAGATGGTGGAGACGGACCGCCCCGGCGCCGCCCTCGGCTGGACCATCGTCGGGGTTCTCTCCCTGTTCGGCATGCTCGCCCTCGGGAGGCTATGACATGGTTTTTCGCCCCGCAGTGAACCTGGTCCTTCTTGTCCTCATCGTCCTCCTCGGCGCCGCCCTCGTCTTTCTCACCGCCAGGAGAGCCACGCGTCGCAGCTTTATCGACATCCTCCGGCGGTCAATGATTCTCGCGGTCGTCGTCGTCATGGGCGCCGGTCCCTCCATTCCCGGCGAAGCCGAGGAGGTGACCTCCAGCCTGGAGGTGTACTTCGTCATCGACCGCACCGGTTCGATGGCGGCCGAGGACTGGGACGGCACCAAGCCGCGCATCGATGGCGTCCGCAATGACGTCGCGATCCTCATGAGCGTCCTGACCGGATCACGTTTCTCCATCGTGTCCTGGGATTCCAACGCGCACACGGACATGCCGCTCACGACCGACGCCTCCGCCGTCCAGGCCTACATGGATAGCTTCGACCGTGAGCTGTCCAGCTCCTCGCAGGGCTCGTCGGTGAACCGGCCCGCGAAGGACTTGGCGGCTCTGCTGGCCAAGAACAAGGAACGTCACCCCCAGAACCTTCGAGCCGTCTTCGTCTTCTCCGATGGCGAGACGTCCAACCAGGACCACTGGTCGAGCGCCCCGGCGGGGGACGAAAGCGACTGGGACCAGGTGAAGCAATACGTGGACGGGGGCCTCATCCTCGGCTACGGGACGCCGGAGGGCGGCCCCATGAAGGTGCTGCGACTGCGCAGCGAAGGCACCCAGAGCGGCGGCGAGCCGGAATACATCCGCGACACCTCCCAGCCCGGCAATCCGGTGGCCATCTCCAAGATCGACGAAGCCGCGCTCAAGGCGGTCGCCTCGCGCATCGGCCTGGACTACGTGCACTCGCCGGACAAGTCGGCCATCGAGTCCCACGCGCGATCCGTTCTCGAGGGAGCTAGCTCCATCTCCGAGACGCGCAACCTCCAATCCACCTACCGATACATCATCTGGCCATTCGCGCTCATCCTCGGGGCACTCCTCGCCTGGGAGGGTGCAACCCTGGCGCGTCGCGCCCAACAGCTGAGGAACTCCCATGCGATCTGAGAACTCCCTGCCCGAAGAGGACCTCGTTCCTTTCGGGGCTCCCCAAGAGAACCCGGTCGATCCCTCGGTCCGCGCGACGGCCACCTCCGCCTCGTCCGGCAAGCCCAAGCGATCCCCGCGGGCGCTTCGCCCCCTGTGGTACTCCCTCCCGGTTCTCATCATCGTGGTCGCGCTCTCCGCCTACCTGATCGGCATGACCCTGTGGTCGCGTTCCTCCCTGGGGCAGTGGAGGGCGCAGCGCTACGACGCCGCCGAAGCCGGATACAACGGACAGATCGCATGGACCGGCTTCGGCGTGGAACAGTGGGTCGCGCACTACAACCTGGGCACGACCCTGCTGCGCGAGGAACGCATCGAGGACGGCATCGCCGAGCTGCGCACCGCCTTCGACCTCGTCCCCAAGGCCACCGAGGTCCAGCCGGGGCGCCTGGAGGCCTTCTCCTACGAGTGCCAGGTGCGGGTCAACCTCGCCATCGGCATCGAGATTCAGGGGGACGCGCTCGCCGCGGCGGGCTCATTCTCCGACGCCGCCGCGACCTACCAGGAGGCCGAGGACCTCATCTCCCCGTGCCAGAGCGTCTCCAGCTCGGGTCAGTCCGGTGATCAGGGTCAGTCCGGTGGTCAGGGGCAGTCCGGCGGTCAAGGTCAGTCCGGCGACAACCAGCAGTCGGGGGGAGAGTCCGACAACCCCGCCGATAAGAACAAGTCGCGCGTCGAGGACAAGAAGCAGAAGGCCGAGGAACAGTCCGAAGGTGAGAACGGATCGGACGGCGAGGAAAAGAGCGAGCAAGACCAGGCGGGGCAGGAGGGCGAGGCTAACCCCAGCCCCAGCCCCAGCCCGACCGAGGACCCCTACGAGGGCGAGTCCGCGGAACAGAAGCAGCGTCGTGAAGACTTGCAGCAACAGAACGGGAAGCGGTCCAAAGACCGGCGCGACGCGCAGGACGAGCGGCGCAGCGGCAACCCGAACGGAGCCTGGTAGGCCCGCGCCCGCTCGACTCCGCGCTGTGAGTTGTAGCCATAAAATGATCCGACGGCCCGAAGAGGCCACAAACACCGATAGGCTGGAGTAGTGAAGGTTCTTCTCGTTGGTAACGGGGGACGCGAACACGCGATTGCCCGCGCACTCGTACGAACGTCCACCCCCGAGCATCCCGTCGCACTCGTCGTCCAGGCGGGTAACCCCGCGCTTGAACAGCTGGGACGGTCCCTGACGATGGATCCGCTGGATCCCGGGGACGTCGTGCGGCGCGCGACCTCTGAGAACGTCGATCTCGTGGTCGTCGGACCCGAGGCGCCCCTGGTGGCGGGGGTCGCGGATGCAGTCCTCGACTACGGGATTCCGGTGTTTGGCCCCACCAAGGGAGCCGCCCGGCTCGAGGCATCGAAGTCTTTCGCGAAGAAGATCATGGCCGACGCGGGCGTGGCCACGGCCCGTTCTTTCACGTGCACCACGATGGAGGAGGTCTCGGCGGCCTTCGACGAGCTGGGCGCGCCTCACGTCGTCAAGGACGACGCGCTCGCCGCCGGCAAGGGCGTGGTCGTCACCTCCGACCGCGAGGAGGCCTCGGCCCACGCGCGCGCCTGCCTCGCGCGGGACGGGGGAGCGGTCGTTGTCGAGGACTACCTGGACGGACCCGAAGTCTCTCTCTTCTGCGTCGCCGACGGGGAGACGGTCGTGCCGCTGCAGCCCGCCCAGGACTTTAAGCGAGTGGGTGACGGCAACGAGGGCCCCAACACGGGGGGCATGGGCGCCTACAGTCCCCTGCCCTGGCTGCCCGAGGAGGCCACCCGGCGCATCGTCGACGAGGTGGCGCAGCCCGTCATCACCGAGATGGCCCGCCGCGGCACACCCTTCCGAGGGCTTCTCTACTGCGGCCTCGCGATGACCAGCAGGGGCATCCGGGTCGTTGAATTCAACGTCCGTTTCGGCGACCCCGAGACGCAGGCGGTCCTCGAACGTCTCGAGTCTCCGCTCGCCCCCCTCCTCCACGCGGCCGCAACGGGCACCCTGTCGAAGATCCCGGCCCCGGTCTGGAGCGACGACGCTGCCGTCACCGTCGTCATGGCCTCGGGCGGCTACCCCGGCCAGGCCGACACGGGACACGAGATCACCGGCATCGAGGCGGCCGAGGCCCTCGATGGCGTCCACGTCATCCACGCGGGAACCTCCGAGGAGATCACGGATGACCCCGCCGACGTGGCCGCCGGGTGCTGCGGATTCGAGCCCACGTACGCGCTGGTCAACAAGGGCGGGCGCGTCCTTGACGTCGTGGCCCGGGCGGCCACCATCGAGGAAGCCCGTGCCCTGGCCTATCGGGGCGTGGACCTCATCCACTTCGACGGAGAACACCACCGCGGCGACATCGCCACGTGGCCCGACCACCTGACCGTCACCCTCGACTGACACAACGACACTGAGGAGCATCATGTCCGCCTCCCCGCACGGTTGGATTCCCCTGGCTTCGGGCAAGGTTCGCGACATCTACGTCCCCGACGAAGCCGTCGTCGGAGAACCCCCGCAGGCGCCACCGGCGGCGGGAAGGCCCCGTCACGCCAAGCCCGGTCCGGAAGCACTCCTCATGGTGACGTCCGATCGCATCAGCGCCTACGACTACGTGCTGCCCACGCTCATCCCCGGCAAGGGGGCGGTTCTCAACCAGCTGGCGATCTGGTGGATGGGCAAGCTCCGCCCGCTCGTCGAGAATCACCTGCTCGATGTGGGGGCGAAGGCCCCCGCCGAGGCGGCGCAGGCGCTCGCGGGAGCCCCCACCACACGCTTCACGGTCCCCGCCGAGTTCGACGGGCGCGCCGTTGTGTGCCGCAGCCTGCACATGATCCCCATCGAGTGCGTGGTGCGCGGATACCTGACGGGCTCGGGCCTGGAAGAGTACCGACGAAGCGGCACGGTCTGCGGCTTGACGCTCCCGGAGGGGCTCACGGAAGCCTCCCGCCTCGACGAGCCCATCTTCACGCCGGCCGCCAAGGCCGACATGGGGAGCCACGACGAGAACATCTCCTTCGAGCGCGCAGCCGACCTCGTGGGCGAGGAGATAGCCGTCGCCATCCGCGACCTGTCGATCGCCCTGTACAAGGCGGCGCGCGACATTGCGGCCGAGCGCGGCATCATCATCGCCGACACGAAGTTCGAGTTCGGCATTGACGTCTCCACCGGCGCGCTCGTGCTAGCCGACGAGATCCTCACCCCGGACTCCTCCCGCTTCTGGCCGGCCCACAGATGGGTGGAGGGAGAGGTGACCCCCAGCTACGACAAGCAGTACGTGCGGGACTGGCTCACCTCGGCCGAATCCGGATGGGACCGTGCGTCCGGGGACAATCCTCCCGCTTTGCCCGACTCCGTGGTTGCCGCGACGACCCAACGCTACGTGGAGGTCTACCGTCTGCTGACGGGCGCCGACCCCATCCTGTAACAGACCTGCCCGCCGGGCAAGGTGTGCGGCGGGATCCTCACCAACAACACAAGGAGGAACGCCGTGGGGCGAATCATCGT
>ERZ773006.425-NODE-425-length-20060-cov-7.01295_pt1 | contig 20060 bp, 22 predicted proteins | sample MGYA00580843_ERZ773006 | MGnify/ENA primary metagenome ERZ773006 (study PRJEB29015, sample SAMEA2738011) | human oral metagenome | biome: human oral; feature: human-associated habitat; material: dental | place: China | collected 2052 ...
CCTCCGAAAATTTCTAGTAATAGTAACTTAATTATAACGTGAAAAAGAATAGAATGAAAGAAAATAGGCTGATAAGATTCAACATATTTAATCTTTATGAAAATACACTATATCCATCCCATCCTTTATATTTTCTATCTCACCTGTCCTCTTATAACCCAACTTCTCATATAGATAAATATTACCTTGTTCTTGTAAAATTGTATCTAGTTGCCAATGATGTGAACCATATATTTTTTCTACTTCTCTCGTAGCAAGTTGAGCTAGTCCTTGATTCCTATGTGCAGGCATGATCCAAATAGGAGATATACGTTTTCTACTTCCATCTTCTTTATCTATAACTCTAATCACTCCAACTTTTTCATTATTTCTTATAATAAAATAGTAACTAGTCCAAGGTTGTTTATATTTATTCAAAACATTCTCGTAACTTTCTGTTGCTGGGCTAATATCATAATCCTGATACTTCTCTAATAGACTTTTAAATGCTTCTACCTGCATTTCCCATATTTCTTTTATATCAGATTCTGTTGCTTTTACTAATGTAATACTCATTTATTAATCCTCAAGTTCTCTACTTATCAACTGTAATACTTCTAGAAACGCGAATTGACTTAAATAAAGAGATTATATTTTATATAACTATAATCCTCTTTTTTCCCATTCTTTTATAATTCTCTCTACCTCTTCTTCAGTCCAACCATCAACAAATCTTGTTGCTCGTAATTCCTCATCTGAGAGATTTTCAATATCAGTAGGTTCATATTTATCTCCAAAAATTATCTCACTAAGTTTTTTACCTTTATTTTTTTCTTTTTCTGTCATAACCCTTACCTTCTTTTTCATAAATTTTTAATCTAATATATTTATATGTTGAAATTTTACTACTATACTCGAGATTCACTTTATTCTACTCAAATTTTAACACAAATTTTCAATACACCATACAAATGCTTTAGCAACTCGTAAATCTGAATCACTAAAATGTCCACCTTTATTCCATTCTAATATTGTACTTATATTATTATTATTTAATAGTTCTTCCTGTTTTCTAATATTATCTCCAACAGCAGACATTACTTTATTTTTTGTTTTCTCTTCAGTATCACCTAAACTTAAATAAATAGTGTTACTTAATGGCGTATTATTATTCATAAATTCTTCCCAACCATTAAACCAAACAGAAGGAGAAGCTGCAGCAATACCAGAAAATGTATCTGACTTATACGCACTCCAAAGACTGAATAAACCAGCCAAAGAATAACCTCCTAGTATAAATTTAATATCATTATCTAGATTATATTTATCTTTAACCATTGGTATTAATCTACTTTCAATAAATTCTAAAGTATCTGTAGCACCCGAACCAAAAGATTTTTTCCCAAATGCTGGAGGTGCTTCCCAAGGAGAAAGTTCATTATTCCAATCCTCTATTTTAAACGCAATAAGCGAGAATTGTTTTTCTGTATTTTTTTCAATTTCTTCTACTTCGTTATCCAATACTTCAATATCATGTTCATCAACAGGTTGAACCAATAAGTATTTTGCAGTATCAGTTATATACCCAATACACGATTTACTATCTATTACAAAATTCTCTTTTCTTAGTTTCATTATCCCTTCTCCTTTAATAATTTTTTCATATCTTTGTTATAGACTAGATAATTTTCTAATACCAAGCTACAATCCTATATTCAAATAAATCTTCTTCATCTCTCATCCTCATCAGAGCTTGATAAGCATGCATTAAATATATTGATTGTGTATAAATTTCAGTTTTTTTAACTAATTTAAATTCTCCAGTATCAAGATTTAATTCTATTGTCCCATAATCACTCTTATCCTCTGGAAAATAATCATATATTATCGTTCTCCCTATTATTACTTTTTGTTTTAAAACTAACATAGCATACTCCTAATCTGTAAGATTATTTATTAAAAACTTCTTCACTTTCTTTTATAATTCCATCTTCCTCTTCTTTAACCCAACAATCAACTAGACTAGTTTTAAAAGGAACCGAAATATCTATAGATTCCTATATAATTCTTAAATTTTTTTAATACGTTTTTAATTCTATTAGTATTATTTATCATGATAATCATCTAGATCTATTAATTCTTAGATATTTCCGAAAAATTATTTTAACACACATAATTATAAAATAAAGCGGAACATACTAATCAAAAATTTTATTGATTTTAACAATTCTTACTAATATCAGGCAATTGTCTGAATACTATTCTATTATTTAGAGTTAAATTTTTAAAATCATGTTTATTCTCTTCACTTTCTTCAGCATACATTCCGAATAATCTTGAAATTCCGTCTCTCAACTTTCTTTGTTCATTTTCTTTTGTTGTATTTTCATAAACAGTGTAACAAAATTCAAAAGTCACATCGCTCTTAGTCACATATTCATCAAATACCATTCTAAAATAACCATAATCCGATTCTGCTAAAGAGTGTCCATAAAAAACTATTTTATCAATATTTGAGGACAAAACACTCTCAATTGGAGTTTCATATTTTATATTTTTTGTGTGTAACTCAATTATTCTAGAAACCTTTGTAAATTTATACCCGCTATTATCAGTGGAAATTCTATTTTCATCTATTCCAAATATTATATTATTAGTTAATAGGCTTCCATGAATGTTAATAAATAATTGTAAAGAATTCAAGTATGTATGTAAATCATATTCTATACTCCATGGCTCTGTATAATTAAAAGATATAATATTAAATGAATTACTATCTCCTATCAAAATTTTTATCAAATTCTTTGTATTTTCTATATATTCAGTATTCCTTACAATTTCTTGATTTAAATATTCTATGAAATCTTTTTCTACTTCTTTTAATTCTTCCAATAACACTTCCGTTACACTATCAATTAAGTCCTTTAATTCATTGATTTCAACTTTTAACATAGAAGATTGATTTTCTATCTTTATTGAAACTTCATTTATCCATTCTTTTAACAAAAAATGTAAATTAGAATAAGAATTATTTTTTGTATGAACTCTTTCACATTTTTTCGATATATTATATGCCATTATTTGATATATGTTCTCTTTTATTCTAAATGGTTGATCTTTATAATAAAAACGGACTTTATCTCTAGTATATTTTTTTGCTAGTTCAATTTTTAAAATACCTAATAAAATTTTTTCTGAGATATCATAACCCAACTTATCTTTAGTTAACTCTATCATAATTTGATTTTCAATTAAATTCCAGTCTTTCTTAAATAACATTTTTTTATATAGTAATAATATATACCAAATATTAAGTTTATCTATTATAAGATTATTTTGTAAATCATTATAATAATACGATATCTCAAAACTAGAATTACAATAATCTATATCTTCTATATATTTTGATAAAACTTGATTTTCAGTAATCTCATTCTCTGTTTGTTTCTCATAATTAATTCTTAGTACATTAATTAAAAAGCTGTAATACGTACTTTCAAGTCCACATTGTATGTCAAAACCATTTCCTAAAATTAAAAGTGTTTCAGGCATATCTATTTTATTATTTCTTTGCAATTTGATTTTCTTCTCCTTTATTATTATTATTATTATTATTTCTATACAATTTATACGATACTTCAAACTCGCTCGTTATCTCATTAACCTTCTCTTTAGTATTAGCTAACCTCATTCTTCTTGAAAATTCACTATCAAAATAAATATATTTCTTATGTACTACACCACATGTCATTAATAATTTTCTTCTTTTAAATTTATTTATGTATTTTATATCACTTTCATTTTCCCAGACAAAATTGTCTTGTATCTTACAACATATTTTTTCATAATCATTTAAAATTATAAAAATATAATATAGAGGGCAACATAGAATTGAATATATAAATGGAATTAAAAATTTAAACCAAGTTTCCTGTGTCAATAGAAGATTAAAACTTCTGTATAATTCTCTTAAGATATAGACAAGAAATATCAAGTTTAACAATGAAAGAATTTTCTTTAATACATTTTCCGTAGCTTTATATTCTAATTTAGTTTGTGAAACTAAAAATAGAAAATTAATCGGTAAAAAAATCCCAATTAAAAATAATTCTAAATAATAGCTTAACGTTAATTCACTTAAAATAAATTCTACTAATGCAGACATTGTAATATTAGTTAATATTAATTTCTTAAAAGAAAATATTTTATTTTTATCGAAAACACTTATTGTAGAAGTAACACAAGAAAACACAACCCAAAATACTATGTCTTTTATATAAATATTATTCCAATACCTACTATATGAAAGTATTATCGTTAGAAAAAGATTATATAAAAGTATTGATATCCACAGTATATTCAGCTTCTTATTAAAGAAACTTTTAAATACATCAGTAAAATTAACTTTCAATATAAAAATAGTAAAACCTAGATAAATAATAATCCAAGTTACAATTGCCCATTCTCTAGATGAAAGTATATCCATCCAATCACCTCTACTATATATTTTTAATTATCATCTATTCTACAATTATACCATTGTATATTACAAATACTCAATGTTATGGCAGAAAATGACCTATTAAAAATTGATTACAAACTGTGTTTTAATAAATTATTTGACCTCTTGTATTTTTAAATACATTAAAACCGCCGGTAATAAATTACTGACGGTTTAAAACGATTGTTTAAGTACATAGAATATTTATTTAATAATAATATAAATAAATAAGTTTTTTATTATAAATTCAACAAGTTTATATCAAACTTTGTTTTCTTTAAATATTTACTATATATAACTTCAGCAGGAAGTAGTCTTACTTGAATTTTTTCTAACCCTAGCGTTGTTAACATCTCCATACTTACACTACCAAATTCTTCAACTTCTGAATTTTCCGTTGGCAGCAAGAAACAATTTCGTATATTATTCTTTTCAAATCCATGTTCTTCTAAAAATTTCTTATATGCTAACTGATATAAATATTGTTTAGTTACTGATTCTATGCCTGGTTGCCCTATTATAGATTTTCCATTTATTTTAATTGTATAATATTTTGCATCAAAAATAATAAATTTATGTTCTTGATTATTGTCTTTATATATACTTATTAAATCTGGTATAAGTGTATCCGATTCAAACTCTCCATGTCTATTATTCCAATTTGGTTTTTCAATTATAGAAATTAACTTGTGATTTCCATTATATTCTCGTTTTAATTTTAAAGGTAATCTCAATTCACTTAGTTTTTTGTTCAACATATTATTAAACACTTCTGAGCAAACATTTTCCCAAATAACATGGAAACTATTTGTACCATATAAGCTAAAATCACTATTAGTTCCTAAGTCAGATTCACAAGATATATACGCATACATTGTTTTCAATAATAATAGTTTTCTTGTATTAAATTGAACATTTAATTCTTTTAATATTTTGTTTAAAATATAATCTTTATCACCTAAATCATCAATTTTCTTTTCTACAAGATTTAATTCTTCAAACTCAAATAATTCTAATAGACCTGTTTTTTTCAATTGTTTAGAACATTGTGTTAAAATTACCTCATGAAGTATTTTAAAATAGTCATTATCATCATCGATTTTCTTTCTTGTTATTAATTCAGGATAAAATGGTTTATTATTACTAATCAAAGTAAACGTCTCATTAATAGTTTTATCCCAATTTATTTCACCATTTCCATTCACTTCGAATATATTTTGCGTTGTTGTATAGATTCCATATTCATTATAATCATTATATAAATATAGAATTGTCGCAAGAAGATTATACGATGTATTTTCTAAACTCTCATTATGGAATTTTATAAATTGTTCCTTTTTATTTTGTTTTTCTATCACTTTTAAAATTTGTTTTAATTGTAATATAGGTGTATCACTTTTAAATATATATTTCGGATAAATTTTCAAAACTATTCCAGATACTATCATAATACCAACAAAAGTAAAAATATAGTAATATACATTTTCACTATCTGAATCAATGTCTGATATTTCATCATCAACGTCTACAATATCGCTTAATTCTTTTTTATCTTTGGATTTAGATACAATTTTCAACACACCATAACTTCTTAGAAGTTTTAAGAAATCTTTAGTTTTCCTCTCATTAACATTAAACAATTTACTTAACTCTGAAAGAAGATATCTTTTTTGTTCTTTTATGTATACAGACTTCATTAAATTTTCAGACATAATTAGTCCTCATCTTTAAAATTAGTTTCTGCTACTTTTTCATATCCAAAATTCCCATTATTTTCTTGATATTTCATATTTTCAACCTCATCTATTACAATAGGTTTGTTTGGAAATTTTTCTTGAACTCTTTCTGAGAATATAAATATACCTTTTTCATCAAACTCCTTACAGATTTCAGAATATATATTATTAGTATCACAACCGCTAAAAATCATAGAACGCTTATGTTTTGCTGCATCATCAAATAAATACATTATTATCTTATTTTTAAAAACTTTTACAAATTCCTCATTATTTTCTAGATAATTTTTAGTTACAAAATATGGTCCTAATAGTTTATCTTCATTTACTTTACATTCTTCTAATAATTCAATATTAATAGCTTTTCTTAATTCATTCCACTCAACTCGTCTCTCATATATTCCTTTACCTAAACATACTTCTTTCCCAAGTATACCTTCTTCTTTATCATTTATACCTAGGTAAGTAAAGTTCCATCTACGTTTAAAGGCTGTATCCATTGGATATACACCTTGATCCGCACTATTCATAGTTGCCCAAATAAACATATTATCGGGTATTTTTATTTCAGTATACAGAGCAGAATCTCCACCTAATTCTCTAACAAGGTATTTTCTCATATCCTCTGAAGTTTGAATAGAATATTCACTGATATTTTCAGAATTTCTATCTAATAATTGAAAGACCTCGCCGAATACTCCCGCTACATTAGCCCTATTAATCTCCTCAATTATTAATAAGTAAGGTTTAGGATTATCACTATTTGCACTTTTAATTGCAGCGACATAAGTTCTCATAAATGGACCTGGAACATATTCATAAGATATCTCACCTCTTTCATTAGAAACTGGTTTATATGTACCTACAAAATGAGCATATGAATAATCTGGATGGAACGTAACACGTTCGAATCCTCCACCATCTTTTAAAAGCTTCTTTTGATCTTCATTTAATTTATAACTTTTCCCTGTACCAGGAGCACCAAAAATGATTCGATTGCGATCAAAAGTTATCCTTTCAGTAGAAATTATATGTAATTCATTTACAGTATTACTCATAATTTCATCTGTATTTAAAAGCGTAAAAATTGCTTCTTTTTCAGGTTTTATAAGTGTAAATCCTTCATTGTATGTTCTTATCTTTTCAGATTGATGTGCAGCTATATTCCTAATAACTTGTGATAACTTATCATCATTTCTTTTATTTAAGATTTTTTTATCTTCTTCTGTCGGATTGTAATACTTATCAAATAAACTTCTAATTTCTGAAGTTTTTACCCTGTCTCCTACAATTCCATCATTTTTAGCCTTTCGTAAAATTTCAGGTAATAATTTTTTTACTTCTTTCTCTCCAGTTTGCTTCACTATATTTCTCCTAATATTAAGTTATTTTCTGTCAATTGTTAGCATTTATAATTAGTTATTATTAAATGCGTTGTTTTTTTATTATTTCTATTTTTAAAAGAAACTTGATATTTTTTTTCAAACTCACTTACAAATAATTTTTTATCTCCACCAATTACTATCATTCCATCTACATATAAATTTCTGATAAACTCAGTTTCCTTAATTACTAACATAAACTTTGCATTCAATTTATTTATTAAATAATTAGCTAACTCTTGTTGCTTATCTAATCCAAATAAGTTTTTATCATATGTACTAAATTCACTATCATATGGAGGATCTAAAAAAACAAAATCATCTTCTCCTGGTACATATCTATTAAAAAACTTTTTAAAATCATAGTTTGATAATTGTGTATTTCTCATTTTATTTTGTATTTCCATTGAAAAAGCATGTTGAACCTTAACACTTATCATTTTATTATTATAACTTTTCCCCCCATAAGGAACATTAAAATCTCCTTTTGAATTAAATCTAAACATTGATGAATAAGCATACTCCCTAAGGAACCAAAAACAAGCTACTTTAAGTTTTTCATTTGTTGTTTTATTATATAACTCTCGAATACTCAGATAAATTGCGTCTTTAATTACTGTAATTGATATATCCTCTATTCCTTTTATATCTTCTTCTTTCATTTTACAATATTTCTTCTGTTTTCGATAAAAAGAACTATATACATGTTTTTCAAATATCATTATTAAATCTTCAAAATAACTTAATTTTTCCTTCATCAAAATGCATAGTTTATTTAAATATTCTGTTGCAGGTTTTTCTTTTAGTAAATACTCTTTATTTTTAATAATATAATCCACTTCATTATCTATATTCCAAAGACTGTTAATCCCCATTATTAATTCATAAAATTCTGAATCTCTTTCTTTTACATAATTATAAAGTTTCATTAAATCTTCTGATATATCATTTACAAAATACTTTCTTGCTTCTATATTTAGCCAGACTGCACCTCCACCTAAAAAAGGTTCAAAATAATTTTTAAAATCTGGCAATATCTTCTTAATAACATTTAATTCTTTAGATTTTCCACCTGGATATTTCAATATTGGGGTAATCATTATATAAACCTCCTGATTATTACATTTTCTACTACTTATTCTACCTTATATTATAACATAATAATATAATCTTCTTATTGTACCGTTTTATGTACCTATAATTATCACACAGCTCTAAGTATTCTCCTTCTTCTAAAATAAAAACATAATTCATTTCAAATTTAAAGGGGAAGTTTACTATATATGTTTTATTTATCCAACAAAATAGAGAACATTTGAAATTTTCAAATAATATTATAATATATTACTATAGAAAAAACTACTACGTTTTCTTATTCTATTTTTTTGATTTACTTTATAAAAATTCATTATAAACTTATTAAATTATACTGTACTATCCTCTCTAGATAACACTGAATTGTTCTGTATTTGTAATAAAAATGGAATTCCATTATGCATAATAATTTGTCTATAAAATAGATCTATCGCAGTTGCTCTTGTTAAGCCTAATTTCTTAAGGATAGCTTCAGCTTCTACTTTGACATTTTCTTGTATTCTTACATTGACAGTTGCTGTCTTTATACTTGTCATAACTAATACCTCCATGCTTCTATTTTAATTATACACTGATGTATCTCTATTAGCAATACATATGAGGTACAATTCATTCTTCATTATCTATAGAACATGCTATATTAAAATATCTTTCCAATTTTTACACCTATTAAATTAAAATACTATTTCATAATATACAACTATTAATTTTATTAAAATAGCTAAATTACTTATTCATCATTTTCATTTATTTTAAATATATCTTTATTCAATAATCCAAAAGCATTTTTAAAACTTTTACTTATCTCATTAATTTCATTAGTAGCTAAGTTAAACGGACTTTTATGATTATTTAATACTTCCGAAATAGTTCTTAAACCATTAAAATCACCTTCATGTTTTCTCAGATTATTTATTAAAGTTGCATTATTCTTTATTACTGTCTCTTCCATTACTTTACGTAGTTCCCTTAATTCTTTTTGATTTTCTGATAATACTACTTCTTTTAATCCTAAATTCACATTTTTAAAATTTTCAGTTAATTGACTGAATATTTCACTTATCTCTAAAGCATTTGAAAATGCATCTCTAAATGAATTATGAACCGCTGTTACATTTGCATTTTCTTTATACTTCTCTTCATTTATATTTATAATTTCTTTCTCGATTGCATTAGTCAGTTTTTTTAATAGCTTTTTTGTAGAGTTAAACTCACTAAATGAAAAATCTTTATTATGCATTACTTTATTTCTACTTGATCGAATTATTTCTAAATCCTCTTTCACAAGTACAATATTATATTTATAAAATAGCCTATCCCATAAAGATTTTTTAACAGATTTTTCTAAAATTCCTTTTATACAATTAATATTTGGATTTTGTTTTTTGATTTCAACTTTACACTCTTCTATTATTTTTTCATTACTCCATTCTTCCCTTTCAGTAAATAAATAATTAATATAATCATAGAATGAGAACTCTTCTAACGCATTCTCTATATACTGTTTTTGATTAATCCCTTTCTCTTTATGTGAATTTTCAATTTCTTTACTAATGGTTTTCTCCACCCAGTCACCTTCATACGCTTGAATAACTGTCAAATATATAAACTCACGCAGGGCTCTTTCGAATTTAGACACAATTATTGATGCTTTATCACAAAAATATCTTGATGAGTCATCATATATTGTGATAATTCGATAATTTTTTCTATGTCCTCCATTTTTTATAGCTTTTTTAATATCTTCAATTAGTTTTGCATTTCCTAGATTATTTCCATTTTTATTAGTAGATATACTAAAAATAATATTATTACTTTCTTGAGCTTTTACTACATCAAACTTATAATTTATATTCTTATAAATTATTTCATTATTCTTGATTTCAAATACACTACTAAAATCACTCTTTAATTCTTCAATATCTATATTTTTATATTTATGTAAAAATAATAATTTTAAAATCATTTTATTCCTCTCTATATATTATTAATTGTACCAACTCTATAATTAATATACTTAAATTAATTCATTATAATAATAATACAATATAACTAGTCCAATTTTATGTACTAATAAAACAAAAAATAACCATCTTTACTTTGACCAGGAAAGATGATTATTCTTTATAAATAAATTTATCTGGATCACCGTTATAAAATCGATAGCCTCAGTTTTATATTAATATTTAATGTTTTATTTTTCAATGATTCAATCACTGTTTTTTTCTATCTTCTTAAAACTATTCAATACTTTAAGTATTAAAGTAGAAATTTTAATATTATCACTAAGAAAAGAATTATTTCTACTTTAATTCTAAAATAGCTACTATCTCATCTCCATCTTTTTCATCAGTTTCTACAAAACCAACTGACTTATAGAATTGTCGTGCTACATCATTATCACTTTCATAAGATAACCAACAATATTTTGCTGTTCCACAAGGAAAAGTATTAACAAATTCTAAAGCTAAATCCATCGCTTTTTTACCAAATCCCTTACCTTGAAATTTTTTATCTATCATAAGATGCCATATATTGTAATTCCCTTTAGCTATCCTTGGAGCACCTTCATCATCTGAATCCACATCAAAACCTATCATTAAAAATCCAATAGGTGTATCGTCTTTATAGATACCAAATGTGAATACATGATTATTCTCAGTAAGTGCTATATACGCTTCTATGATACTAATATTATTTATAGCTACAAAACTTTTCTGATTATCAAAAACCTCTAATTTCAGAATCTCCCCTATATTATTTCTATTAATCTTTTTCAATTTAAGCATAATCTATTCCCCATTGATTTTTTGATTTTAAATATGAAGTTTGTTTTTATGATTATATAATAATATCTTAATTTTAATATCCTATTTTTTATATTCCCACCAAACTTCCTACTTAATAAACTTCGTTATTTTACCTTCTTTTTTGTATGTCTCCACTGCTTTTTGTAATAATTCTAAGTTAATAAAGATTCTCTTGATACTATTATACTGAGTATTATTATACCATACTTTATATAAATTTTTCTGATACTATATATATTTCTTTTAAATTTAATTGTTATTTCTATTTTCTTAATCTTTTTATTTAATATCCCTTGTAAAATAAACTATTCTACGATAAAATAAACTTAAAAACATGAGATATTTATATAAGTAAATCCAAAATCGTTTTAACTATTTAATATAATACTTACGAATTGTTCTTTTTAAATTAATAAAATTTGACAGGTTTGAAATATAAAATTATAGGGAGGAAAATTATGGAATTACAATTAACTGATTCTGAAGCAGAAAAGCTTTTAAATATGTTAAAAATCATAATAGAAAATCATAAAAATACTATTAAAGAGAATGAAAATACTCAAGGTGATATATTAATAGGTTCATCATCTAAAGAGAAATTCATTTTATCATATAAGTATTCTTTAAGAAGTAAGGTTTTTAATTTGCGTGAAACCAATTACAATCATACTTTAGTAAGAATAAATTTAAACTCCAATTTCCACAAAAATGCCGATGGTAGTAAGGTATACGGGAATAGGATAAATATCTTCTCCGAACAAGAGTTTTATGACAAAAACGATGGACAAACTCACTGTAAAACATATCCACTACCTTTTAAAAATATAGAAAATACCGATGATTTTTTGAGAACATTAGATAATTTACTAATTTTTTCTAATATAGATAAAAATAATAATCTATCTATACATATACAAGGAAATCTTATATAATAAAAAAAGGAGGTATCCCCTGCTATGAATGGCCAACAACTTAAAGAAGAATATGTAAATTACGTAAGAGAAAATACACACTTTAATTTATTAGCAGGTGAAAGTTACGAGGTAGTAACACCATACACTAATACATATGGTGATGGAATTTCTTTTACTATAAAATATGAAGGTTCTCATTACATAGTGACAGACGATGGCTTTACTATTTGGGAACTACAATTAAATGGAATAAATTTAACCAATAAAACTAAAAGGCAACAACTACTAAACTCCATACTTAATTATAATGGATTTGAATTGTCAGGAAATGAAATTATAAAAAAAGCTAAACGTACCACATTAGGTCAAACTATTCATGATATGACCCAAGTTTTACTTAATATCTATGATTTATCTGCATTACATCCTCAAAATATCCAATCGCACTTTTTAGAAGATGTAAAAATGTATTTTGATAAAAGTACAGAGTATAATGTTTTTCCTGACTTATCAATAACTGGACGTTCTAAATTAGAACATAAATTTAACTATTTAATGATGTCAAAAGGGAAATATAAATTAGTTCAAGTACATAATAAAATTAACAAAGAAAAGATGGATTTCATTCTTGCTAGTTGGCTAGATACCACAGAAAATCGAGCTAAAACATACTCTCGTCAAGAAGATTTATATATAATTATTAGTCCAGAAGGCTATAAAGATTTAAAAGAAGAATATAAAGCTGCCTTCAAGCAATATGATATAAATATCATAAATTTTGAAAACAAAAGAAAATTAGTATCTAAACTAGGTGCTTAAACGTTAGAGTTTATAGTGTTTAATCAAAATAAAAATGTTTATATTTACAAGATAAATAATAAAATGAGGTACTATTATTATATCCATATTAATTTTTAGATACTAACTTAAAAATAAAATCGTCCACATAATTAATTAAAATTTTAGTGGGCGACTTTTTGATTTATATAATATTAACAAATACAGATAACTTATAAAATTAATTAAAGGGGCGTACCCAAAAATCCTAAATTTTAACAAAGTATATATGATAACTCATAGACGCAGAGGTCTATTGACATCTATATTCGCTTTTTAAAAGCTTTTTAGAGATCTAATAAACTCTTCTGATTATCAAAAACCTCTAATTTCAGGATTTCCCCTATATTGTTTCTATTAATTTTTTTCAATTCAAGCATAATTTATTCCCCATTGATTTTTATATTATAAAGTTTTTTTATGATTATTAAATAATTTCATAATATTTATTTCTCATTTCTTAATATCTCTACCGAACTCCCTACTTAATAAACTTCGTTATTTTTCCTTCTTTTTTGTATGTTTCTACTGCTTTTGCTACTCTCTCGAAGTCACGTCTTAAGCTATAAGAATAGATATCTCTAAATAGTCTATAACCTAGTTTTTCATTTACTTCAAATGCTAATGTGTACAGTTCATATGTTTCCATCGAGTCGAAGTTTTCGTGGGCTTTTACTACATCTACTAATATATCGTCACAATGTTCGACTAATGCTTTTTCTAGTCTATCATTTAAGAATTTTGATTTATCTAGAGTATATTTATACATTTCTCTTGATGTAGTTGAGAAGTCTGCTACTAAACTTTCTTTATCTAGTTTATCGTATAGTTCATATCCTAACTGTTCATTTACATCTTTTGCAATTTCTACTAATCTTTCATCTGATACAGGTTCTAAACTATATGCTGCGTTATTAACTTCAGATAATGCATTGTAGTTTTCTTCTATCGCTTTTTTTAATAATTCTAATTTCATAAAGGTCCTCTCAATCCTAATTTCCTTACATTCTTCTATATAATATCTTAAATAATTTATTTTATCAAAACATATATTTCTTATAGATTAATAAAAACTTCTTTTATCGACTTAAAATATTTTTAGATGACATTTGACATCTATCTTTTTTTAAAAATCCAATATAAATTATTTACTCCTCTCATCATGGAAAAAATAATGTTTAAAATCATAAAAATTTCCAAAAAAAGTCCTACAAAAGATATTGACTTGCTATAAAATAGGCCTCGTATATATTGATTGAATAGTAATATTAATAACAGAATCAACTCATTTAAAAGTGCGTACGTAAATAAGATGTGTAGCAAATCAAATAGAGTTACTTTTTTTCCGTATAAAACTTTCTCTGTCTCTTTTTCTCTTAAAGACTTTATATTTTTATTTTCAGTTGTTAAAAATAAGGTCACAAGTATCCCAGTAAAACCTATTAATACTGAAGTAATATTTAATAATTGTTCAGTAAAAATCTTCAGTGTACTTACTACATCTTTATATATATAATACGATACTGAAGCAACAATAGAAATTATTATTGGAAATATAATTTCCATATTTTTTTCCTTCTTATTAGAAACTGATAAGTAGTCAATTATAATCCTTATCCATTCAATATTCATATTATTTCAGACACTTTCTCAAAATAAGAAGTCGAATCCACTATGCCTTTTTCATCCAGTTCTACATATATTTGTTCAAACTTACTTTGATTTAATGAATCCAAAAGTACATTAATATTATCAGAATCTCGTCCTCTAACTCTTATTCTCTTTGTTACTTGACCATTTGTTCCAATCTTATTAAAAATGTTCTTAATATTCTCAATAGCAAGTGTTTTTTTCCTCTCAGCTTTCACTGTAACAATGACTTCCTCCTGAGTGTTTTCAGTAGGCTCAATTAAATTCATGTATTCAGAACCAATAATTTCATTTTTTACATATAATTGAATATTTTGAATCGTTTTTAATGAGTTTAAATTATTCAGAAAATCTTGTTTTAATTCTTTGACAACTTTAATTTTATCTAGCTGTATTTTTTCATCTCTAATAAATTTATTAACATACCTTACAAAAGCAGCAGAAGATACTCCACTTTTTCTATATTCAATAATTAAAGTTGATTCTTTAACATTAATAACAACATGAGTTTTTTCACATTCTCCTTCATCAAGATTCTTATCAGATACTCTTTCAACTCCATCTAATCTTGATATATAATTAGGAGAATGGTTGTATTTACCAGATTTAAAAATCAAATAAAAAAGGTCGTTTTTCCTATTTACACTATCCAGTCTCCAAAATTTGTTCGATTTAGCATCATCAAATATAAAATTTTTATCAAAAGATTCAATCAAACGGATTAGATTATCTGTATCTTCATATTCACTCTCCTTATTATAAAAATAAATTCCGTAAAATTCAATTTTTCTTAAACTTAAACTCAAATTTTTTCTCCTCTCTAAAATAATTTTTTTGTATAAAAATCTAACTTAAACTTTACATCTTAATTTTTCATAATTTTTCTAAGGTTATTACATTTTTTACTTAACACCCTCCATTCTTATACGATATTTATCTTCATTTTAACTAAATTAACTACGTTTTGATATTATTTTACCATAACTATTCGTCAATTAGTAGTATACTTTAAATTTTAGTAAATCATACTCTTCTTCTATCGCTTTTTGTAATAATTCTAAATTCATAAAGATCCTCACAATACTATTTTTTTCATTTATTCATACATAATATTATACCACATTTATTGTGAATTATTTTATCACTTATTACTATATTTGTTCTATTTACCTATCTTGTCAATTCTTTACTATAGCTTATGTTTTTCATTCAAACACCTCTTGAAAAATCTGTAATTCTACGTTAAAATTAATGTATTAACTAAGGAGAGTTTTAAAAATGAGTGAATCGAAAATTGTTTTAACTATTGATGATGAATTAAAAAATGATGCTGAAGATTTATTCTTTAGTCTTGGATTAAATCTAGAAACTGCTATTAGCATGTTCCTTACAAAAGCTGTTAATGAAGGTGGAATACCTTTTGAAGTAAAACAAACAAAATACGTTGAAAGTCCTGATTTTATCTCTAGTCACTTCACTATTAAATCAGCTGTATATGAGATTAATGAATACATAAAAGATAGATTCAACGAAGAACCTTCATTTTATCTAGCATGTGAAAATAGAGGTCTTACAGATGATGAAGCTAGTAAATTATTCATTCTATTTTCTAATAATACTGAAGAGATTGATCAAGAAGAGTTCACAGAAAAAAATATTGATAACCTAGTAGAATTATCAACAATCGCTTTCCCAGCATTAAGACGACTATCTGATGAACAACTACGTGATATCGTGAATGCATATATCACAAATTACTATTTAATTAGATAATAAAAACTAAACGATGAACTTTTAGGAGTGATTTTAAAATCACTTCTTTTTTTATTTACTAATATAGATATTATAATATTTATTTCAAAACTTAAAATTTTATTGGAAGTTCACTTCCTACTTTTATCTTTTTACCTATAATTGGAAGTAGACTTCCAACTTCCTTTTTTCCTTATTTCTTTTCTTCAGATTTTTATTTTTACAATCACTTAATTTTCTGATAAACTATAATTGTAAATAAATAAAACACTTACATTTATGTAAATAAGAGGAGATCAAAATGGGAAAATTTAATAAAAAAGTTGTTTCAGTAGCTTCAATTGCCGCAACATTACCTGCATTAGTAGGTAGCTATGCAGGGTATCAGAAATTACGTTATAAACGTAGTGCAAAAGCTGGTTTAATCGAGTTATATCTTGGTAATAAATATAAGAAACTAAGAGATATGGATGAAACTAAAAGACTAGAAAAACAAAAAGAAGATAAAACCGAAGAAACTGTAAATGTATATGAATTCGATACTAAATCTAAATTCTATACTAGAATTGTTTCTGATAGACAGGTGTGGCATTTAAATAGTGTAAATGACTCTAACTCTACTATTTTCTATATTCATGGTGGTTCTTACGTTCATGAATTCGTGGATATACAATGGGCGATGGCTGATAAAATTGCTCAGGAAGCTGATGCTGAAGTTATTATTCCTGATTACGGTCTAGCTCCATTGTATACTTATAAAGATAGCTATGAACTACTAACAAAATTATATACAGATTACGTTGATGAAAATCCAGATAAAGATGTCTATATTATGGGTGATAGTGCTGGTGGTGGCTTAGCTCTAGGATTAGTTCAAGACTTCGTTCAAAATAATATTAAACTACCTAAAGGTCTTATTTTACTAAGTCCATGGGTTGATTTAACTATGTCAAATCCTGATATTAAAAAATATATCAAAAAAGATCCTCTACTACACGTAGATACTCTACTAGCTGATGCTAAATCTTGGGCTGGTGATGCAGACTTATCAGATTGGAAGGTTTCTCCATTATACGGTGAGATGAAAAATTTACCAGAGGTATTGTTATTCTCAGGAACACGTGAATTATTATATCCTGACATAGCATTATTAGCTGAAAAACTTCGTGAAGCAAATGTTAAGACTGAATTCGTAATCGGTAAAAACTTAAACCACGTATACCCTGCCTTCCCAATACCAGAAGCAACAAAGGCTATTTCTAAAATTGTTGAGTTTGTGAAGAGTAAATAATTAATATTAAATATAAAAAAGATGTACTCTAAATTATGATTAAATAATCAATTTTTTGGGTACATCTTTATTTAGTAATTCTATAAAGATAGTTATTTGTATTTTAAAAAATTATTTTATATCTATTTCCTCCAATATTTCCGTTAATAATTTACATATTTCATTAAAATCTATTGTTCTAGCATAATTAAAGCTATTTCGATAATTTTCCCAACGGACTAACATTTCATTATTATTTTCAATATTTGAAATAATTTCTTTATAATTCAAAAGTAAATTTAAACTATCTCTTTTTTGGGAAGTTTCTTCTATAGCTAATCTTAATATGTTATAATCTATATGTTTACTTTTCAATTTTAGTAGTATATATACATCATAAAAATCTCTCATTCTAGTATTTTGATTTCCTCTTGAAATTATTGTTTCTATTTTTTCACTTAAAATTGTTTCTAAATTGTAAGCTTTAATTTTGATACTTCTATTTTCAAACATAAGAGGATATTCATATGAAATTTCTGAAGGAATAATTTTATCCCCAGTTGTGATATCAATTTTTAAAGGAATTTTCATAGATCCTATGCCCGCTATTAATGATACCCTAAAACCAAAATAATCATCCATTTCACGGATTTCTGTGATACTAACCACATCAAATTTTACTTCATCATTAATATTAATTCTAGAAATTTCATTTATATAGTCTAATATAAATGCTTCATTTACGGGTTTTCCCTTTACGGTCATATCGATATTCATAGTAGCTCTACTATCTAATCCTACTATTGAAGATATCAATAATCCACCTTTTATTATCATTTGATCTTGAAAATCAGATAAGGCTATTCTCTCAATAAATCTCTCCATCATATAATTTTGTAAAATTAATTGTGCAGAAATATTTTTTTCTTTTGATATATTTTTTATCTTTGCTTTTAGTTGCATAATATTTATCATAATAATACCTCTAAATAACTTTTTAATTTATCTTCTACTCCTAATTTCTCTGCATACATTGATAATAAAGGGATATTTTTATCCTTTCTTTTTATATATGTTTTATATGCATATGATATTACTTGAATATCTATTCTGTTAATCGGGCGAATTATATCTATTAATGTTCTTTCAATGTTATAAACATAAACATTATATCCATTCGGTGTTTTTATTTCTTCTTTCCCCAACTCATAAAGATCTTCTTTTATAGATTTACACTTTATTCCATTCTTTTTTGGATTAGTTAAATTATATCCTTTTGGAAATGTCATGTTAAACATACTAGGAGTTCTATCAGTTAAATCATGCAAGTACAATGCAGTTTCTAGCGAATATATTCCCTTCTTAAATCTATTCTGAACTACAAAAAATTCATCTTCAAAAATTCCTGGCGATACATAAACACCTCGACTTACTTTTTCTAATTTCCCTTTTTCAGTAAAGTATTTAATTGATCCTCTGTATATCCCATTCTCCTCTGCTTCTTTTATTGTTAGTATTCCATTATTCTTATTAAGTAAGCTTTCAATTTCCTTAAATTTCAAATCAATTCACCTCACTTTCTATTTTACTTTTACACTTCCTATTTTACAATAAAGTAGCATGAAAGTAAAATTATATAATATATTAATACAAAGATTTGATGTTTTTCATATATACACACTATTTTGTTCGAATGTCTAGTTCTATTCCCCAATATACGCTCCTTTAACTATTAAAGTCCACTTTCATTCTCCAATATTTACTTTTTAGCTACAAAAGTTCAGCTCTATCCCTCAATGTCCACTTTTTCAATCATGAAAGTCCAGTTTTACTCCCCAATGTCCACTTTTCCATCTACGAATGTCCAGTTCCATTCCTCAAAGTCCAGTTTCACTGCACAATGTCCACTTATTTATCTGCGAATGTCCAGTTTTATTTCCCAATATCCACTCTTTTATCTATTAAAATCTATTTTCACTAACTAATTCCTGCTCATATAAATTTAAGTAAATTACCAAATACAACAAAAACTCGAAACAAAGATTTCTCCTTGTTTCGAGTTCGTTTTTTATTTTCGTTATTATCGTTTTGCGATTTCTTCTAATAACATTTTGTTGATCATTTGTGGGTTGGC
>ERZ773006.426-NODE-426-length-20049-cov-9.62219_pt1 | contig 20049 bp, 17 predicted proteins | sample MGYA00580843_ERZ773006 | MGnify/ENA primary metagenome ERZ773006 (study PRJEB29015, sample SAMEA2738011) | human oral metagenome | biome: human oral; feature: human-associated habitat; material: dental | place: China | collected 2052 ...
TGAACTATATGAAGATGGTGCGTGGAGCCGATGACCCACTCTATCAGCGTTTTGTCAGTCGTTATACTTCTTTGCAACAAACGAATAAGAGAGAGGTGAAAGAGGTGGAATATAAGGCTTATATGGGTGAGTATCTTTCTATATCGGCCAAAGATAGGATGACAAGAGCTGCTGTTTTGTCAAATGACAACACATCAACACGCCAGCGCGGAGCTACAAGCAGCAATCCTTATGACCCAGGGAAAAAGAACAAACGCATTCTTAACTTCATAGTGATGGTGATTATATTTGCTGCCATTATACTCATCAAACTGTTTTTAAAATCACGTCTGTAAGCAGTAAAAAGGCTGTCTAATATAGATTCTTGAAACCAACCTTAATACTTCCAAAAGAGTTTCCGTTATTCACAGAATATAATTACATTTGCAAAGCTCTTATGAGAGAATAACCTTTCAATTAAAAAGCTATATCTTCAGTTACTATATTATTAATGAATATGACGAAAAGAACAATCGTCTTGTCTGGACTACTTTTGATGGTGCTTACAGTTGTTGCTGGCGGCAGAATCAAGGTGGCGTGTGTGGGGAACAGTGTGACATGGGGCATGACAATAGTCGACAGGGAGAAGAATTGTTATCCGGCACAACTGCAACGGATGTTAGGAGAGGGGTATGAGGTGAGAAACTTCGGACACTCCGGTACAACTTTGCTTCGTCGTGGACATCGCCCTTATGTGAATCAGAAAGAGTATAAGGAGGCGTTGGATTTCAAGGCAGACCTTGTTGTTATTCATCTCGGACTCAATGATACTGACCCACGTAACTGGCCAGAACACAGTGAGGAGTTCAATACAGATTATATCAGTTTGATTGACAGCTTCCGGCAGGTAAATCCTAAGGCAAAGATTTGGATATGCCTTATGACGCCTATCTTTGACCGTCATCCTCGTTTTGAGAGTGGTACACGTGACTGGCATGAGCAGATTCAGAAGCATATACGGCAGGTAGCTAAGGCGGCACGGCTTTCATTGATTGATTTGAATACGCCTTTGTACAGTCGTCCTGACCTTCTTGCTGATGCAATTCATCCGAATGCTGAGGGCGCAAAGATTATCGCCGAGACTGTGTATGGAGCCTTGACCGGCAACTATGGTGGTCTTGCTCTTTCTCCACTTTATACGGATGGCATGGTTGTTCAGCGCAGCAAGCCTGTTATCTTCCGAGGTAAAGCAAATACAGGTGAGACTGTCAGGGTGAATTTCAACGGTCGTACACTCTCAGCCATAGCTGATGGGGCAGGGAAGTGGAGAGTTTCTTTCCCGGCAGAAAAGGCAGGTGGACCTTATCATGCAGTGATAAGTACGAAGAAAGAGAAACTTACAATTAAGGATATATATGTCGGTGAGGTGTGGCTTTGTTCGGGACAATCGAACATGGAATTGCCTGTGAACGCTGTACAGAGCAGAAAACAGGACTTGGACGAAGCTGACAGACAGACTCGCCTGCATCTGTTTAATATGTCTGCCATCTATCCAACAAACGCCGTTGCATGGTCGGCTGGTGCCTGTGACTCAGTAAATCGTCATCAGTACCTTCGTGTCGGACCATGGCGCAACTGCTCCCGTGAGTCATTGAGCGGCTTCTCAGCCGTTGCTTATCACTTTGGTAAGAAGTTGGCTGACAGTCTGCAGGTACCTGTGGGCATCATTTGTAATGCTGTTGGCGGAACGACTACGGAGTCGTGGATTGACCGTAGGACGTTAGAACAGCGTATGCCTGCTATCCTCCACGACTGGTATCATGGTGATTTCGGTATGAAATGGGCACGAGAGAGGGCGTTACAGAATGTCAGTGTGAGCAAAAATCCGCTGCAGCGTCATCCCTATGCACCAGCTTATATGTTTGAGGCAGGTATGCTTCCTTTGAAGGGTTATGATGTCAAAGGCGTTGTATGGTATCAAGGTGAATCCAATGCGCACAATATGGAATTACATGAACGGTTATTCCCCTTGTTACAGAAGAGCTGGCGCAGGTTCTTCCACAACCCGGAACTGCCGTTCTATTTCGTACAGCTTTCAAGTTTGAATCGTCCGTCATGGCCACGTTTCCGTGACTCTCAACGTCGTATGACATCAACACTGCGTAATACATGGATGGCTGTGACAACGGATGTGGGTGACTCCCTGGACGTACATTATACGAACAAGAAGCCTGTTGGTGAGCGGCTTGGCTTGCAGGCATTGCATCATAGTTATGATTACAAGATTGAGTCTGAGGGACCTGTCTGTCATTCGGTTTCGGTGAAGGACAATGGTCTTGAACTTCAGTTCACCCATGCTCAATCGCTGTCTGCCAATGGCATCCGTCTTGTTGGCTTTGAAGTGGCAGGTGCTGATGGTATCTACTTTCCTGCTGAGGCACAGATAACATCGTCAAACACACTCCTTGTCAGGTCTTCCTCTGTTACACGTCCTCTACATGTCCGTTATGGCTGGCAACCCTTCACGCGTGCCAATCTTGTGAATGAAGTGGGACTGCCATGTAGTACATTCCAATGGAGGGTCAGGAAGTAAACGTTTTAATCAGCCGTCCCTTAGATACGTTATATTATACTGTATTTAAGGGATCGGCCTGTCTTTCCGTCTTCTACAGACAGCTTATTCCCCTATCATCGGTATTTGTAAACTGTTTTCATGCAGTTCAAAGCAACACATGCCCTTCAGGCTTCTGAAAGATGCCTGATTGACTTGCAGAAGGTGCTCTTTCAGCGTGTTACCAACGCCCTTTTGAAGTCCAATCAAGCACCTTTTACGAGCGGATTAATAACCAGCTGATCGACAGCCGGTTACGAACTCGACTTTTGCACGTGTTCTTTATATTTACAGATGATTTGTTTGAAATTATGTAATGACTTTTCAAAATCTTGTCTGTGTTTTCAACGTGTTAAAATGAAAAGGTCTTTGTGTCGGAGGAGGATAACAGGATAGACAGCTGTCAGTCCTGGCTATGTTTTTGCTGAATGAATCACCTCAGTTCTTCCGTTCAAGCTATACGGAAAGTATCCACGCATTTAACGGAAGAACCAAAATAATTCTGGCCATGAAACTTGGGCTAAACTCGGTGGCATGTTCATCCATACTTATCAATACGGTGCCTTCAACCGCTTGATCTCTGCAACAGGTAAAGCCAAGATCGTCTCTTACGCCATGCAGATTACTTTTGGCAGGATGAGCGAGCCGCCGGCCAAGGTACAGAAGGCTGACTCTACAACGACTGACCAGTCTTTTGACTTTGCTGATAGATATGAGGACAGCAACCATCCGACAGCCCCGACGCAGATCGGTCATGACCATTACACCTACGATGTCAACGGTAATCTGACGCCGGTAATGAATGATTCATTCAATACTTCTTGCGAGATGTACCGGGATGGAGGCCGTCTCCGTCATACCCTTTCAGACTGTCAGAGCGGGATCGGGAATCGTGCCTGCTGGATGGAGGCGCAAAACGGTTCTCCGCCGGCACGCCTCTTCCCGTCCCCAGTTCAATAGAATAGCAGGCCTGCTATTCCGCAGACGAGCATCACGAGGATGGGATTGCTCTTTCTGTACCTTGTAAAATAGAAGGCTGCCGCAAAGAGGACGATGCTCAGTCCGAAGAGACAAGGATTGTCCGCCGGCGATCCGAAGTTGTCTTTCGTCATCAGCAGCAGGGCGGCGGCAGCTATCAGTCCGACAATCGTAGGGCGCAGAGCCTTGAAGACATCCTTCACCTCGCGCGAGTCTTTGTGGGCAAGGAGGTATCTGCTGACGCAGATCATCAGGATGAACGACAGCCACATGATGGCCAGCGAGCACATCACGGCACTGCATACGGCCGCCCAGTGGGGGTAGCCCGCATTGACGACGGCCGTATAGCCCACGTACGTCGCCGCGTTGATGCCGATCGGCCCCGGCGTGCTCTGGCTGATGGCCACGATGTCGGTAAACTCGGCGTTCGTCAGCCAGTGGTTCTTCACGACGGTCTCGTTCTGGATGAGCGAGAGCATGGCATAGCCGCCGCCGAAGTTGAAGATGCCGATCTTCGAGAACACATAGAACAGCTTGAAGAATATCATCGTTCTTTCCCTTTCTGATACTGTCCCCACAGATAGCCGCCGGTGCCGGCAGCGATGATGACCCAGATGGGGGAGACGCCCATCAGCCATATCAGCAGACAGCTGGCAAGGGGGATCCAGCCGGTGCCCCATGTTATCTCTGCCGTCTTCGCCATCTTGAAGCAGGGGGCGGCGATGAGGGCGACGACGGCAGGGCGTACGCCACAGAAGAACCTCCTGACATACACGTTGTCCTTGAAACTGTGGAAGAACATGGCTATCAGCGTGATGGCGATGATGGAGGGGAGGGCGATGCCCAGTGCGCCGACGATGCCGCCCCACACGCCCCGCAGCTTGTAGCCGATGTGGCTTGCCATGTCCACGCTGAAGATGCCCGGGGTTGTCTGCGCCACGACCATGATGTCCATGAACTCCTGCTTCTCCATCCAGTGGTTCCTGTCGACGAACTCGCGTTCCATGATGGGAATCATGGCATAGCCGCCGCCCAGGGTGAAGGCTCCGATCTTGTTGCAGGTAAGAAAGAATTGCAATAACATCCTGATGATCTTTTTTCCGGGCACAAAGGTACGCCTTTTTATCGATACTGCCGTCTGCCATGCCGTTTTTATGACCTGCATTTTTAATTCTCCGGCAGCCCTGCTTCCGGATTGAATCTTACAGAGACTTTCTTGTTCTGGACAATGTCTATCTGGCCATTGTATGCGATGTCAGCCTCTTCGTATTTCCTGTCCGGTCTGGCATAATACGCCTTCAGATGATAGCTGCCTGCCGTCAGTATGCCCATCTTGAAACGGACGTCGTATTTGCAGATGCAGTCGGCAAGTGCATCAAGGACGTTATGGTACACGACGAGGGTAATCTGATTGTCCCGGCTGGCGATGTCCACATGGATGTTTCTTACGGCACAGTTGGCCTTCACGTCTTCCAGCATGCACCGGGCTGTGCCGTCTTTGCCCAGCTCTATGCTCAACGTTGCCGGCCTGCCGTCGTTTTCCGCATAGAAGTCGGGACGTGTCTCCGTTGGAGAGAGGCTCGCCTTGCAGGCGGAATTTTCCACATCGTAAACGCTTAATGCCTCAATAGCGGCATGCTCTGATGAACACGCCGACAGGCTCATGATGCACAGAAGGCTGTAAAATGCTTTTTTCATAATTGCATGGATTTGGTTGTTGTTATTTATATGAACGTGCTTGCGGGTCATTTCTTGCCCGTCCTGTTCCGTATTTCCGCCATTAACGAATAAACCTGACCGACACTTTCCAGGCCCAGGGCGTAATCAGCCTCATGCTTGTTTTCAATCATGTCGGCAAAGGTCTTGATTTCAGAGAAGAACCCTTGCGAAACGATCTGGTTATTCCCCATCGTTGGGACAAAACCGTTTCTTCCGTAGAGACAGACCGTCGCTGCATGGTTTGGAAAGACTTTCTCCAACGGAATCCCCAGCATCGCAGATCGTCTCGGCATGAAATCAAGCCGCTCCATGTTGTCCAATACATACAGTCCTTTGTCTGTACTGACATTCAGCTGTTCCTGTGCATCCTGCCAAGAGTAATCCGTCGACAGTTCCAACATACCTGTTATATCCTTGTGCCCCAATACAAGAAACAGAGTCTGCCCGCCATCTCTACTGCGAATGACATCCAGACACTTTATCTTTGCCTCTCCAAAAAGGAATGTTGCATAGTCAAGAGGATGGATGAACAGGTCGAGTAAGGCATCTCCTTCAGGGTATAATCCTGTCAGATAACGATAATGGTAATGCCGTCTGCCGTCACCTTTCAATCGCTTTTTCAGAATCCGGGTTGCAGGGGCGAAGCGTCTTTGCAGTCCGACAACGATATGCTGTGGGCCATACAGTCTGACGGTGTCAGTCAAAGCCTTCAGTTCCCTTTCGTCCTCACAGGGCGGCTTCTCAATGAACAGGGATTTGCCTGCTTTTATGACTTCGGCTGCAATCTGGAAATGTGAATGCGGATCGGCTGCCACGAAGACCCCCGAGACCGTATCATCAAGCAGGATGTCCTGTAGAGAAGTCGTACCTTTGACTCCTCTGTATTTTTGAGAAATCAGCCCGGCTTTCTTCTCCGAGGTGCAGCAGATGTATTTCAGCGGCAGCTGAAGATACTGTATGACGGGCAGCAGGTTGTTTGCACAATGATTGCCAAGCCCCACGAGAGCATACTGCTGTGTGTAAGTATTGCTCAGTTCCTTTATACTGCGTATATGCTTGTATCTGCCTATGATGTTATCTGAATATCCCATTTCAGCTATGCTGTTATTCGTTTGAAATGTTTCTTATAGGTGGTCTTCCTGTCGCTGGTCCATTGATATTTCCCGTAAAACAACTCTATCAGGCGTTTTGGCAGTATTTTTTCCAGGTTTCTCAACAGGATAATGTCATACTTCCGGTGATAGTTGATCCAGCATTGATTACACGCTTTGGAGTGTTGACACTGGATCTTGCAGGTCTCCTTTGAATTGAATATCTCGTCAAGCGTATGCTCATGGATATTGCCTAATACCACGTCCAGGTTCTGGCACAAGGGGACATCGCCATTGGAATGAACGACCAGTTCGCTGAAGATGCTATGACATCGCAGTTTCAGTCTGTTGTTCTTCCACTCGTCATACAGGGCTACGAAATCGAAGTTTTCATCTGTCTGATGGATGGAAGAGGGTATCCGGCTGATGAAATCCGTATTGTCGGCTTCCATCAGATCGCTGGTCGTGTCAAAGAATGACATCGTACTGTAAATGCCGATACGCACGTCTATGTCATATTCCCTGGCGATGCCTATGACATACTCCATGTCTTTAAACGAGTTCCATGGGGAGAGACAGAACATCAGGGAGGTGGGCACGGTGTCTTTACAGGTCTCTATAACCTTGATCACCTTGTCATATCCATCCCGTCCACGCATATAGCGATAAGTTTCCCTGTTGCCGTCAAGTGATATGTACAGATGTCGGGGGCGGTGGTTCCTTACGGAAGAAATCACCTTGTCAGCTGCAAGGCAGTTGGACAGCAATGTATAGTTGGGATGATGGGTGTCAAACCATCCCAGTATCTTGTCTGCTTCGGGATGGAGGATAAACTCACCTCCTTCCAAGCCGACCGTCGTGCGTTTTGTTACACATTTGCTGTTCATTATTCTGATGATGTCATCTAAGCTGAGATTTTCCGCGGGTTTCTTCCAAATGGAACAGTGCCTGCAACGAGACTGACAGCTTGTTGTGGAGTAGATCATCAGGGATGTGAGTTCCTTGTGCTGTCTGCGTACTACATTGTTGACAAATACAATTCCATTGTGGATGTAGTCATAAATACCGTACATTCTTTCTTCTGAGTTCTGTCTTATACCCTTAAGAGCAGAAAACTGTGAAAAGACTGCACGGTATTTATGACTTTTCCTTGTCTGTTCATTTCCCGCCGTTTACCAGGTAAGCCGCAGTCCGAATGGCACCGTTATGATGAACGGATGCTCTGTGCGGTAGGTTTCGAGACCGCTGCCATTCCTGAAGTAGTAGAACATATTGGGTTCCAGATACAGGCTGAAGGGCTTGAATATCCTGTACTGTACACCGACGCCCAGGTTCACAGACCACTGACAGTGCGCCTTGAGACCGCTCTTCAGCGTGTACGACGAGTCGGCTGTCATGATGTACTTCTTCTCAAGCGAGCTGTGGACAGGCATTTCAAATGCCACGCCGCCTGTCGTATATGCGCTGAACCGTCCTTTTGACCATACTTGATAGGTCAGCCTCAATGGTATGCCCACGTAATCTGTTTTCTGGGTCTTCACCAGTCTCGCCTTGTGGTACTCGCTTTCAAACTCGGATTTCAGTCTGGTGTAGGTTATGCCTGTCCCGAAAGTCCATTTCGGACTTAATTGCCTGTTGATGGAAAGGCCGAAGGTCTTGGGGCGGAAATGATGTGCGACCTCTCCCAGCGAACCGTTGCCGTCTGCCGGATGTCCGCGCAGTATCAAGGACATTCTCGCCCTCTCGACGGAATCCATCAGCGCATTGTTCCGGGCATAATAATCCTCCAGATCGGCCCAGGTGTAGAGTCTGGCCGCCGCACTGCCGTTGGCGTAGTCTACAAGTGACAGGTAATCCAGATTCGACACGGCTCCGCCGGCGCCGGCATTGGATGAACAGCCGAAATTGAATGTCCACGGATGCTTCTTCTTGCCGGTATTGGGGCCTGTTCTTTCATTCAGTGCCGTCAGCTGGTCCTGTGGTATCTGTGGAATGCAGTATGAAGAATCGTCAGTTCCGGCGGCTATAGCCAGATGTGTTGGCAGGGAATCCACATTGAAGGGTAATATTCGCTGTTCTGTTCCGGCACTGTCCGTCGGCACTTGCGAAGCAATATTCCCTTCAGGGACCGTCACACCGGCAGCGGCTCTTCCCTCACGGCCTTCGGCACCGGGCGAGGCAGAATGTCCCGGCTCTTCTTCTTTCAGCGTTCCCGATTCTTTCCGGACCCGTTCAGGCTGATTCTCATGGGTGTCTGCGGCAACAGGGCTGTTCCCGGCGGTCCTGTCCCTCGTTATGAAATAGATACAGACCGGTATCAGAACCGGAAGCAGGAAGAACATCCAATAGTTGATCAGCATTTCACGCAGGGCCTTCTTCGCCCTGAACAGCTGGGAAGACGAGCTGTGCGGGTTGATGCCGAGCAGTCCGCCTATCTCCTTATGGGAAAGACCGTCCAGGACGGAGAGCCTGAACACTTCACGGTTTCCCTCCGGCAGGGATTCTATCGCTGCCAGCAACAGCCCCAGCTCAATGTCTTTCCGTCCCTCCCGTTCTTTTTCCTGTAGCTCTATATCCAGGCAGGATAAGGGAATGGTCCCCTTCTCTGTGCTTTGGAGATACTTCAGGGACAGATTCCTTACGATAGCAATCATCCAGCCTTCCAGTTTCGACTCATCCTTCAGATCCCGGATAGACGTGAAGATGATGATGAAAGCATCATGCAGAACATCCCGGGCAGAGTCATCATCCTTCACATAATGCCGACATACGCCTAAAAGTCTGTCGGCGTATGTCGTATAGAGTTCTCCGAGGGCTTCCTTGTCCCCGTTTTTACAAGCGTCAATCTGTATCATACTGTTTCAAGCAAGAGAATATCTCCTTTTTATCAAAGGAGGATACCGGCTCTAAAAGACTGCACTTGTTTTCGCCGTTTTTCTTCATTTTAACTTTTCATAACCTTTCAAAAGGAGCTTGCGGACACATTGCGTTACTTCAAAAAATCCCTTGCAAATTTACATGAAGAATGTGATTGATAAGTCAGGGGATAAAGAAAACGTTTTTTAGGGGAAACACCAAAAGGGGCTGTATCAAATGCAGCCTTGGGTTTCGTCCCGGCTTTTGATACAGCCCCTTTCGTCCATGTGTCATCGTCCGGCGGGGTACGCCGCAGTCTGCAGGGAACGGATGATGCTATGCGTAAATCCTATTGTCTCTCCGTCCGGTAGCGCTCCAGTCCCTTGTCGAGGAAGTTGAGGTAGGCAGGCACATCCTCCTTGAAGCTGAAACTGCCGTTCAGCGGCTTGCCGGCATTGTCCAGAGGAACATAGAACGGCTGTGCCAGATAGCCGAACTTCGTCTGCTCCAGATAGCTCCACTTGTCGCCGACGGTACGCAGCGTGCGGATGCCGCCGTCAGCAGATTTCACCTGTACAGGCTGTTTCAGCGGCGTCTTGTCGTCTACATAGAGCGAGATGAGCACGTACTCCTTCATGAGCCTGTCGGCCACGCGTGCGTCGGTCCATACGGATGCCTCCATCTTCCGGCAGTTGACACAGCCGAAGCCGGTGAAGTCGATCAGGACCGGCTTGCCGGCTGCCGCTGCCGCGCGCATCCCCTCCTCGTAGTCGGTGTACTGGGCATGTACGGTCTGCGGGGCAAGGTTGAAGTCCTGCGTGTTGACGGGGGGAGCGAAGGCACTGACCGCCTTGCAGGGTGCACCCCACAGTCCCGGAAGCATATAGACGGAGAAGGCCAGAGAACACAGTCCCAGCATGATGGCCGGCACCGGCATCGCCTTCTGCTCGGGGTCGTCGTGCGGGAACTTGAGTCTGCCGATGAGGTAAAGGCCCAGCAGGCCGAAGAGCACGATCCAGATGGACAGGAAGGTCTCACGGTCGAGGATGTGCCAGCCGTAAGCGAGGTCGGCCACAGAGAGGAACTTCAGCGAGAACGCCAGTTCGATGAAGCCCAGGACCACCTTGATCATGTTCATCCACGAGCCGGACTTCGGGGCCTGCTTCAGCCAGGAAGGGAAGAGGGCGAAGACCGTAAAGGGCAGGGCGAGCGCCAGGGCGAAGCCGAACATACCGACGGCCGGTGCCACCCAGTCGCCGCTTGTGGCTGCCTGTACAAGGAGCAGGCCGACCACCGGTGCCGTGCAGGAGAAACTTACCAGCGACAGGGTGAATGCCATCAGGAAGATGGAGAGCAGACCGGTCGTGGCGGAAGCCTTGTTGTCGACCGCATTGCCCCATGAGGAGGGCAGCCGGAGCTCGAACCAGCCGAAGAAGCTGAAGGCGAAGACCAGCAGCAGCAGGAAGAAGAAGATGTTGAAGGGGGCGTTCGTGGCCAGCTCGTTCAGTTTCTGCGGTCCGAAGGCGGCCGTAATCAGCGTTGCCAGTCCCATGTAGATGACGATGATGGACAGCCCGTACGTGACCGCATCGCGGATGCCCTTCCTGCGGTCGTCCTTGGCCCGCTTGAGGAAGAAGCTGACCGTCATCGGGATGATCGGCCATACGCACGGGGTCAGCAGAGCCACCAGACCGCCTGCGATGCCCATGAAGAAGATCGCCCACAGGGATCTGCTGCCGCCGTCCTTCGTGTTGTTGAACGCTGACAGTTCCTTGATGACGGGCTTCCACAGGTCGGCGTCCGGCGTGGCCTGCACGCTTGCCTGCTGTGCGGAGACTGCCGAATCGGCCTGCGGGGCCGTACCGGTTCCGGCGGTGTCGGCCGTCATGGTGGCAAGGGCAGATAAACCATCAGCTGCCACGGGGGTGGCAGCTGTTGTCGTTTTATCGGTTTCCGTGCTGGCTGCCGTCGGTGCGGCAGCCGGTGCGGAGGCGGGTCCGTTGCCTTTGAAGTTGAACTCTTCCTGCATCGGCGGCATGCACATCTCGTCGTTGCAGGCGCCGTACTCCAGATAGCCTTTTATACTGTAGGTCTTGGCGGTAATCTTGTAACGCTGGACGAAGCTGGCGCTGTGCTCGAAGTAACGGAGCGTCATCTCGAAGTTCTTGTCATACGCGCTGGTCTCCTTGCCGTGGGGCGTCAGCCTGCCGACAGGCGTCACCCCCTCGCTCTTCTCTACGTGCAGGCTCGCCGATGTAGGGCCGCCTGCCGGCAGGTTGGTGGAATAGATATGCCATCCCTGGTCGATCTTCGCCGTGAAGATGACGTCGACTTCCGTCGGACTCACCTGCTTCTGCTGCACGGTGAAATGGACAGGCTTCTGCTGTGCCATGGCGGTAAGGCTCATCAGCAGTGTGAAAAGGAACAGTAAGGTATTTCTTTTTTTCATTGATTTATACAATTAAAATTCGTCTGCAAAGATAAGAAAATTATTTCTTACTGTCCATGGACAATGTATAGATTAAGGAATTATAACAGCTGCTTTCCATACGTATGGAAAACAGAGGAGACAGGAGGACTTCCACTGCCGTTATGTCAGGAAGACGGCAAAGACAGAGGAGGGTGTGTCAAAATGCAAATGCCATTTTGATCATCTTACAGTTTGAAACCATTCATTAAAAATGACCATTTCTGTACTCGATTTTGAGTAAAGAAATGGTCTTTGCTTTTAGGAAAAACCTGCTTATAGCTTGAAAGTTGTCAAGTTGTTAATCTGCATTTTGACACACCCTCGTTCCTCTTCACAGGCGGGGTGGCTGATGCTCCCCCGCCTTTCGTGTTCACGCTGTCGTCAGTTATGCACCAGCGTGCCGATGTCCTCGCCGTCGATCACCTTCTTCAGGTTGCCGACGACATCCATGTTGAAGACGTAGATCGGCAGGCCGTTCTCTTTGCACATGGTCGTCGCCGTGAGGTCCATCACCTTGAGCCCCTTGTTGTAGATTTCGTCGTAAGTGATTTCGGTGAATTTCGTGGCGGTCGGGTCTTTCTCGGGATCGGCCGTATAGACACCGTCCACACGGGTCCCCTTGAGCATGACATCGGCCCCGATCTCTATTCCCCGCAGGCTTGAGCCTGTGTCGGTGGTGAAATAAGGATTTCCCGTCCCGGCCGAGAAGATGCAGATGCAGCCGGCCTCCATTGCCTCTATCGCCTTTCCCTTGCTGTAAAATTCGCCGATCGGCTCCATGCGGATGGCCGTCAGCACCTTGGCCTTCACGCCGATCGCCTCGAGTGCCGAACTGAGCGCAAGGGAGTTGATGACGGTGGCGCACATCCCCATCTGGTCGCCTTTCACACGGTCGAAGCCCTTCTGGCTGCCGCTCAGCCCGCGGAAGATGTTGCCGCCCCCGATCACGATACCGATCTGCACGCCCATGTCGTGTACTTCCTTGATCTGCCTGGCGTAATCGCCGAGCCGCTCCGGGTCGATGCCGAAGCCCTGTTTTCCCATCAGGCTCTCCCCGGAGAGCTTCAGGAGTATTCTGTTGAATCTTGCCATTGTATTTAGTAGTTTGTTTGGGAGTTGAAGAAGTCAGAGGAGTTGATGTCCAATGTGATGTCAACTTCTTTGACTCCTTTGATCACATTAACTTCTGATTAAACAATAAATTCCACCTCTTTGAACTGATAGGAACGGATCCTGCCGTCCCGGTCGCGGAGAATCAGATGGCCGTCGTCCTCCACCTCGACGATGGCTCCGTCGAACTCGCCGTCCGCATCACGGAACCGGTGGAAGCCGCCGCGGCGGTACAGGGCCTCGTGGTACATCGCACTGATGTCGTTGTAGCCGCCCATCTCCAGCAGATGGTAGAAGTCGGAGAACTTCCTGATGATCTTGTCCAGCAGTTCGTCCTTGTCCACTTCGTGCCCTAAGATCTGGCAGAGAGAGACCGGGTTGGGCGCATCGCTGCGGAAGACGGTCTGGTTGACATTCAGTCCCACGCCGAAGATGCAGTCCTTGATGTGCCCGCCGCCGAGCTTCGTCTCGATCAGTGTCCCGCTCAGTTTCCGGTCTTTCCAGTAAACATCATTCGGCCATTTCAGGCGTATGCCGTCTTTCACATAGTCTGTCAGCGCCTCCTTCAAGGCCAGCGCACCGGCCTCCGAGAGCAGAAACTGGCTGCGGACGGGCAGCATTACGGGGTGGACAAGGACTGAGAAGAGGAGGTTCTTCCCGGCTTCGCTCTCCCAGGTATTTGCTCCCTGTCCCCGCCCCGCCGTCTGATATCCGGCTACCGCCACGGTCATCGGCTCATCGGCAGCAGGCGTGTAGTTGCGCAGGAAGGAGTTGGTACTGTCGACCGTCTCCAGCCGTATCCTCTTCACTTGGGGTTCCGTCGTTATGGCATCGGGCCTGAACCAGCCCAGCACAGCATCTATTATCTTCATCGTCTGTCAGTTTCTTTCTCAAATATAAGGCAGGAAGGCATCTTTCACATGACGCACTTCATTCGCCCCTGCCGGCTCTCCCACGACCGTGATGATGTCGAAGCGGACCTCGAGGCTGATGCCGTACCGCTTGACATAGGCGTTGGCGGCAAGAGAGAGGGAGCGCACCTTCTGGGGAGTAACAGCCTCGTCGGCATCGGCGAACCGCTCGTTCTTCCTGGTCTTCACCTCGATGATGACGAGCACGCCGTTGTCCATCGCGACAATGTCCAGGTCGCGGTGGCGATAGTCCCAGTCACGGTGGAGAATGGTGTAACCCAGCTGCCGGAGGTAGCTGGCAGCCACCTCTTCCCCCCATTTTCCCAGTTCATTGTGGTAGCCCATACATCCTTTCTGTAAAAGCCGGGAGAGACGGAAATGGGACATGCCTTCTGTCCGCATCCATGACCGCCATGGTGTACGAGGAGGCTGGTCCGGCTCTTCCGGGGGTCTCTGTCACCGCTCCCGTCATCTTCGGTTACATTGTAAATAACCGTACAAAGATAGGCGAATCTTTTGTAAAATCAAAACAAAACCTGTATTTTTGCAGCATGAGTACGGAAGAACAGATGAAGAAAGACCTCTACTATATGCGGCAGGCTCTGGCAGAAGCCGAAGCGGCATACAGAGAAGGAGAGATTCCGGTCGGTGCCGTGGTGGTCTGCCGGGACCGCATCATCGCCCGGGCACACAACCTCACCGAGACGCTCAACGACGTAACGGCCCATGCGGAGATGCAGGCCATCACGATGGCTGCCAGCGAACTGGGCGGGAAATACCTGCAGGACTGCACGCTGTACGTCACCCTTGAACCCTGCACGATGTGTGCCGGCGCCATCGGATGGGCACAGCTCCGCCGCATGGTCTACGGATGTCCGGATGAGAAGCGGGGCTATCGCCTCTATGCCCCCAGGACGCTGCACCCCAGGGCGGAAGTCGTCTGCGGGGTGATGGAAGAGGAGTGCAAGGCGCTCATGCAGCGTTTCTTCCGGGAGAGGCGGTAGCGGCGGAACGGAGGCGTCGGCAGGCCTTGTCCTGACAGGCCCGGTCTGCCATGCCCGTCTTGCCGGTGCGTGATTTGCCCCTTTGTGCGACCCGCTCTGAATACAAAAGGTTCTTCCGTTAAATGGGTAGATTGGAAAGAATAAAGGCTTACACGCCTGCAGGGCATGACTGTCCAAAATCAGGTGGTCTTACAAAGGAAGATAGACTACAAAATAAGATGCAGAAAAGACAAATTGAGGGACTATGGGCTGGTGTATAGAACTGTTTGCATACTGGTCTTATCCCGAACTCGCTATCTATAGGTGATACAGGCACTTTTACTCTATGGGGACTTGTATTTTAGCTCCAAATAGTAAGCATCACAAAAATGCTTGTTTTATTAGAAAATGACTTGTGTTTTGGATTTAATGTCAAAAAATGTGGTGTTAAAGAAGATTTCTCTTACACAGATTGGAAGAAAAAAGTTTTACTGGACGACTTAAAAATCCCCCAATTATCACGCTGGATAAGTGGGGAATATACTTGTTATGTATCGTTCAATTAAGGCATTTTTTAATGATTTCATCACTGATGCCGTTTTCTTTCATTTTCTCTGCAACAGTATGTCTGTAATCAGTCAGATCTTGATAGTGGAATATCATGTTTCCTAAATCCTCCAAAGCTTTTTCTATGCGTTTGCGACCAACCTCTGTGTTTAAGTCTATTTCCGCAAATTTAGAGCGATCCCTATGCAGGTTAAGGTAATATATGCCACCGATAATCAGTGCAGATATGGCAGAGATGTCTATATCCTTAAATTTCGCCTCATAGATATTGGCAAGAGGCAACGTGTGCATTTCCCTGAGCATGGCTGTGCGGACCGTGGTCTCATTTCCCTCTGCAATTTCCCAACGTAATAGTTCTAACATCACAGATTTTTCTTGAAGTTCTTTCTGTAGATTTTTGAGAATATTGATATACCCCAATTCTGAATCTGTCGGAAATTCAATTTCTGTCAGGACATCCTTAAACCAATAATCGTATCTCTTGACGAATTCATCATAAAACTCGCCAAGATTGTCATATCTGTTATAGAAGACAAGCGGTTCAATTCTGGCTTTCTTGATGAGTTCTGTCACCAGCATTGATGCAAAGCCTTTTTTCTTGATCAGACTTTCTGCTGCCTTGATAATGTCTGCCTGTATATCGACGTTTGTCCTTCTGTGTCTTTTGGGCTTATTTTCTTCTTCTGCCATTTAAAAAAGGTATTGATTTCCTGATTTCCACAAGAGCGGTTACCAATTGTTCCAGCCGTACTGTTTCATAGGAAGCCAACACGCTGACGCTAACTAAGCCGTGCTTCCTCGGTTCTTACCGCAGGGTATGTGATACCGCTTACAAAGATACATCTTTTCTGCAATTCTCGTGCTATTTCATATATTTTTTTATTGTCCCTGACCATAATAGGGAATATGGCTGATACGGAGCAGCCTATATCAAAGCCTTCCTCTGTCAGTCGTTTGCGCAGATAATTGACATTGGTCTACAATTTCTTGCGAATTTCAGGACGTGTCTGTATAAGTTCCAAAGCCTTTAATGAAGATGCTGCTACCTGTGGAGTTATTGCAGCGGAAAAGACATTGCTGTCGGCATAATATCTCAGATACTGTGAGCGGAAGACCCGAAGTGATTTATCAAACAAAAGCATAGCCAAGACCGTCAGCTGTCCATTCTGTCATCACCCTCCGATGCAAAACAACCTTTTCATTTTAATACGTTCAAAATACAGACAGGATTTTGAAAAGTCATTACATAATTTCAAACAAATCATCTGCAAATATAAAAAACAAGTGCAAAAAGCAAGTCTGTAACCGGCAGCCAATCAATTGGTTATCAAGTCATTCTTAAAAGGTGCTTAATTGGACTTCAATAGGGCGTTGGTAACACGCTAATAGAGCACCTGCTGCAGGTCAATCAGGCATCTTTTAGAAGCCAGAAGAGCATGTGTCAGCTTTGATCTGCGTAAAAATATTTACAGACACCGATGATACGGGTATAAGTTGTCTGTAGAGGCGGAAAGGCATGCTGATGAACAGACACAGCATCAATTTGCCTTTTCTGCATCTTATCTTGTAGTTTGTCCTCCTTTGTAAGACCATCTGATTTGGGACAGTCATACCCTGCAAGCGCATAAGTCTTTATTCTTCTTCCAACCTACGCATGTAGCGGAAGAACCGTGTTTCCGGACGGCATTCATGCCAGCCTCCTTGGTCTCAGTCCTTTGCGACATGCCTGAATAATCATTGGATATATATGCCGAAACCTCACCGTCATAACCTTCTATCTGCATTTTGGCTCCAACTCCCGTTCTTGCCATGACCCAATAACTCTTGCAGCCGAACTGGGCCATCTGGTCAATGCAGCTTTGGAATTTTTGGCCACGTTCGATAACGTTCTCGTTGGAAGTAACCTCGAAGTCTTTTAATGAAATAAGTTCTTTTCTCATATAAACAATGTAAAAATAGAAAATGACACAACAGTATGTAGTATAAATACATGTTTTTGGAAAAATAAAAACTGATTTTTCTTGTTTTAAACAATATGTATATGTATATTTGCAGTGGCAAGAAGATAATTTGTCTACAAGATTATTGAACAGACATTACAAAGCAATGCCGGAAGCTAAAAAAGGCAAACTAAACATCAAAATTATGAATAAGATTAATAAAATCACAATTCTTAGTGATGACTTGCTCTCTGAAACGCTCGGAGGATTATCCAATCGGACAGAATTTAGCTTTTTATCAATAATTTAATGCATCTATATATATGAGGTATCTTCTGCTAATTCTTTTTGGGACTATATCATTTACATCTTTTGGTGAAGGACTTAAAGGTAGAGTAATAAATGCAAAACAAGCAACAATACCTTTCGTAAATATTTTAATATATGTACAGAATAACAATAGACCTTTGGGGGGAACGACAACAGATGAAAATGGAGAGTTCACCATTAACAACCTTACCAAAGGGAATACATTAACATTTTCCTCCATTGGTTATAAAACTAAAACATGGCTGTATGATGGACAGGACTCTGTAAATATCATGTTAGAAGAGGAGACACAAGTGCTTAAAGAGGTTGTTGTCAAAGCTTCAAGATACAAGAAAATGGTGGATAGATTAATAATATATCCAAATAAAGAGCTTAGGGGAAGTACTAACAATGTATGGGGGGTACTTGATAAGCTCCATTTGCCTAATGCTATTATTTCCAAAGAGTCAATGGGAATTACGATGTTTGATGGAAAAAGCGTCGCCTATCAAATAAATGGTGTGCCGGCTACTGCTGAAGAATATCTTGCAGTCACCCCCAACCAGATAAAGTCAATTGAGTTTATAGATAATCCTGGCGTTAGATATGCCACTCAAAATTTTGGCGGAATCCTTAATGTCAAGACTAAGGAAGGGGTAAAAGGTTATGGATTCGGATTCAAAACAATGGATGCTGTCACGACTTTATCAAGTGAAAATAACATCTTTCTGAAACTTAATAACGTAAAGGATCAAATCACGTTTATTTATGGCAATAAACTCAGGCATTATACCAAGAACAGAAATGACACAAGGCTTGCATCCGACCCGCTTTCGCTCTTACAGATAAAAGAAGGCGACAACTCGGTTTACAGTTATCGGCAACATAGTCTTAAAGGTGTGTATAGTCATGTTGCTAAATCACTTCTTTTGAACGTTAATTTCAACACAGAATTCTACAATAATGACAAAGATGAAACCTTACAGAAAGTGTACGCATTCAATAACTTCATAAGTAACACCGCTTTGACACCCACGTACAAATCAAATTTATATTCATTAGACATATATGCGGCTCAAAAGATTGCAAAAAAGGATAACCTGATATTTGACTTGTTAACAACATACAGAACCAGCAATTATAGATATAATTTTATGGAGACGGACCAGTCTTCCATGATTTCATTTAACTATCAGTATGGTGTGCGTGGTAAGCGTCTGTCGTTTATTCCGGAGCTCTTGTACGAACATAAGATAAATGACCTGAACAATCTTACTATTGGAGTAAGAATAAATTATGCCAAAACAAACAACAACTATAGTCAAGCCATAATGAAGAAAGACCACTCTGACAGTTATGACATACTTAGTTATGCACAATTTCTTGGTCGCTATAAGAATCTAAGTTATCAGATAGGACTTGGAGGAAATATTGTTAGCTATAACAAGGACAGTATCTCCTATACGAAAAGATTCATGCGCCCCATGATTAAATTTTCATATGCTCCAATGAATAATTTGACTTTCTCTTTCAATACGGAACTTATTCCCCATGTACCAGAGTTGACAGATATGGCAAATATCACAAGAAAGTTGAATTCCATAGAGATAGAAAAGGGCAATCCTGACTTACGTCCTTACATAGAATATAATAATAGACTTGATGTCACCTACAATATCAGCAGATTATATTTCCAGCTAGCTTATTCGTATAGGTTCAGCCGCCATCCTTTTGCTCCGAACAGCTATATTGATGATTGTGCTATTTATTATGTTACGGATAAATATAATAAAAGTCGAGTTCATACCCTAAGTACCTTTCTCAATTATGAAGTTATTAAAGATCGATTAACATTATCGGGATCCTGCGCTTTTTCAAAAACTTTATTTCAGAAGGACAATCTCGACTACTCGAAGAACATATGGAACTACTATGTAGAGGGTAACTTGAACTTAACAAAGAACTGGAGTATGAATTTTGGTATTATTAATAACCGTAAGGAATTTAGAGGTAATCTTTACTTAGCACAGGAAGATGCTGTCTATTTCTCTACATCTTATCACCTTAAACAATGGATGTTTACCGCAGGGATATGGGATCCATTTAGAAGTAAGATTAAACTTTCCGAAAGGAATTATGCTAATAGCAAATTTACCAAAAGCATCATATCGTGGAATGCCGATAAAGCCAATATGGTGTATATACAAGTTTCGCTTAGCCTCAATAAAGGACATAAAGCTCAAACATTGAGGCAAAAGATTCACAATATTGACGATGAGGATGGCATTGTTAAATAAAAGTTATAAATTTCCAAATCAATTGCAACAGTATACCATGCAGTGTGGAGTAGCATGCTTAGAAATGATATGCAAGTATTCTAAAACAATAGTCCGTTAAATATTATGCTGCGTCATCATTGAAACTAAATATCTCATTAATACTTTCTTTATTTAATGTCGTGTTCGGGTTCTTCTCGAACACGTCAATAATTCGTTGCGCATAGTAGGCATTGACCATCTGCGCTT
>ERZ773006.427-NODE-427-length-20009-cov-28.1914_pt1 | contig 20009 bp, 17 predicted proteins | sample MGYA00580843_ERZ773006 | MGnify/ENA primary metagenome ERZ773006 (study PRJEB29015, sample SAMEA2738011) | human oral metagenome | biome: human oral; feature: human-associated habitat; material: dental | place: China | collected 2052 ...
TGTGTGTCAATAAAGACCTGCTTGAAAAAGAAGGAATTAGCATTCCTGAGTCAGGTTGGACCCTGGCGGATTTCTATGAGATTTGCAAGAAAGTAACCAAAGATACCAATGGCGATGGTGTGGTGGATCAGTACGGTATTACAGATTACACTTGGCAGCAGGCTCTGGTAGCTTATGGCGGCCATCTTATCGATAAATCCGGTATCAATGTAGACAGCTCAGAGATGCACCAAGCCTTGGCTTTTATGAGCAAGCTAGACATGCTCAGCCAGCATTATAAGGTGACTTCTAATGATTTTGATGAGGGACGGGTGGCCTTCTATCCTATGAGTTTAGCCCAGTATCGGACCTACAAGCCTTACCCTTACCATGTTGCCAAGTATTCTAGCTTTTCTTGGACCTGTATCCCGATGCCAACAGCCAATAGCCAGGTGATGGGAACACAGGTCAAGACCTCGCTCTTTGCCATGTCTTCCAATACCAAGCAAGAGAAGCTGGCTTGGGAATTTATGCTCTTGCTGTCACAGGATAAAGAAAGCCAGCAGGCCTTGTTTGAAAAATCGCAGGGGACCTCAGTCTTACCATCTGTGGTGAAAAGTCAACAGGCTAGAGAAATCTTACAGGCTGATGATTTTGGCTTGGATTCCTTGACTTCTGAGAGGTTAGACCACATGATGAATCGCTCCATCATTGACATCAGTCTTGAAGTAGATCGTCATACCATGGATCGGATGGACTATCTGATTCAAAATGCTATGCAGAATCAAGAGATTGACAGTGCCTTGCCGAGCATTCAAAGAGAAATAGAAAGCGGAAAATAATCTGCTTTCTTTTTTATTGCTAATTAAGTCAGAAAAAAGTACAGCTGCCTAGACCAATATGACAATTGTCATATTTTTCCTAACAAATGTCATCTGGGCAAAATGACATTTGACAATATGAAATCGATTTCAAACCTTGTACAATAAAATCATCAATAAATCCTTCGTCATCTAAAGTCTGGCTGGGCTAAGAAGTCGAAGGATAAAGGAGGCAGAAAAGATGAAATACCTTGTACTGGTCAGCCATGGGGGACTGGCTGCAGGCGTGCAGAGTTCCTTGAAGATGTTTGCCGGAGACAAGACGGACCAGGTGATTGCGGTTGGTCTTAAGGAGGGCAAGTCAGTTGATGATTTTGCAGTTGATTTTACTCAGGCCTTGTCTGGCTTAAGCGCTGATGACAGTGTCTTAGTTCTGGCTGATATTGTAGGAGGCAGTCCTCTGACGACAGCAGCTAGCGTTTTAGCTGACTTGGGTAAGCTCGACTCAGCAGTTATCTTGGGAGGTTTGAACCTGACCATGGGACTGACTGGCTTGGTTATGAAAGACATCTTAGACGGAAAAGAGCTGGCTCAGGCTATCCTTTCCGAGGCTACAGCTGCTTTGCAGGAATTTGAAGTCGTAAGCGATGCAGCTGACGAAGATGAAGACGACATTTAGTACTTCCGCCATACATTATAAAAGATAAAAGGAGATTTTAAAGATGACAGTATCATTTGTACGGATTGACGACCGCATGATCCACGGTCAAACAGTCACTCGCTGGGCTAAGGAATACCCTTGTGATGGCTTGATTGCAGTTAATAATGCTGCGGCAGGAAACAAGGTTTTGATTCAGGCCTACAAGGGAGCTTCTGATAAGAAGACTTTTGTTTGGACCAAGGAAGCCTTCAAGGAAAAATCAGGCAAGGTCACAGAGTCAGACAGCCGCTATTTCCTCATTACGAAAAATCCCGTGGACATGAAGGAAATCTTAGTGGACCAAGGTTTTGTACCTGGGGATGTTAAGGAAATTATCGTAGGTCCTGCTAATGACCGTCCGGGAGCTGTTAAGCTGGGCAACAACCAGTCCATCACCCAGGAAGAGGCTGAAGCGATTGAGGCAATCGAAAAAGCAGGCTACAAAGTCAAATTTCAGCTCTTGCCAGATGTTTCCATCGGTTATTGGAGCGATTTCAAGTCTAAATTTGGTTTTTAATTACAATAATGAAAAGGAGAGTCTATTATGACAATTTCTTGGCTGCAAGCCGCTTTACTGGGTCTTTTTGCTAGTTTAGCTTCTATGCCTGGTATGGGTGGTTCTAGTATTGGTAACTACACTCTGGGACGTCCTCTGGTCGGAGGCTTGATTAGCGGGTTGATTCTTGGAGATTTAAAAACAGGGATTATGGTTGGGGTAGCCCTTCAGGTCCTCTATATCGCTCTGGTAACACCAGGTGGTACAGTTTCCGCTGACGTTCGGGCGATCTCTTACATTGGGATTCCACTCGCAATCCTGTTTGTTCACTCTAAAGGCATCACGTCTGAATCTGCTATCGCTGCAGCAGCTGCCCCAATCGGAGCAGCCGTTGGTACCATCGGTACAGTTCTCTTCTATGGAACAGCCACTACAAACTTGCTTTGGCAGCACATTGGCTGGAAAGCTGTTGAAAAAGGCGAATTCAAAAAGCTTTACGCTGTTGACTGGGTCTATCCTTGGATTTCCCACTTTGTCTTCTCTTTCCTTCCAACCATGATCATCACGAAGTTTGGTCCCAATATGGTTGAACTGATGAAAACCCACCTGCCAATGGATGGCTTCATCATGAAATCCCTCTTTACAGTCGGAGCTCTTCTCCCATGTGTCGGTATTGCCATTCTCTTGAAGCAAATCGTTACCAAGGCTGCTGACTTTATCCCATTCTTTGTGGGCTTCACCTTGGCTAAGTCACTTGGTCTTAACTTGGTTGCCAGTGCAGTTGTTTCATTGATTTTTGCAGTAATTTATTATGAATTGGAAGTAATCAAATCAGCTCGTGTGACCGCGCCGGCTGGTGGGGCTGACTTTGATGACGATGAGGAGGATATCTAAGATGGCTGAAAGAAAGAAAATAACTAAAAAGACTTTAGCGAAATCATTCCACCATTGGTACTATGGTCATTTGACTTGCTTCTCCCAAGAGCACATGCAGACTTTCGGCTACTTGACCTCTATGCTGCCAATCGTGGAAGAACTCTACAAAGACAAGGCAGAGCAGAAAGAAGCTATGCAGACCTATACGGCTTTCTTCAATACAGAACCTCAGCTCGGAGCTTTGGTAGTGGGGATTACAGCAGGTTTGGAAGAAGCACGTGCCAATGGTGACGCTGTTGACGGCGAAACTATCAATGGTATGCGTGCCGGTCTCATGGGACCTATCGCAGGTATCGGTGACTCTTTGGTGGTTGGAACTTTGATTCCAGTTCTGCTGGGGATTGCCCTTGGCCTCTCGAAAGGTGGAAATCCTATCGGGGCTCTCTTCTACATCCTTGTCTGGAATGTTCTCATCTATGGCGGTATGCGCTTTGCCTACTTCAAAGGCTATGAATTAGGGGACAAGGCGGTAGAATTCCTTGTAGGACCTAAAGGACAGGCCCTTCGTAAGGCAATCAGTGTCATTGGTGGTATGGTTATCGGGGCAGTTGCTGCAACTTGGGTATCTGTAACGACTTCATTAGAGCTGAAAAATGCTGATGGCGAAGCCTTCCTGAAGCTGCAAGAAAAAATTGACGGTGTTTATCCAGGTCTCTTAACAGCTGGCTTTATCACTCTTTGCTGGTGGCTGATGGCCAAGAAAAAAGTATCACCAAACCTCGTTATGCTCCTCTTGGTTGTCATTGCTTTGATTGGTGTAGCTCTGGGCATCTTTGACCCTCAACTGAAATACTAATTTTCACTCAATTTTAGACTGGCAGTATGTCCGATGTGCTGCTAGTCTAATACAAATTTGTTTGAGCAGAGTAAAAGAAAGAACGGAGAAGACCATGACAGAACAAGAATTGATTCAAGGCTATGAAACAGAAATTCACTACCAGAAGCATATGATTGAAAATCTAGGACGCTGGTTCAGTCTATTCTTTGCCATTGCCAGCATTGGTCTTGTTCTGATTTATCTCTTTCATGAGACTAATCTCCTAGCACTGATTGCAGGAATAGTCCTAGCTCTACTAGGTATCTTAGCAATGCTTTTGTTTGGCTATGGTATCTATAGAGGACGCCTAAATCTGCAAAAAGTGATTGATGATTTTGAAGCAAAACTAAAACTTGCAAGATAGACATTTCTCCCCCTAAAGACAAGTCTGAGAGGATTTTAGCTCGGACTTGTTTTTTCTTTGACTTTAGGAGGCAGTGAAGAAAAAAATAAAATTTTTCTTTCATCTAGCCGGTTTTTTTCTTGACTATTTCTGACCAAGTGATAAAATAATAACTATAGATTAGCACTCGATAGTTTAGAGTGCTAAAAATTCAATCTTTGGAGGAAAACCATGTTAAAACCATTAGGAGACCGTGTGGTCTTGAAAGTAGAAGAAAAAGAGCAGAAAGTTGGCGGATTTGTCATTGCAGGCAACGGCCAAGCAGCGACTAAGACAGCAGAAGTTGTCGCAGTCGGTCAAGGCATTCGTACTTTGAACGGTGAGCTGGTAGCCCTGAGCGTTAAGGAAGGGGACAAGGTTCTCGTAGAAAGTCATGCAGGCGTGGAAGTCAAGGACGGAGATGAAGCTTATCTCTTAGTCAGTGAAGCCAATATTCTAGCAGTTGTCGAGTAAGATTAGAAGAGAGGAATAATAAAATGGCAAAAGATATTAAATTTTCAGCAGATGCAAGAAGCAGTATGGTTCGTGGTGTTGACATCTTGGCAAATACTGTCAAGGTAACTTTGGGTCCTAAAGGTCGCAATGTCGTTTTGGAAAAATCCTTTGGTTCACCGCTTATCACCAATGACGGTGTAACCATTGCCAAGGAAATCGAACTAGAAGACCATTTTGAAAATATGGGCGCTAAGCTGGTGTCAGAAGTAGCTTCAAAAACCAACGATATCGCTGGTGACGGAACAACAACAGCAACTGTTTTGACACAGGCTATCGTCCGTGAAGGGATTAAAAATGTTACAGCTGGTGCTAATCCAATCGGTATCCGCCGCGGGATTGAAGCAGCCGTTGCGACAGCTGTTGAAGCCCTGAAATCTAACTCAGTTCCAGTTTCTAACAAAGAAGCTATTGCTCAGGTTGCTGCCGTATCTTCTCGCAGCGAGAAAGTCGGTGAATATATCTCTGAAGCTATGGAAAAAGTTGGAAATGACGGTGTCATTACTATCGAAGAGTCCAAAGGAATGGAAACTGAGCTGGATGTAGTTGAGGGAATGCAGTTTGACCGCGGCTACCTGTCTCAATATATGGTAACTGACAATGAAAAAATGGTAGCCGAACTGGACAATCCTTACATCCTGATTACTGACAAGAAAATTTCTAACATTCAAGAGATTCTGCCATTATTGGAAAATATCTTGAAAACCAACCGTCCGCTCTTGATCGTTGCGGATGATGTGGATGGAGAAGCTCTGCCAACGCTGGTTCTTAACAAGATTCGCGGAACTTTTAATGTTGTAGCTGTCAAGGCACCAGGCTTTGGCGATCGTCGTAAGGCTATGTTGGAAGACATTGCTATCTTGACAGGCGGTACAGTGATTACAGATGATCTTGGCCTAGAGCTCAAAGATGCTACGATTGAAGCGCTTGGACAAGCTTCTAAAGTCACTGTTGATAAAGACAGCACTGTGATTGTGGAAGGTTCTGGAAATCCTGAAGCTATTGCCAACCGTGTGGCAGTCATTAAGTCACAGATTGAAAGCAGCACTTCTGAGTTTGACCGTGAAAAACTGCAAGAACGTTTGGCTAAATTGTCCGGTGGTGTAGCTGTGATTAAGGTTGGAGCTGCCACCGAAACAGAACTCAAAGAAATGAAACTCCGCATCGAAGATGCCCTTAATGCAACTCGTGCAGCGGTAGAAGAAGGAATCGTATCCGGTGGTGGTACAGCCTATATCAACGTACTGGACGCTGTCGCAGGTCTTGAGTTGGCAGGGGATGAAGGGACTGGACGTAACATCGTTCTTCGTGCCTTGGAAGAGCCTGTTCGTCAAATCGCTTTGAATGCAGGCTTTGAAGGATCAATCGTCATTGACCGTCTGAAAAACTCTGAAGTTGGTACAGGCTTCAATGCCGCGACTGGCGAATGGGTTAACATGATTGAGGCTGGAATCATTGACCCAGTTAAGGTGACTCGTTCAGCCTTGCAAAATGCCGCTTCTGTTGCTAGTCTTATCTTGACAACTGAAGCAGTAGTGGCTAATCAACCAGAACCAGCAAGCCCAGCTCCAGCTATGGATCCAGGCATGATGGGCGGTATGATGTAGATCACAGTCACAAAATGCTAAATGATAAAAATAGAAGATTGCCCCAGTCTGATGGTGACTGGGGCAATTTTTTGTTAATCTTTCTACATCGTCTAGATATGCTTGAAGGATTTGCTCTTAGCTTTTTAAATTATCTTTATAAACATACTTTAAAATTCCAGCAAAACCCGGAAATAATTGTAGCTTTCATATATAAAAACAGGTAAAAACTTAAATATATTAGAAGAAGTTGACAATTTGTATACTAATTCCGAACTTTGTACAAAAATACGGTCTAATATTTGACTTATATAAAATCCTATGATAGGCTAATATATGTAGTACACCAGAAAAGTAAGCTGGATTTAATCTAATTTCAACATTTCTGGTAAAAAAGTAATATTGGAGGGATTATTTATGAAAAAAATATCTCATACTATTGCACGCTTTTTCTCAGTGGCCTTTGTGCTCCTCTTTAGCCTGTTTTCTAGCAGTCAATCTGCCAGAGCTAACACGGTAGATGATGTTATCACATCAATCAATGTCTACAATCAGAAGGGTGAAGAACTGACTGACGGCCTTTCCCCTTGGGAAAAATTTCAAATTGACGCAAACTTTGCCTTCAATTACGGCAAGGTTCAGCCAGGAGATACTACTACCATTGGGCTTCCTGTTGAGTTTGCCTTGGAGGGAGCTGATTTTGAAGTCAAAGATGATGACGGCAATCTCGTAGCGACAGCTGTGGTTGATGCAAGCTCTAAGCAGCTTACACTGACTTATACAGACTATGTCCTGACTCGCTCTCATATTGAAGGAAAAGTTCACCTTTTAGCACGCGTTGATCATACAGTAGTCAGAGATAAAGGTTCAATTCCTCTGAAACTTATCGTTGGCAAGAAGATCATTGAGTATGGGAAAATTGACTACAAAGGTCTTCCTGGCCAAGCAACTCCTTATACTTTCATAAAATACGGCTGGAATAATGCGGATAATATCAAGAGTATTACTTACAGCCTGAATATCAACCAACAAAATCAAGAACTGGATAATGTTGTTATTTCAGATACTCTGGGCTTTAATACCGGAGAAATTGATCTTAACAGCTTCCAAATTCTTAAAGGTTCATGGGTTGTTGACCCAGCTGATAACTCTTATCGACTAAGTCAGCAACGCGAGGATGTGACAGCAAATTATACGATTAATCTTGCTGCTGACAAGCGTTCCTTTACCATTAACATGGGGCATATCGGTGCCAATGAAGGCTTCTATGTTCGCTATCGTGTTAACTTCCCTACAGTTCCGGCTGATGGAACAGTCTTCCCGAACGAAGCAATTATGCGAGCAGACAATATCGAAGAACAAAAATCTTCGGTTGCTGTCCGCTACCAACGTGCGAACGGCTATGCACATGGGGATGTCTATGGTGTACAGGTGACTAAGAAAGATGAAGCTGGTAAAGCCTTGGCAGGTGCTGAATTCACATTATACGATGAAGATGGTGTGACAATTGTTCAAAAAGCAACCAGTGATGCTAACGGGATTGCTTCTTTCAGCAACTTGATTAAGGAGCATTATCTGATTAAGGAAACCAAGGCACCAGAAGGTTACCAACTTTCAGATGAAGAGATTCAGGTCAATGCGGCTCAGCTCAAAAATTATGGTTCTGGTATTATTTACAAAGACTTTACCAACCGTAAGGCATTGGTTACCGCTTCAGGTACCAAGACTTGGAATGATGACAACGATAAAGATGGCAAACGTCCAGACAAGATTACCGTTCGTCTCTATGCAAATGGCGTTGAAGTCGATCATAAAGAAGTTGGTCCGAATGATAAGGGTGAGTGGAAGTATGAGTTCACTGACTTGCCAGCGACTGGTGAAGATGGAAAAGATATTGTCTACTCAGTTACTGAAGACCGTGTTTATGGTTATACAGCTACTGTTGATGGTATGAACATTACCAATACACCAGTTCCAGGAGTTCCGCAACCGCCGAAACCTAGCTCGGACAATAGCTCTAAGAGCAGCTCTAGTTCAAGTAGCTCAAGCAGCAGTAGCACGACTTCTAGCTCAAGCAGCACTACAGGAAGCACTGTTGTGATCATCGAATCAGACGATGGTACTGGCGGAGGAAATGCCTCTAATGTTGGAACCAAGAAAGTTCTCCCTAAAGCGGGTGAGAATGCTAGCTGGATCATGATTGCTGCTGGAGTAGCTCTAGTAGGCTTGGTAGGCTTCGTTGTCTTCCGTTCGAAGAAGTAACTTATTTCATCTCTGTTCCCTTAAGGGACAGAGATTTTTTATTCCAACTCCGAATTAGCAGTGGTCGCTTTTTAGAAAGAAGAATTAAGAATTAAGAATGTTTTTTACAATCAGTCACTATCTTGTATCCTTTTGTTAATCAAGACTGTGATGTTCCGTAATATAGTTGTTTTAAAATAAAAAGCAACTAAGATGTTTCCTAGAACAAATTAGTTGCTCAGAACTACGGGGAAAGCCGCTTGGATATGCAAGCGTGAGGCATATCAAAACTTGATATATAATCTTTCTTAATTCCTAAATCAAAAAAATTATAAGACATCCTTAGGAATATGCTCGGTGTGTGATCATCTTTATCAAGTTTTCGTCAAACATATTTTGCTTTAGCCTTCTCTCGTAGTTTTTTCTATGCGATGCCCCTCCTTTTCTTGTGTCTAAAGGAAGGGGATTTTTTGTGTGGAAATCCTAACTGGAATTTTGGGTGATAAGAATCAGCCAAACGAAAAAAGCCTTGGTTATCAAGGCTTTTTCTTCTCTATTTCTATGCCCCCTGCAGGGATCGAACCTGCGACCCACGGATTAAGAGTCCGCTGCTCTGCCAGCTGAGCTAAGGAGGCAATAGAAAAAGCTGTATTGGTGCCGGACCTTCACGATTTGTATTGAACCCGCGCAATTAAGCAGGTGGGCAACTCGCTCTAACTGAAGCTGTTTCCGTGTGAGACGGCCTACATGCTGTTAGAAGACTTTTGTTTCCCTAATAATACAAAAAATAGTCGGTCAACACTTAAGTGTGAAGTCGTACACCACAGCGTTTCTATAATTATAATACCATAAATTTTGAAAAATTCAAGAGAAAAATGTGATTTTTTGCAAACGATGTCATCATTTTTTTAAGTCATCAATCTTATCCTTAGTCATTCCAAGGGCTCGCTCGTATTTACCATTCTCATTAGGAGTGAAATAATTGGCATCTTTTATCTTGTCAGGCAGATAGTCCTGCTTGACCCAATTGCCAGAATAGGAGTGAGGATAGAGATAATCCTGAGCATTGCCCAATTCTTTGCTGCCGGCATAGTGGCCGTCTCTTAAGTGGCGGGGGATGGGGAGGTTTCCATTCTTTCGCAAGTCAGCTAGGGCCTTGTCCATGGCCAGGTAGGCTGAGTTGGACTTGGGCGATAGAGCTAGATCGATGACAATATTGGCAATAAGGATGCGGGCTTCAGGAAAGCCAATCCGCTGGGCTGCTTCCAGAGCTGTAACGGTATGGACTTGTGCGTCTGGATTTGCCAGGCCAATATCTTCATAAGCGATAACGGTCAGGCGTCGAGCTAGGCTAGGCAGGTCTCCTGCCTCAACGAGGCGAGCTGCGTAGTGGAGACTGGCATTGACATCGGAGCCACGGATGGACTTCTGCAGGGCAGAGAGGACATCGTAATGGCCGTCCCCATCCTTATCCATGGTGATATAGCTTTTTTGCAGGCTGTTTTCCATGACATCGAGCGTGATGTGGCGAATGCCCTTGCTATCTTCTGGGGTAGAGAGTACGGCTAGATCCAGCGAGTTATAGGCAGAGCGCAGGTCTCCGTTGGTAGAGATAGCAATGAAGTCTAGAGCTTCATCGTCTAGCTCCACTGGGAAATCAAATCCTCGTTCCTTATTCGTCAAGGCTAGCTGAATGGCTGTCCGGATGTCGTCGTTGCTGAGGGGCTCAAGCTCAAATATCTGAACCCGGCTGCGAATAGCCGGAGTGACAGAAAAGAAAGGATTTTCTGTCGTCGCTCCAATCATGATGACTAGACCGCTTTCTAATAGCGGTAGAAGAAAGTCTTGCTTGGTCTTGTCCAAGCGGTGAATCTCGTCCAGCAGGAGCACCAGTCCGCCGGAAAATTTCGCTTCTTCAGCGATTTCCTGCAGGCGCTTCTTGCTATCTACGGTGGCATTAAAGGTCCGAAAAGCATATTTAGTTGTGCCGGCAATAGCCGATGCGATAGAGGTCTTGCCGATGCCGGGTGGCCCGTAGAGAATCATCGAGGACAGGCGGTTGGCTTCAACCATGCGACGGATGATTTTCCCGGGTCCGACCAGATGTTGCTGGCCGATAATCTGTTCAATGTCAGTAGGCCGCATGCGCAGGGCTAGGTTTTCTGGCATAAGATTTCCTTTCTGCAAGTGTTTTTCTTGGCTTTTTGTGTTACTATTGTAGATAGTAATATTTTATCACAATGAAAAGAGGAAATCATGGCTAAGTACGGTTTTTTGGAGATATTGGATGAGGAAATGGAGAAGAGCTTTCCTTTTGACTATGAGATAAACTGGGATAAGAAGAATCACGCGGTGGAAGTAGCCTTTCTCCTTGAGGTGCAAAATCCAGGTGGGATTGAGACGGTTGATGCTGAGGGCAATGCATCGGCTGAAGATATTTACTTTGAGGAAGCCGTGCTTTTCTATAATCCGACCAAGTCTCGTTTTGAGGCAGAGGACTATCTGGCTGCCCTGCCCTATGAGCCTAAAAAGGGGCTGTCACGGGAGTTTCTGGTTTATTTCGTGGATTTCCTAACCCAAACAGCTGAGTCTGGCCTCGATGCGCTCATGGACTTTTTAGCAGATCCAGAGGTAGCAGAGTTCGAGATGGCTTGGAATGCTGATGCTTTTGAAAATGGCAGAGCAGATTTGGTTGAAACGGAGTTTTATCCTTATCCGAGGTACTAGGAGGCGCTTATGGAAGATACAGAAGGACTAGATTTGCTGCACAAACAGATGGAGTTTTCTGGTTGCAAGATTGCCTTGCTCTGTGATGATAAGCTACTGACTATCTTGCGAGACGATATTTCAACCATTCCTTGGCCCAATATGTGGGAGTTGCCGGGCGGTGGCCGCGAGGACGAGGAAACGCCTTTTGAATGTGTCCAAAGAGAAGTTTTTGAAGAGCTTGGTTTGAAGCTTGAAGAAGCGGAGATTGCCTGGGCTAAGGAATATCAAGGAATGCTTGATCCAGACAAAACCTCTATTTTTATGGTGGGAGCTATCACTCAGGAAGAATTTGCTTGCATCATCTTTGGCGATGAGGGTCAGACTTATCAGATGATGGATGTGAGCCAGTTCTTATCAGATAAAAAGGTTATTCCGCAGTTGCAGGCCAGGTTGAGAGATTATTTGGAGGTGCGAGCATGATTCATATTGAGCGAGCAGGAGCAGAGGATTTAGAGACCATTATTGCCATTCAGCGAGCGAGTTTTAAGGCTGTTTATGAGAAATATCAGGATCAATACGACCCCTATCTGGAGGAGCGAGAGCGGATTCGCTGGAAGCTAGTTGAGCGGCCCAATAGTTTTTATTATTTTGTTAAAGACGCCGAGAAGATTCTTGGTTTTATACGCTTGAATACAAATGACGAACAGACAGCAGGCTGGATTGGGACAGTGGCGATTTTGCCAGAGTACCAGAATAAAGGATATGGCTCTGAGGGGCTTAATCTGATAGAGGAGAAATTCTCCACCGTTATGCAATGGGATTTGTGCACGGTTTTCCAAGATAAAGGCATGGTAGCTTTTTATGAGAAAAACGGCTATCATCAGACCCATACGGAGCCCGAAAAAGAGGGCATGGATATGGTTTACATGACGAAGACAATGAAATAAACAAAGAAAGGATTGTTCAGTTAAATTTCTAAACTGAACCCGCCCTAAACACTGTGCTAAAAAGATAAAGTTCTCTTAGACGCAATCGTCGTCAGAGAATTTTATCTTTTGGATTTGTGTTTTACGGGCTTGGTATTTTAATGATGGACACTTGGCAGGAATTAACGATTGAAGTGAAGCGTGAGGCGGAGGAAGCAGCCTCTAATATTCTGATTGAGCTGGGCAGTCAGGGTGTGGCTATTGATGACAGCGCAGACTATCTGGGCCAGGTCGACCAGTATGGTGAACTTTTTCCAGAAGTTGAGCAGAGTGATCGGGTCAGGATTACCGGCTATTACCCGGATTCGGTGGATATAGAAGCTATTGCTGCTCAGGCCAATGAACGTCTGGCTGAGCTGGACGGATTCGGCTTGGAGACGGGAGATATTCAGCTGACTCGGCAGGAACTGGCTGAGGAAGATTGGGCGGACAATTGGAAGAAGTACTTTGAGCCGGCTCGTATCACCCATGACTTGACCATTGTGCCCTCATGGACGGACTATGAGGCGACAGCTGGTGAGAAGATCATCAAGCTGGACCCAGGCATGGCCTTTGGTACGGGCACTCACCCGACGACCAAGATGAGTCTCTTTGCGCTGGAGCAGGTCTTGCGGGGCGGAGAAACGGTGCTAGATGTAGGCACAGGCAGTGGCGTCCTCTCCATTGCCAGCTCTCTCTTAGGCGCTAAGGACATCTATGCCTATGATTTAGACGAGGTGGCGGTGCGCGTGGCACAGGAAAATATTGAGCTTAATCCAGGTATGGAGAACATTCATGTAGCACCGGGCGACCTTCTCCGAGACGTAGAAATCGAGGCGGATGTCATTGTTGCCAACATTTTGGCCGATATTCTCATCCATCTGACTGAAGATGCCTACCGTTTGGTCAAGGATGAGGGATATCTGATTATGAGTGGGATTATTTCTGAGAAGTGGGAAATGGTGCGCGAGTCAGCAGAAGCAGCAGGATTTTTCCTGGAAACGCATATGATTCAGGGCGAATGGAATGCCTGTGTCTTTAAGAAAACGCAGGACATTTCAGGCGTGATAGGTGGTTAGATGCAGCAATATTTTATAAAAGGAAACCCTCAGTCTCCTCTGGTGGTCACGGATAAGGACACGGCCAAACATATGTTTTCAGTCATGCGGCTCAAAGCGGGCGACCAAGTCACATTAGTCTTTGATGATGGCGTGAAACGACTGGCTCAGGTGTTGGACCCCAGTCAGCAGAGCTTGGAAATCTTGGAGGAGTTAGCGGATAATACCGAGTTGCCGGTTCAAGTGACCATTGCTTCGGGTTTCCCCAAGGGTGATAAATTAGAGTTTATCACCCAAAAGGTAACGGAGCTAGGAGCTTGTGCTATCTGGGCCTTTCCAGCGGACTGGTCGGTGGCCAAGTGGGATGGCAAAAAGCTGGCTAAAAAGAGTGAAAAACTGGGAAAAATTGCCCAGGGAGCAGCAGAGCAGAGCAAGCGCAATCTGATTCCAGAGCTTCGGCTCTTTAATAAAAAAGCAGACTTCCTGGTGGCCTTGGCAGACTTTGACCGTATCATTGTGGCCTATGAAGAATCGGCCAAAGAAGGAGAATCTGCAGCTCTAGTCCGAGCTCTGTCAGGCTTGGCAGCCGGCGCAAAAGTGCTCTTTATCTTTGGACCGGAGGGTGGTCTATCGCCAGATGAAATAGCAGCCTTTGGCCAAGCAGGGGCTGTCTCCGCCGGTCTAGGTCCACGTATCCTGCGGGCTGAAACAGCTCCGCTTTATGCCTTGACAGCAGTCAGCGTTTTGTTGGAATTGAACAAGGACAGTCTTTAAAAAGCAAAATCAGCAGCTATTTTGGCTGCTGATTTTTTAATTATTGTCTTTCTCGTTTTTTGAAGGCGAAGATTCCTGCAAGTCCAGTCATGACAAGTCCCAAGATTCCCAGAGAAGATGTCTTTTCTCCGGTTTCAGGGAGGCTTTCTGCTCCTGCTTGTCTGTGAGACGTTTGCTTGTTTGTGCTAGGATCAACAGCAGTCAAGACAGGGAAGTCTACTTTACTATGCTGCAGGTTGGCTGCTTCGACTGCGATAGTCGGACGGCTTGGCTGCTCGATAGGCACTGGTTCAGTTTTCGGTGCGACATAGACGAATTTGTATTCGCCGAATCCTTCTTGGGCAGAAGCTGCTAGATAGATGATGTCTCCGTCTGTACCAATCAAGTTCATGGCCTTATCAGCTGTCAGGAAGCGCAGGTCCAGTCCCTTGATGGTATCAGCGAAATGCCAGTTCTGATCTGCACTTGGATTGATATTTTTGACAGCCAAGATATAGTTGATGATAGCTTGGCGATTTTCCAGATTGAGGAGACGGTTGAGGCTGGCTTCTCGAACACCAGGGAAATTACCGTTAGACCGGTAGTTGTTGGTCACGACGATAAATTCCTGATTGGGGTCAATCTCCTTGCCTTGGTATTTCAGGTTGCGGACCCGGCTGGCAGTTGGGTTTGCCAGTTTGCCTTCGCGGTCGTATTTATTCGGCTGGGTAATGTCAAACTCATAGGTAACACCGTCGATAACATCAAAGTTATAAGTCCGGTAGTTAGTATTGACCAGATTTTGCGGTTGGCTATTGTTTGGGTCAATGGTATTGAATTGGCCAGCTGACATTTCCAACCATTCTTTGAGCTGGGCACCGTTGACCTTGAGGATTGCTGTGACATTGTCATAGAGATAGAGGTCTGCTACGTTCTTGATGGCAATAGGGCCAGCTGGAATGTCTGTGTAGGCCGTTGCATCCCCACGAGTTCCTGCCTTGAAAGGCGCTGCTGCAGACAGAATAGGAAGGTTGGCTTCAGGCGTGCCAGCCAGCTCTTGCTTAGCATACCAAAGCTGGGCATTGTTAACGATTTGCACGGATGGATCGTCTTTGACCAGAGCGAAGTAGCTGGTAATCGGTGCAGAGGTGGTCCCGACTTGCTGGCGGACATAGTTGATAGTTCCTTGATGGGATTCCTTAGCAATGTCAATGACACGCTGATCTGCTTCGTTAGACTTGGTATCTACCTTACGGATGGAGCCTTTGCTGTCAGTGACCTTCCATTTGCCGTCAGTGTAAGTCAGCTTGAGATCAATGACGCCCAGATGATCGCCGTATTTCCCAGCCATAGTCACTGGAGTGCCATTGATTTTACCGTTGACTCCATCTACACCAGGATATTTTTCATAGAAGCCAGTTCCGTTTCCGCTTGGAAATTCAGCATGGGAGTGGCCCGTTACAACAGCATCCACACCTGGCAGGCTAGCGATTTGATAGCCTTCATTTTCCTCGCCTTTTTCATACTTGTCATCTCCGATACCAGAGTGAGAAAGCACCAAAGTGATGTCTGCACCTGCCTTGCGCATCTCAGGAATGATGTCTCGAATAGCCTCAACAGAATCACGAACGACCACTTTTCCTTCTAGGTTTGCCTTATCCCAGTTGAGGATTTGCGGCGGTACAATACCAGTGACACCAATCTTGACAGTCGTCAAGCGACCCTGAGTATCCGTAAAGATCTTTTCGATGATTTTGTAAGGCTGGTAGATGAATTTACCAGTTGCTGGATCTAGCACATTGGCATTGACAAGAGGCATGCCTGCTGTCTCGATTACGCGGTTCAGATAGTCCAGACCGTAGTTGAACTCATGGTTGCCTAGTGTACCAGCTTCAAAGCCCAGAGCCTGCAGGGCAGCGTACATAGGGTGCTGCTCGCCCTTCTCCACAGGATCTACAATTGCCTTGTAAGTTCCCAGCGGCGTTCCTTGGATGGTATCGCCATTGTCTACCAAGAGGACGTTTGGATTTTCTTTCTTGGCCTTCTCGATCAGCACGGCAGTCTTAGCCAGTCCCAAAGTCTCCACTGGCTTGTCCTGATAGTAGTCGTAGTTGACCAAGTTGGTATGGAGGTCGGTCGTTGCCAAGATACGAACATCGACAGTCTGTCCCTCCACGGGCTTAGTATCCTCAGTAGCCGCTACATTTCGGGCCATAGCCATCAGAGCATCAGCATTTCCACTGGTATTTTCCAGGGAAATAGCAGAGCTAGGATCCGTGCTCTCTGGTGTCGCAGTAGCTTCAGTAGGATTTGCAGCAGTCGTTGGTTTTGCTTCCGCTGCGCTGCTTTCTACTGGAGCAGGATTAGCAGTGACAGCTGGAGTATTCTCATCAGCCTGAACAGCATTTACCGCTGCCGCAAGTGCAGCTGTGCTCAAAAGCGCAACCGTTTTTTGAAGGGATGATTTGGACATAATATCTCCTTTGTTAAAATGAATTTCAGACTTATATTATACTATATTAAAACGTTCTCATCAAGAAGAAATTTCCAGTTTAGAGCTTTCATGCTTTCTAATGTTGGTTTGAAAATACTGAATGAAGACATCAGCGGATAAGTGAATGATTAGATGGAGGTAGAATAAAATAGAGTTTCAAAAATTTATGGTACACTATACAGTGACTGAAATAAGTTACTTTGTTAAGCATAATAACTAAGGAGAATATCATGAAAAAGAGAATTTTTCTCAAAATATTACTTTTAGGGGGAGTCATGATAGGATTAATAGGATGTGGAGAAAAGAGGGGCAGCCGAGATTGGATTGAGAATAAGGTAGCGGAAGTGAGTCGCGTCTATCCCACTGAAAATCTATTTAATTTGTTTAAGCAATTTCCGAATGGGTTTAAAGTAGAGCAAGTGTATATCAAACGTGGGGCTTATCTTATCGAAATGTCTTTACAAGGGGATAGTAGCAATCACACAATTTCTGGAGTGCTAACCAAGACAAGGGCTTCTGATGATATTACTGAAAAGCCAGAAGAAACAATAAGGGTGGATTATATAGATGGGAAATTTATCTTTTCTGATGAGGAGAAAGCGAAAGAATTATGGCCTTTTGATGGATTCTTATTTCAAAAGTTAACAATTAATCAGTCTTTTCTATCTTCTTTACCTATGAAATCCAAAAGTTATAATGGCAACAACGGGGCGTTTGATATTTATTATTCGGTTCAAAATCGAATTATCAATCAGTATTTTCACAAAAATGAAAGAGAGCAGGCGATTTTAGGTTTTGGAAGCTCAAACCGAAACGACGATTATTACTATTATTCAGTAACTGTCAAATATGATAATACTTATTCATTTAGAGAAACCGTATCAAATTAAAAGGAGATAAAATGATGGATAAAAAATTTGTTAACATTGGTATTTTTACTTTTGATACTTCAAATTTAGCATGTTATCTGCTTTGATAAAATCATTATTAGGAGCAGCTATCTCACCGCCTTGTATCCGCTTTCGTATTTTGGTATAATAGTGATGAGCTCACTTGGGTAAGTCGGAAAGGAAAATAAAACGGAAACAATCAGACTGCCTAAGCTGGGAAGCGTATTTGCATTCTTTGTTTGATAAGGAGAGGAGGTTCGCCATGACTATGTCTGCCTTATTTGAGTTGTTTGTCGCCCTTTTAGGTGTGGCATCTACTTGCTACCTTGTCTACGCTTATTGTCAATTTATCAAGGAAGAAGTTCATCACTTTCTTCACCACAACCCGCCCGTTTAAGGCGGGTTTTTATATGAACCGTCTTCTAGGTTTTCATATTGGGTTAAAAGTGATAAAATAGTAGGCAGGAATTGGAGAGACGAGATGCCAAAAGAAGTGAATTTGACGGGCGATCAGGTATTGGCCCTTACGAGAAAATATCTGGCTGCGGAGGATGTGGCCTTTATACAGAAAGCTTTGATCTATGCGATTGACTGTCACAGTGGGCAGTTTCGCAGGTCAGGTGAGCCTTATATTGTGCATCCTATTCAGGTGGCAGGGATTTTGGCCACGCTCAAGCTAGATGCAGTAACGGTTGCCTGCGGTTTTCTCCATGATGTGGTAGAGGATACCCGTGCGACGCTGGATGATTTGGAAAGAGAGTTTGGGACGGATGTGCGCGTGATTGTCGATGGCGTTACCAAGCTGGGTAAGGTCAAGTACAAATCCCACGAGGAGCAGCTGGCGGAAAACCATCGCAAGATGCTCATGGCCATGTCGGAGGATATCCGGGTTATTTTGGTCAAGCTGGCAGACCGTCTCCACAATATGCGGACGCTCAAGCACCTGCGCAAGGATAAGCAGGAGCGGATTTCCCGAGAAACAATGGAAATCTACGCACCCTTGGCTCACCGCCTGGGGATTTCCAGTGTCAAGTGGGAACTGGAGGATTTGTCTTTCCGTTATCTTAATGAAGTGGAATTTTACAAAATTTCCCACATGATGAAGGAGAAGCGTCGGGAGCGTGAAGCTCTGGTAGAAGAGGTAGTTCAGAAGATTGAGACCTATGCTGGCGAGCGCAATCTGCACGGTAAGATTTATGGCCGGCCCAAGCATATCTACTCGATCTATCGCAAGATGCAGGACAAGAAGAAGCGTTTTGATGAGATTTATGATCTGATTGCTATTCGCTGTATCTTGGATACTCAAAGTGATGTTTATGCCATGCTGGGCTATATTCATGAGCTTTGGCGTCCTATGCCAGGGCGGTTCAAGGATTATATTGCCAACCGCAAGGCCAATGGCTACCAGTCTATCCATACGACCGTTTATGGACCCAAGGGTCCGATTGAGTTTCAGATTCGGACCAAGGAAATGCATGAGGTCGCTGAGTATGGGGTTGCGGCTCACTGGGCTTATAAAAAAGGTGTTAAAGGACAGGTAGACAGCAAAGAATCAGCCATCGGGATGAACTGGATCAAGGAGCTGATGGAGCTGCAGGACCAGTCTAACGATGCCAAGGACTTCGTTGACTCGGTCAAGGAGAGCTATCTGGCTGAGGAAATCTACGTCTTCACACCGGATGGAGCGGTGCGCTCTCTGCCTAAGGATTCGGGTCCCATTGACTTTGCCTATGAGATCCACACCAAGGTCGGTGAGAAAGCCACGGGGGCCAAGGTCAATGGCCGCATGGTTCCTCTGACAACCAAGCTCAGGACAGGGGATCAGGTGGAAATCATCACCAATGCTAACTCCTTTGGTCCTAGCCGCGACTGGCTTAATATTGTCAAGACCAGCAAGGCCAGAAATAAAATCCGTCAGTTCTTTAAAAATCAAGACAAGGAGCTGTCTATCTCCAAAGGGCGGGAGCTCTTGCAGGCTCAATTCCAGGAGCATGGCTATGTAGCCAATAAGTACATGGACAAGAAGCACATGGAAGAAGTGCTGCAGAAGACCAGCTATAAGACTGAAGAGGCGCTTTTTGCGGCGATTGGCTTCGGTGAGATTGGTGCCATTAGTATTTTCAATCGCCTGACAGAAAAAGAGCGCCGTGAGGAAGAGCGGGCCAAGGCCAGAGCAGAAGCGGAGGAATTGGTCAAGGGCGGCGAGGTCAAGGTCGAAAACAAAAAAGACACCCTCAAGGTCAAGCACGAAGGCGGTGTGGTTATTCAGGGAGCGTCTGGCCTCCTCATCCGGATTGCTAAGTGCTGTAATCCTGTACCAGGTGATGATATTGTCGGCTATATTACCAAAGGACGCGGTGTAGCCATTCACCGGCAGGACTGCATGAATCTTAAGGCCCAGGAAAATTACGAGCAGCGGCTGATTGATGTGGAATGGGAAGATAACAACACGACCAAAGAGTACACGGCTCACATTGATATTTACGGTCTCAACCGCTCTGGCCTCCTCAACGATGTGTTGCAGGTTCTGTCCAATACCACCAAAAATATTTCAACAGTCAATGCTCAGCCAACCAAGGATATGAAATTTGCTAATATCCACGTTTCTTTTGGCATTGCTAATCTGTCCATGCTGACGACGGTGGTGGATAAGATTAAGAGCGTGCCGG
>ERZ773006.428-NODE-428-length-19889-cov-7.13391_pt1 | contig 19889 bp, 16 predicted proteins | sample MGYA00580843_ERZ773006 | MGnify/ENA primary metagenome ERZ773006 (study PRJEB29015, sample SAMEA2738011) | human oral metagenome | biome: human oral; feature: human-associated habitat; material: dental | place: China | collected 2052 ...
CATTTACTTATCAACTCGTCCTCTCATCAACTCTACCTAATCATAATTTTGAATTCAAGACAGCACCATCTCCTTTGTCAAGATACTCTCCAGTTGCTCGGCAGAGAGGCGCAGTTGGAACTCACCATGTATGGCAACACTAATGCGACCAGTCTCTTCTGAAACGATGATAGCCAACGCGTCCGAATCTTGCGAGATACCCATGGCGGCACGGTGACGCAGACCTAACTCCTTAGGAATGTCTTGCTTGTGGCTTACAGGCAATATACATCCTGCCGCCTTAATGCGTCGTTTAGAGATAATCATCGCCCCATCGTGCAGAGGCGAGTTCTTAAAGAAGATGTTTTCGATGAGTCGTTGATTAATACGGGCGTCTATCAAGTCGCCAGTCTCCACTATATCCTGCAGCATCACACCGCGTTCAATAACAATCAAAGCCCCCACCTTGCCACGGCTCATACTCATACAAGCCATGACAATAGGCATAATTGCTTCCTTATCGACCTCCTCTTTGTTTGTTTTCGTGAATAGTTTGATAATGTTTTTTACCTTCCGATGTGCGCCAAGACTATACAGGAAGTGGCGAATATCTTCTTGGAAAAGAACGATAAGACCAATGACTCCCACAGAAACCAGCTTATCCAAGATACTGCCCAAGAGCCGCATCTCTAAGACTTGACTAACTATAAGCCATAAAATCACAAACAACATGATGCCGATGAAGACGTTCAGAGAACGTGACTCCTTCATCACTCGATAGATATAATAAAGCATCAATGCTACGAGCACGATGTCGATTACATCCTTTATACCAAATGGAAAAAACATAAAAGAGGGTCTTTATTATTTCACTTTACAGTATTTTGTCGCATTGCACCAACGATCTTCACAGCCTCAACCGCCTCACGAACATCGTGCACTCGCAGTATGTTTGCCCCTTTCAGCAGGGCGATTGTGTTCAAAATGGTTGTTCCGTTCAGACTTTCAGTCGCCGTAATCCCCAAAAGTTGATGAATCATGCGCTTCCTACTAATGCCTACAAGGATGGGAAGTTCCATTACTTGCAACCGTTCCATGACGCTTAATAGCTCGTAATTGCCCGCTACGGGATCCTTACCGAAGCCGAAACCGGGGTCGAGAATAATGTCTTTTTGCCCTAAATCGCGCAATTCTTGCACCTCACGAGAGAAGTCGATAAGCATATCATGGAGGTTAGCTGCAGTAGACATAAGGATATAAGGTGCCCCAAGTTCGGCTACGGTACGGAACATTTCAGGGTCTTTACCTTCCTCAACATCGTTGATTATATCTGCACCGAACTCCTCAATCGTCCTTCGGGCAATATCAGCATGGAAAGTATCAATGGATAGTATGGCATCAGGCTCGGCCTCTTTGACTATCGGGAGAGCGAAAGCCAATCGCTGCATCTCCTCATCTGCACTGACAACAACGCCTCCGGGACGTGTTGAACAGGCTCCGATATCAATAATCTTAGCCCCTTCAGCAACTATCTGATGGGCTCGCTGGCGGATAGCCTCAGCCGTTTGCACTCGACTATTAGCATAGAATGAGTCGGGCGTAACGTTCATGATTCCCATCACCAGCGGTTCGCCCAAGTCGATGAGACGCCCACGAACGTTGATAGTATAGCTTATGGGCGTTCCATCACCCAATGTTTTCATCTTCTCCATAGGCGCAAAGGTAATGTAAATATTGCACATTTATATTAGAAAAGCCCAACCTTTTTAGCGAAAAGCATAAGTTTCAGTAGGCAAACAGGCGATAGTTCCAATGCTTTTCACCAACGATTAGACTTCAATCGAACGTTCAGAAAGGGCGAAAAGAGCATTCGATCCAATGGTATAGATAGGACGAAACCTGCGGAAATGACCTACTATATTTGTAAAGAAATACTGCTAAAATCTATGCTTATAACTGCGTTTTTATCGAAGAGCACCCTCCTTTGGGTCAAATACGCGCGTTTTGAAGAAGTTTGCGGACAATCGTATAACTCACTAATAATCACCGTTTTACGTAAATCTTACATTCTTTTCAATCGAAAATAACCGACCATCAATGGAAAAAACAGCCTATTTTTACCTAAAAAGTACGTACTTTTCACCAAAAACGTATATACGTTTCACTAAAAACGGATATACATTTCACCAAAAACGTATATACGTTTCACCAAAAACGGAGGTACATTTTCATAAAAACGGAGGTACGTTTTCTAAAAAAGGTATATACGTTTTTATTTTGAAGAATATCGCTTCCTATTTGGCTCTATATTGATAATTAAATTTGTAAAAGATATTCTTAATAAATGGTAGGAACAGTCGATAAGAAAAAAGGATGTGCCCAGTTGGACACATCCTCCGCGTTTTATAATAAGTGGTTAAGTGGCATCAAAACTGATTATTGACCATAACCATCGTTCTGCTTAATATTCTTGTTTGCATCGACCTCATAGCTTGGTATAGCTGCAAGAGACTTGTAGTAATCACGGTTGTAACTGCGTACCTCCGCTGGAAGAACAGAGTTCCAACCACGATCGGATTCGTTAGTATAACGTGTGATCGTCTCATTGTTGCGGATAGCATCAAAGAAACGTTGCCCCTCGCCAACCAATTCCTTGCGACGTTCGAGTGATATGCGGGCTGCCGTGATAGTAGCAGCTGTAACAAGACGAGACGCATCTGTGGTTCTATTCTTCAGTAACTCATTTAAGTACTGGGCAGCTTTTGCTGTGTTTCCGACCTTGAATGCCGCTTCGGAAGCTATCAAATAAACCTCAGAAAGACGCAACAATGGGACATTTGCATAACGAACATCACCATTGTAAACAGGCATCTTATTCAAGTAAACCTTTGCACCATTGAACTTATTTGCAGCATCATTGCTTGGCGCAAGGAAAACATCTGCACGAACGTCCTTAGGGTCTTGAGCAAGGAGATCAACGAACTGCTTACTTGCGACAACATCACCATAACCGGGGATATCAGAGCGGTTCTCGGCATACATATAGCCTATACCTTCACGGTCATTCCAGTCACTCGTATTGGTGATAGATAACTCGAAAAGCATCTCTTTGGCGTGTGCTGCATCGTCTTTCTTCCATGCCTTGACATACTCATTAGTAGTCCATAAACTCCTACCAGAGTTATTGATGATATCTTCCGCAGTGCTAAGTGCATTAGCCCAATCGCCCTTTGTCAGATAAACACGTGCTAAGAGAGCCTTTGCTGCATAGAGACTAACGTATCCAGGAGTAACCTCCGTTGACAATGCGCCAGAGCTAATTGCATCATTCAAGTCCTTGATGACTTGTGTATAACACTCTGCCACGGTGCTACGAGCAGGCTTTACATTCGATTCCAAAGAGCTTGTTACCACAGGAACTCCCAGTGAAGCACCATTATCCTCTGTATAGGTCTTGCCGTAAACACGGGTCAGATCAAAGGTTGCCATAGCGCGTAGTACCAATGCTTCTGCACGATCTTTAGCAATCTCAGCTGCCGCATCCGTTTTATCAGTCAGCTTTCCTCCATCAGCAGCCTCAATGATTCGACAAGCGCGCCCTATGACGATATAAGGTGTACGCCATATCGCATTGTCACGATTAAAGTCGGATGCTGTAGTGTAACTCATCAAATAATAGAAGTTCGCACGACCACTTCCGTAGAACGTATTATACTGTAAGTCTTCACCGTGCAGATCGCCATATAGGAACATTTGTTGCCCATAGTAATCAATCAACTTACTACTTCCTTTCAAGGCAGCATACATTCCCGTATAAGCCGATCCAAGGTCACTACTATTCTGTATAGCCTTATCTGCAGGAACAGAATCAGCTGGTTTCTGCTCGAAGAAGTCATCACCGCAAGATGACATACCCAACAGGACGGTGCCTGCGAGCACCAAGCCATATATGTTCTTATTGTATTTTCTCATAAACAAAAATTCTACAATTAATAAATTAGAAGCCTAACTCGACTCCAAATGTGAATGTTCTCAAGGCTGGAGTCTCGAATACACATAGACCACTTACTGGCATCTCGGGATCAACATAGAGATCTTTTGACTTCAAAGTAAAGAGGTTTGAAGCAGAGAAATAAAGTCTTGCCTTTGCCAAACCAATCCTTGATACCCAGCTATTAGGTGCAGTGAGACCAAGTGTTAGGCTCTTTAAGCGCAAGTAGTCTGTAGGCATCAACCAACGAGAAGACTCTATCGTAGCATCGTTTCCATATTGGAAAGCAGGGAGAGTAGCCTTTGTGTCGCCAGGACCTGTCCACATCTTATTGATGTCATAATAGGCTGGGACAGCACCACCATATAGGAAGTTACCACCGTTACTGTGCTGCCATCTTGCTGCATCGTAAGCCTTTCCGCCGAATGAGAAGGTAAAGTTCAAACCGAAGTCGATGAATTTCCATTTGATATTGTTCGTCAAACCACCTTCCAAAGTAGCTTCATGGTCACCTACGATAACTTTCTTTGCAGCTGCAGGGTCGGTTGTTGTCTTACGTGCATTGGCTGTTCCATCATTGATGTAATAGGATTCCTTACCTGTAGTTGGGTCTACCCCAGCATACTCAAGAGCGTAATAGCTGTAGTAAGTATGACCCACCTTGTGAATCAATCTACCACTGATAATCTCGTCCTGAGAACCATTGAGCTTGGTAATCTTATTATGATTATGACCGAAGTTCAGCATGGTTGTCCATGTGAAGTCCTTTGTGTTAACGTTATTACTTTGTATCGTAAACTCGTAACCAGTGTTGCGTAAGGAGCCAATGTTCTTTGGTGTGGTCGTACTATATGTATCTCCAGAATAATAGCCAGGCACAGCTGACACTGGTAAGTCATAGATAAGATCACTGGTGTTACGCGTGTAGTAATCAAAAGTCAACGATATTCTATCGAAGAAAGTGAGGTCTAAACCAACGTTAAAAGCACGGTTCTTCTCCCATTTCAAGTCTGGGTTTCCAATGCCAACAATACCCATTCCAGACTTACCATCATAATACTGACCGAACTGGAAGAGGTTCATATAATCATAATAGCTGTTTGGCAAGGTTCCATTCACACCATAGCTGATACGCAACTTACCATCACTTAGGACGCTCTTAGCCGTTTCCATGAACTTCTCAGCACCGAATCGCCATGCACCAGACACTGACCAGAAGGTTCCCCAACGGTTTGCTTTTGCCAAACGACTACTGCCATCGCGACGGAAACTGACACCTGCATAGTATCTGTTATCGTAGTTGTAGTTCAAACGACCTAACCAACTTGCCATCGTGTAACCCTGTGCATTACTAGATCCACTCGTTGTTCCTGCATTAGAAAGCTCGTAGAGATCTCCCGGATAATTGGTTCCTTGGATGTAATTGTACTTGTAAGTGAACTTCTCTGTTTCGTATCCTAAGAGCGCATCAACGTTGTGCAAGCCAAAAGACTTCGCATAACTGAGCTGCGTCTGACCATTCAATTGAGTGATAGCACTCACTACGCGCTGTAGAGAACCACCAGGAGCTCCATCGTTAGAGTAGCGATCCCAGAGGACATCCTCTACTGATGACGTATAGTCGTAAGTGAACTTTTCACTCAAGTGGAGCGCATCCCAGATGTTCCAATCAAGCTTCAGAGAGTTGAAAGCACGTCTTACGTCGTTCTTATCACTTGAATGTTTGTACTCATACAAAGGGTTAAGTTGTACATAAGAGCCTGTTTTCACACCTGGTGCCAATGAGCCGTCAGGAAGATAGGCAACAGCTGAAGGGCTATCATAGAACGCATAATGCGCAATTGAGCTGGTATAGGAAGTACTCTCATTAGCCAACTGCTGGTTTATTTTAGAGAACAAACCAGAGTATAACAAAGTAAATCTTCCGAACTTATGAGTAAGGTTTGCATTACCAGTAAAGCGTTCCAAACCTTGGTTAGCGGTGATACCTGTCTGCTTCATATATGACAAAGAAGTATAGAACTGGGTGTTATCACTACCACCACTAAGGCTTACTTGATAGTTCTGATGGTGTCCCGTCTTAAAGAGAAGATCCTTCCAATTGGTCCAACCATAGATTGGTTTGTTATTAGCATCGTATCCTACGACCGGTTTAGCAGCGTAGTCATCAATCTGACCCTTAGCGAATGCAGCTGCATCAGCCTTTGATTTGCCCTCTTTATATATGGCATAGTTCTCCAAACCACGTGAGAGAACAGCACGACGAGCGTCACCATCCAGCATTGGACGATAATTGATAGCCATGTTAGAGAAACCCCAGTCACTACGGAAGTCTACATGCGTCTTACCTTTCTTACCGCTCTTGGTTGTGATAACTACCACACCATTAGCAGCACGAGATCCATACAAAGAAGCTGCTGCAGCGTCCTTGATGACAGTTATTGACTCAATGTCATTGCTGTTCAAAGTAGCTAAGATATCCGTACCAGTATCATTGAACTGACCCTGACCGAATGCGTTAATATCACCAGATACCATTGGTGTACCATCAATAACATACAATGGATCATTGCCAGCATTGATAGATCCCATACCACGGATACGTATATTGCTTACAGCACCAGGCGCACCTGATGAACTAGTAACCGTTACTCCAGGTACAGAACCAGATAGTTTATCCTGGACAGAGGCTACTGGTACGTCTGCCAACTTACCCGGGTCTACGTTTGCAGCAGCACCTGTAAAGCTTGATTTCTTAAAGTTTCCATAACCGGTAACGATAACTTCTTCAAGTGAGCCAGCGTCTGGTTTCAACACAACTTTCATACCATTCTTTACAGGAACAACCACTGTTTTGAGTCCAACATACTGTACTCTTAACTGCTTCTTACCCTCTGGAACTGATAGATGGAAGTTACCATCAATATCAGTGACAGTACCCATCTGTGTCCCAACAACAAGTACGGACGCACCTACAATAGGCTCTCCATCTTCTGAAGACACAACAGTTCCTGAGATCTCACTCTGTGCCATTGCTACACCTAAGCATAGGAACAGACCAAATAAAACCATTGACAATCTTTTAACCATAAGCTTAATATATAAAATGTGACTATTTCTTATTAAATAAGTGCAAAGGTATAAAGAATTACTTAACAAACCAAAAAATCGTAACTAAATTGTACTTTAAACTCAAAAAGCGTTACAAAACATTATAAATATTCGATTTATAACGATACTTCAAAAGCTTAGCTGCATCACAGTTGTTACACCTTATATATATAGGACATCGGTGAGCAGCACTCTTGCCAAAGCCTAACACTGATGGAGAACAATAATTGTCTATCTGTTAAAAAGGCTCTCTTTGCTTTGCATTGTCTGCCTTTTAAACTATCTTTGCACCATAGAATAAAGTTGAATTCATGGACATACAGGAGATTTATAAGATTTATCTAAGTCACCCAACAGTGACTACTGACAGTCGAAACTGCCCTGAAGGAAGTATCTTCATAGCATTGAAAGGAGCATCATTCGATGGTAATAAGTTCGCAAAGGTAGCCTTGGAGAAGGGTTGCAGTTATGCTATTGTTGACGAAAAAGAATACGTTGATACCACTGATGAGCGTTTTATCTTAGTTGATGACGCACTCGTTACTTACAAAGAATTAGCACGTGAACACCGAAGACAATTCTCCATTCCCGTCATTGGCATTACAGGAACGAACGGAAAGACCACCAGTAAGGAGCTTATCTCTACTGTCTTAGCTGAGAAATATAAGGTTCATCACACGGAAGCGAACTATAACAACGATGTTGGTGTGCCTCGCACGCTACTTGGCATACGCCCTGATGATGAGATCGCTGTCATTGAGATGGGTGCATCTCACCTCGGTGACATCAAGAAATTAGTAACTTATGTAGAGCCAACGTGCGGTTTGATTACAAATGTCGGTCGTGCTCATCTACAGGGATTCGGCAGCTTTGAGGGTGTAAAACGTACCAAAGGAGAGCTATACGACTATCTAAAAGCGCATGACGCCTTACTCTTCTTGAACGAAAGTAATGCCGACCTCACAGAGATGGCGGCGCAACGTGAATTCGACCGCATTATCACTTACGGGCAAGATGATACTGCCGACGTACAAGGAAAGGTAATCAGTTGTGCTCCTTTCCTCAAATTCGAATGGCAGTCGTCAAGCCTCAATAAGCAGCAACCAGCCAATACAATATACGAAGTACAGACTCATCTCATCGGCTCGTACAACCTTGATAACATGTTGGCAGCTATCACCATCGGTCTACACTTTGGTGTAACTCCACAGCAGATAAACCACGCCTTAGAGAGTTACATCCCTCATAACAACCGTTCACAGCTCACAGAAACTGCCCACAACAAGCTCATTGTGGATGCTTATAACGCTAACCCGTCCAGCATGGCAGCTGCTATTGAGAACTTCCGACTTATGGAGGTTGAACACAAGATGGCTATTCTCGGAGACATGAGAGAGCTTGGTGCAGCTTCAGCAGAGGAACATCAAAAGGTTGTAGAACTGCTCAAAGCAGCGGGGTTAACGAATGTTTGGCTCGTAGGAGAGGAATTTCTGAAGACCAATACAGACTTCCGTAAGTTTAAGAATGTCGATGAGGTGAAAGCAGAAATAGCCCATCATCAACCAGAGAACCACTATATCCTCATCAAAGGAAGCAATGGAATAAGACTCTTCGAACTGCCAGACTTGCTCTAAGTCGGTATAAAAAGAGGATAAAACATTGCACTAATTCCGAAAAAATAACTACCTTTGCAACTGCTTGCAAAGGCTATCGGGATGTAGCGCAGTTGGTAGCGCACTACGTTCGGGACGTAGGGGTCGCCAGTTCGAATCCGGTCATCCCGACTCGAAAAGGGGAAGAACTATGATGGTTCTTCCCCTTTTTTGAGCCTCCCCAAGCCCCTCCACTAACCCCTCCCAGCCTCCCCAAAGGGGAGGAGCGCCTAACGGAAGCTAACCATGGGATGGTTGGTTGATGTGTAACAAGGCAATGCCTCATTAGTCGGAAATGCTGAAGACAAAACAAGGAAACGCCCTCTTCGCTTTGAAGAGGGCGTTTCCTTGCAATGAAGAAAGCCTCTCTTTGATACAAAGGAACGCCCTCTTTGAAACCCCTCCCAGCCTCCCCCAAGGGGAGGAGTGCCTAACGGAAGCTAGTTTGGAGAGGCTACATCCCACACAACTAACAACTTGTTTACTTGTTAACTCGTCAACCCGTCAACTTAAATAAACTCTTTATTCTTTAGGAATCTCTTGCTGTTTTCAATACAAATCATTATATTTGCAGAACGTTAAGAGGTTTTACTACAACGTATTATACGATAAGGAAGAATGTAATTTATTGATAAGTAACAATAGAGGCTATGGGCATAAAGAACTTATTTAAACGGCAATTAAGAACTGTCATAGAGTGGAAAGACCAAGACAGCAGGCTACTTTTCCATCAGTTGGAGACAACGACTGACGAAATAAAGGATGCTAGTAAGCTCATTATAGCACCCGGTCAGGGCTGCATTATCGTCTATGATGGGCAAGTGAAAGGTACGCTTACCGAGCCTGGGATCTATGAGATGGAGACCGATAATCATCCTTTTATCACCACACTGCTTAACATTGCGCAGCAAGCAGAGAGCGAACACAAGATGAGGTTCTACTTCTTCCGCACGGCAGAGATGGTGAATATCCTTTGGGGAACAGCCTCACCTGTGAAGTATATAGAACCCTATTACAACTTACCTGTGGCACTTGGAGCCTGTGGAAACTTCTCCGTAAGGATTCAAGACGCATCACAAATGCTCGTTACGGTGCTTGGTACCGTCGCAAACTACTATGTAGAGGATGTGCAGGAACTTGTTTCTTCACGCATCATAACGCCACTCACCAACTTTCTGGCAGTCAAAGCATACCCTTACAAAGAGGTGGATACGCACTTAGAAGAGCTTTCTAATGAACTACGAGAGAAGACGTCAGAGGAGTTATCACGCCTTGGTTTAGAGTTAACCGACTTCCGTATTGCATCAGTCACATTCGATGACGATACGATGGAACGTATTGGGCGCATTGCAAATATGGCTACAGAAAAGCAAGCAGCAGCCGAAGTAGACCTAGACTACACCGAGTTGCAGAAGTTAGGAGCCTTGCGTGATGCTGCAAAGAACCAAGGTGGACTGGCAGGAGCTGGTTTGCAAATGGGTGCCGGACTGCAGTTAGCACAAGACATATTCAAGTCGGGAGGTGCAAGCAGTGACCCCTCTCAACGCTTGCGGAAGCTCAAAAAGTTACTTGACGAGCAGCTCATCACAGCAGAAGAATACGAACAAAAGAAGAACGAAATACTTTCTAAATTATGAATAAAGTCCTAATTCCCGCCATAGCCGTCCTCTTTGTCAATATCATTGCAGGTCTGGTTCTATCAATCTATCCATTGGTAAACATGCTCTACACGAGTGCTGCCATCATTGTTAACACCCTGTTGGTGGTCATGTTATTTGCTCTTGGCGCAGAACGAACACATCGTTTGAGCCTAGGAATGCTCTTCCTCTTTGCCAGCATCATAGAGTTTGGCAGTGGACTAATGGCTCCGAGCAGCGTAAAAGACAACTGGTGGATTATCCTCTTCGCTATCTTTACAGCCATAGAAGCTATCTTGTGTTATCTAACCATACATTATAAGAAACACTAAAAAGTACTGATTGAGTTATACAATGTCAACAAAGATAAAACCGATAAAGTGCCCAAACTGTGGTAGCGAGAAGCATGTCCAACTGGATGAAAAGCGCTATCAATGTAAAAATTGTGGGACGGAATACTTCTTGGATGACGATGATATAACCATTAATGTCAAGCATAATTTCGAATACGAAAACTTCACGCAGCCCAAAGAAGAGCCCCGCATCACCATGAGCAATGCGCTAAGAAACCTAGCGGTTGTACTTATTGTCTTTCTCTTTCTGTATGCAGCTAAGCACTTTTGGGGCGGAGATATCAAAGTAAGTAAGCTCTTTGGTGTAAGTGATTTATTCTCTGTCGACTCTGTAGAGGTGGCAGATGACTACGATGCCATCTACCCTATGAAGCATAAAGGACGTATTTGTTTCTTCTACGTAACGAATCGTAGGTACGATTACGGGCTTAACGATGATAAGACCTTAGTAGATGGTCACTATTATGGATTCGTCGATGCGCAGACTGGACAGGTGTTAGCTGATAAGCTCCTCATCAGTAATGAAGAGAGCAAAAGAGTTGATATGACATCGATTAATGAACTTAAGATATGGCATCTTTACCAAGCAGATAAGTGGTTATGCCTCATTCCGAAGCAGTTTATCTATGAGATTAATCCGCAAACACTCACGATGAACAATATCTCTAAGACTATATTTGCTAATAAGGAAGCAATGTCAAGTGGGATCTCATCTGTGGATTTTATCTCTCGAACAAGCAATTTCTTTGATTTTTCATTAGAGGGAGATGAGGGCTTAGAAATATCTAATAACTTGGCAGAAGTTTACTATTACTTCCCTGCCACAGACCATCTATATACAGAAGAAGCCTATAATTACGCAAAGGAACTACCATCATCTGAATTAAAAGGAGAGATGCGTGATAGCGTATTATACATATTAGAAAGCAAGAAGTCTAATGCCTCTTCAAGCAAAGATAGTCAAAACAGACTAACAAGAATACAATTCACGTATCACCTTGGGAATCCTAAATACCTTAGCAATCCCTCAAACAAGAAATACGATTTTGTGGCTGAAGACATACAAGTGGTTAGTAGTCAGCAAATATCAGATTGGTTCACAGGATTCGATGCAAACATTATTTTACAAGATTCAACGTACATACTTATTTGGTATAAAAGCAATATCTCGGAGAACGCACCAGCTGTTCTTCAGCTAAGAAATACTAATGGAAAGATTCTTTGGACACGCTCTCTTGATTGTCCAATAAAGATTGGTGGTGTTCTACGAGACAATCAGAAGATATGGTTCAGAGCAACAAGAGAGAACACCGATCGCTATGATGATGAATATATCATGAGCCTTACGTTAAAAGGAGGTAACATAAAATACGAATATAAGTTTGCAACTAGTCACAACGTAAGGAAGCAATAAGTAGATAAAACAAATACAGAAAAAAGCAATACAATGTCAACAAAGATAAGACCTATAAAGTGTCCGAACTGCGGTAGTGAGAAGCATATTCAACTGGATGAAAAGCTCTATCGCTGTAAAAACTGTGGAACGGAATACTTCTTAGATGACGATGATATAACCATTCATGTTAAGCATCATTTTGAAGATGGGGGCTTCACGCGCATTAAAGGAGACGCTAACGTCTCTATGAGCAATGCGATACAAGCATTCGTCATCATCGGTGGTGTCTTATTCTTTCTGTTCTGTATTATGCTCTTCGGGTTCCACTCTTCCAGTCCAGACCTTAGTTCAGACGACTCCCTCGATGTAGATGACACTTATAAAGCCATCGTCCCTGTGAAGCATGACGGACGTGTTTGCTTCTTCTATCTAACCGATCGCCGTTTCCATAACACATTCTACAACAATAGAACCTCATCGAATGGTTACTATTATGGATTTATCGATCCGGATAGCGGAAAGGTGTTAGCTGACAAACTTCTCATCAGTGATGACGATGCAAGGAAGATTGGTATGACAGCTTTCCACATGCTTGATATACAACATCTGAACCAAGCCAAGAAGTGGTATATCACGATTCCTAGCCAGTTTATACTCGAGATTGACCCACAGACACTCACGCTAAAGAATGTCTCAAAGACTATCTTCGCCAAGAAGAAAGCGATGTCAAGTGGTATCTCATCAGTAGAGTTTATCTCTGATACCTACGAAGACCACGCTAGTACGGCGGGCGTAGGTGAGGGGTTCAAAGTCACCAACAATATGGCAGAGACCTATTATTACTTTCCCGCCACAGACCGTCTTTATACGAAGGAAGCCTATGAATACGCCCAGCAACTACCTGCTTCTGAACTCAATGGGGAGGTTCACGATAGTGTGTTCTATATATTAGATCGAAAGGAAGCGAGCGAATCCTCTAGTCAAAAAAGCCTAAACCGATTATGGAGAATACGCTTCATGTATCACTTAGGAGACCCTCAAGACGCTGGTTACTTCCTATATGGTGTGACAGATACTCCACGTGGTGACGGTCGAATGATTAGTCATAACGCAATAACAGATTGGTTTGCTGGCTTCAATTCAAAGATTGATTACCAAGACTCGAAGTATATCCTTATAGAGTATAATGCTAGTATCTCGGAGGATGCACCAACGGTTCTTCAACTTCGAAACACTAATGGGGTGATTCTCTGGACACACTCTCTTGAGCTTCCAATGAAGATAGGTGGCGTTATAAGAGACAATCAGAAGATATGGTTCAGAGCGACCAAAAAGAACAGTAATACTGATGATGAACATTACATCGCAAGCCTTACTTTGAAGGAAGGCTACCTGAAGTATGAGTATAAGTTTGCGACTGAACACAAGATACTAAAGCAATGAGTATTAAGCACGAGTATAGTATGAGAAAGATTCAAGTTCTTCTGCTCCTCCTTATCGCACTACCTTTAGCGTGTAACGCACAGGTGAAGAAGATCGTAGAAACCTATGACAACGGACAGATAAAGTCGATTACTTATAGGGATAAGAAGACGGGGTTATTAGAAGGACACTGTGTTTCATATAAGGAGAACGGGAGCCTCTCCATGGAAGAAGACTATAAGGACGGTCTAAGGGATGGGCAGGTGAAGTATTACGATGCATTTGGTAACATCGAAAGTATCGTGAGTTACAGCAAAGGGAAGAAGCAGGGTAAGCTCATCAAGTACCAAAAGATGAATCGTCCCAGTGCAACTCCTTATCTTGAATACATTGAGAACTACGAGAATGGACTACTACAGGGAATGACCTACGTGTACGATGATACCGGGCAAAAGATTATCGAACACGCACGTTACGATGATGGTCTATGTGTCGAAGATACGGTATATCTCCCTAAAAGCACATTCTATGCGTATCGGACGAAAGGACCTAATGGTACTTATGTTGGTGGTGAGATGAAGAGCAGAATAGTACCCAATAAGAAGAATGTAGCTACTCATCAACCTACGAGGAAAGCTCCCGCTAGACAACGGACAACGGCACCAAAATCTGTTAAAGCTAAGCCTGTTCCACAACATAAGCCTGCTCCTGTAAGACAACAGAAGCCTCAACCAGCTGCACCACAGCCCAAGCCGCGATTGAAAGTGAATAAGGATGGGACAATAGAAATGGGTTAGCACATATATAATAAGGTGTAATTGGAATACATCTAACCTAAATACTTTGCCACTATTGACAATACAAAAAACCCTTTGTCAAAGTACCTTCTTACATTACAACACACAGTAATCACCGTATTTAGTCGCTGACAGATACGCATTACGCTGCCGACAGATACGTATCTAACCATTGACAGATGCGTATCTTGTCGCCACACTCACCGCATCTGGCAACAACGCTCACCGCATCTAACAGCGTGGGAATACGCATCCTGCGGCAGCGCAATACGCATTCGACAAAGAAAAGATAAAACAATCATGGCATTTACCCTTTCTCTTATTCACGACTTCTTTTATATTATTTCAATAATTTAACAATCGGGGGGGGTAAAACAAGAAGAATATACGTACTTTTGCAGCCGAATTATAACTATTTGAAGTAGTTTCTTTAAAAGAGGAATGTCGTTATGACATGATAAGAACAAATGATACCTCTATGTTGATCAGGGAGAGTCCTCCCTTTCACCACAGGTAATTCATACTAAAACTATCCACTATAACCATTTAAACCAAGATAACAATGAGTAAAGAACAAACAAAGAAAATTTATCAGAGACCCAAAATTGAAGTGATGTATGCTTGTATCGACAGTTCGATACTGGATGCCTCCTACCCTGGAGACCACCAAAAAGGCGACCACAAAGAAGGTCCTACGGAAGAATCAAGCGAGGGTGCCAAGCCTTCTTTCTTCTTCAGAAGTGGCGAAGAGAATGTACCAACGACATGGGAAGACTAAAAAGGCAAAGATAGAGACAACAAGAAACATAAAACACCAAAATGAATATCAAATCATATTATCAATGGACTATGGCAGCTCTGCTGCTAACAGCTGCAGGCTGTTCAAACGACGATATACAGACAGCGAACAGCATAAATACTGAAAAAGAAACTGCGGAAACAGCACAGACAAGTTTCGTCACAGAAGAGGAAAGCACAACACGTACATCGCTTAATTATGGCACAAGAGACTTCTACTGGGAGGATGGCGACAGAATCTATGTGAAAGACGATGGCAACGCTTTCCAGCTCAGTAGTAATGCCGTAACAAGGACAAAACAGGCTGCATTCAAGTTCATGATGCCCGGCACTTACGCCCACAACAGCTACATGGTTTACTACCCTGGCAAGAACGGAAGCGAAAACAACGTGACAATCGCTTCCGCCCAGACCCAGAACGAACCGGACAACACCCTCCACTTCGGCATATCTGGCGACTGCGGTACAGGCACGGCCACCCGCCAGTCCAACGGACAGTACAAGTTCCAGCTCAATCATGCTGCCGCCTATCTCTGTTTCAAGCCCACTTACAGCCATCCGCTTGCAAGCACCTATGTCACGAAGGTTGAAGTGACCGCCGACAAGAACATCGCCGGAGCCTACACACTGGGCACGGACGGACGGCTCACCGGAACAGGCAGCAGCCAGACAATCACACTGACACCCAAGACGGCAGGCAGCAGTGACGGATTCGCCATGCAGAACAAAGCAGACGGCACAGGCTGCGAGGCCAGCCGGATGTTCATGGTCATCATGCCTGGAAAGTACAAACTCACCATAAAATACTACGTCAGGGACAAAGAGACAGGCGTTTCGGGTGTCATCACAAAGACGTTCGGCGAGTTCACGTATGCCCCAAACGGCTACTATGACATGCCAGCAGCACTGTCCATAAGAAGCTATGGAGATGATTACTATGCCTGGGATGCCAAGAAGGAATACTGGTTTGGACACAAGAACGACCAGCCGAAGAAAACGGGAGTATCAGGCAGCAATTATCCTACCAGTGCGGATGGCAACCGCTGGTACAACACTTCCAAAGACCTAACGGCCACCGCCTACACGGCCAAGACCTGTCCGAATGCCAATGAGCTTATGTGGTACTGCCAGAAGGGCGACCCGCACTGGGACAACAAGACGCTCTGGATCGTATGGGGACATCTGTACACAGGCGGTATGTGGTTCAAGAAGGCAAGCGTCATCGCCTCGGATAACGGCAAGAGCAGTACCGAACTCAAAAATAAAGCACCGAACGGAAAAGACTATGCGCATGCCAAGCCCTATACGGATATGCCGAACAACACCAGCATCACACAGAAGGCACCGGACAACCGCAGCAACTATTTCTTCCTGCCTGCCATGGGACGCTATGAGAACGGAAAACTCATAGAATTCAGTTCGCATGGACGTTACTGGTCGAGTACGCCATTTCCTTACAATGAGGATATAGCCTACAGCCTTTATTTCTATTCGAATGATGTTGTTGTAAGCAACCTCATCGAAAAGAAGAACGGTCTCCGCCTGTGGAAGACTGAATAAGCAACCCTTTCATACAACATAGACAACAGGTGTGCAAAAACGGGAATATCCCCATCTGCACACCTGTTGTTATTTCCCAAAACAGACAAGCCTCTGCTCAAGTACTTCTAAGAGTAAAAGCTAAAAGAAAGAAAGAAAGAAAGAAAGAATAACTACTATCATTGCTTACGAAACTCCCAACTTGCGCTTTTCTCCTCTTACCTTATAATCCCTATTATATTTTCATCTTTAGTTGCTGTCATCTTTAACATTTTACGTAAGCTCCAAATTACGAGCCACTTACAGCATATCATCACATGACGGCAGTGACAGCAACCTACAAACTTCCAATCCGGCTGCCAGAAAAGAAAGCAAGGAATATCGCATTTAAATAAATCTGCCTGTCGATTACGTTGCCTTTCAGCTCTATTAAACAGAACTCAGAATAATTATTATAATATTCTTCTGTTTTAATATTTTGATGAAACTAAATGGAGTAATAAAAACAGATTAATTTAGAATAATGTAAGTCATCCCAAATGCCGTTCTATGTTAATTAGTACAAGTCAGTTACTCCTCTTAGCTTAACAATCCTTTACTTATTTTCTTAACGCTCTGCCCAATCGCTTCTATCCAAGTTTCTATAACCTATCGCCTCGGCTATGTGCTGTGAAAGGACAGCCTCCGAACCTTCTAAGTCGGCTATCGAACGAGCCACCTTTAGTATTCGGTTGTAAGCACGAGCCGACAGTTTCAACCGCTCCATAGCATTCCGAAGCAACTCCATAGAGGCTTTGTCTGGTTCAGCAAACGTGTGGATGAGCCGCTCGGACATCTGTGCATTACAGTGAACATTGCGGTATTCACGGAAACGCTCCGTCTGTATGGCTCTCGCTCGGATAACTCTTTCACGAATAACAGCACTCGATTCGCCCGCAGCTGCTTGTGAGATGTCTTTGAAAGGGAGCGGAGCTATCTCGCATTGGATGTCAATTCGATCCATGAGAGGCCCTGATATCTTCGCAAGATACTTCTGTATCTGCCCTGGAGTGCACACACAATGATGCGTAGGATCGGCAAAGTAGCCGCAAGGACAGGGATTCATACTCGCTACAAACATGAAACTACAAGGGTAAGTGACCGTGTATTTGGCACGAGAAATCGTTATATGGCGATCCTCCAAAGGCTGTCTAAGCACTTCTAAGGTATGTTTATTGAACTCAGGAAGCTCGTCACAGAAGAGTACACCATTATGTGCTAAGGTGATTTCACCAGGCATTGGATTGGCTCCCCCACCAACGAGTGCGACCTCAGAGATGGTGTGGTGCGGACTTCGGAAGGGACGTTGCGTAATCAATCCAGCGTCTCTACCTAACTTCCCAGCAATGGAGTGTATCTGAGTTGTCTCTAAGCTCTCTGCAAGGGATAGCGGAGGAAGGATGGAGGGGAGGCGCTTTGCCATCATACTCTTACCACTTCCGGGTGGTCCAACCATAATGAGATTGTGCCCACCAGCGGCTGCTACCTCCAAAGCACGCTTCACATTCTCTTGCCCGCGGACGTCAGCAAAGTCGAGATCAAAGGCATATTGATGTTCATAGAACTCTTTTCTCGTATCGACATAACAAGGTTCTGGATTGGTTGTACCATTCAGGAAGTCGATAACCTGCAATATGTTCTCCATGCCATAGACCTCCAATTTATCCACAACAGCCGCTTCGTGCTCGTTAGCTTTCGGCACAATGATACCTTGGAACTTATCTGCTCGTGCCTTAATAGCAATCGGTAGCACTCCTTTCACGGGTTGCAACGTACCATCAAGACTTAATTCCCCCACCAGCATAAAGGCTTTCAAGCGGTCATTACTCATCTTATCATTGGCGGCAAGGATGGCTATAGCCAATGGAAGGTCAAAGCTGGAACCCTCCTTTTTGAGGTCGGCTGGCGCAAGATTAGCCGTAATGTCGGCTACAGGAAACTTGTAACCAGTATTGAGAAGGGCTGCTGCAATACGGTCGTGGCTCTCCTTTACCGCGGCATCAGCAAGTCCGGTAAGATGAAACAAGACGCCACGCGTAATGCTTACTTCGACTGTCACGGTGGTAACTTCCATTCCGTTGACAGCTGCACAGAATGTTTTTACAAGCACGTTAGTAGTTTTTATTCAACGCCATAACGCTGACGTATGGTATTGGCAGTAATGTTTCTCTCTGTTACTTTACCATTGCGTATGACGATATTATCAGGTATCATAGTCAGTCCGAACGTCTTTAACAATGGCGAACTCAGCATTTTTCCATCGCAGACATTGGGAAACTGGATGTCATCACGTACCAGTGATTGGCGCACCTCCTTAGGGTTTGCATCCACACAAATGCTTAATGCGGCTATTTTATCAGCCTTTACAGCATCGTTCAAGGCTCGTTGTATATCCAAACTTTCATAACTCCACGTTGCCCAAACACTGATGATTGCAACGTTCTTAGTGCTGTACATTGCATCATTCACAGCCTTTCCGTTCACGTCTTTAGCTGCAAAACGAGGCAACTTACTACCCACCATCACATTACCTAAGTCTTTTATTTGTCGGTTAAGACGACTCAAAGCAGTGTTCTCGGGTTGTTCCTTCATCAAAAGAGGGAGCAGTCGAGCTGCCAACTTATAGTCGGGAGATTCTGTTTGAATAAGATATCGGTTTAATAAATATGCGCTTACAGGCGACTCGGGATGGTCTTTAATAAACTGAATAGCGTATTTGAGTTCTTGAGGAGGAGCCACACTCGCAATCTGCTTACGGAACTTTGTCATCAGTTCATTAGCCTCCGTGCCCTCCACCTCCATCTCTTTAAGATGTGAAGCATCGGCTTTCACCTCCACAGCCTCACCTGATTCTGCGAAGATAGGTTGCGTTGAGTAATTGGGAAAGACTATAACAAGAGTGGCAGACCTGCTACATGGTATCTCATAAGAGAAACGCCCAGTTTCCACCTTGATAGTATCTACTCCTTTGATACCACCATCTGGACTGTACACGTAAAGTTCGCCTTGATTTATATGCAGGAAGCGTCCCTCCATCTTGAAGTAACCACTGCGAGTACCACAAGAAACCAATAGTAAGGAGAGTAAAAACATATAAACTATTCGCTTCATGCGCATAGAGATTTAAGAAGAAGTGCCGCGAGCGGGACTCGAACCCGCACAGCCATTACTGGCC
>ERZ773006.429-NODE-429-length-19881-cov-31.4896_pt1 | contig 19881 bp, 27 predicted proteins | sample MGYA00580843_ERZ773006 | MGnify/ENA primary metagenome ERZ773006 (study PRJEB29015, sample SAMEA2738011) | human oral metagenome | biome: human oral; feature: human-associated habitat; material: dental | place: China | collected 2052 ...
AAGATGATGCACAAGTGGCCAGCGAGATTGTCGAAAAGTTCTGGGCGGATACAGTCGGAATCTATATCAAGATTGAGGAATTGCCATGAAGATTGACTACATCGATTTTTTTAGCAGAGTCATTCCGAAATGGATGGCGCGCAGCAATCAGAAGAGCCAAGAGGTCGGTTTTGGATCGGACGTTTATTGGTTATGGGCGGTGTCGTCAATCGGAGAAATTTGCAAACAATACAATGATGATGATCTAGTGACAGAGCAATTCGGTCTACTCTTTAACTGGTTAGAAAAACAAGCAGGTTAAACAATGAAATACAACAAACAAATAATGATTGACGGGTTGAAGCGGTCAATCGAGCAAGCGGAGCAGGAAATCGAGAAGTATTCGAAGCCTTGCAATAAACGAGTTGCACAAGGGCGTACTGCTCACCGTGAATTTTTGAAGAAAAAATTAAAGAAAATGAAATTGCAGTTGGAGGAATTGGAAGATGAATAAGCAGGAATTGATTGAACGGATAGAAGGTTTAAAAAATATTTTCGGGAATAAATGTGAATACGTCAAAATAGACTTTATGATAGAACTCGTTTCTGAATTAGACGAACCCAAAACAGGTCACGCAGACGAAGCGCCTCGCTATGTAAAGAACGTACTAGCACGATTGCGAGAATTGCCATTGCATGACAGAGAGGTTTGGCTAAAGGCTATCATGGGTGAATTTGAACAGGACTTCAGTCATGCAAAATGGCGTGAGGGCTACGAGCAAGGAAAACTTGAGGGAGCATGGGTTGGTAATCAATTGAAGGATGCTGATAAGATTCGGCAAGAATTGAACAAACCAGTCGTACCTCAGTTTGTGGCGGATTATATTGATATCTCACAATTTTATGTACGTACTCTACATTATGCACTTGAGAACTCACCAGAAAAAGTCAATTTGTGGCTTTGCGAAAATGAATTAAATCGACAAAATATTTTCGCCCGCGCTTGGCTGGACGGCTACGAGGTTGAGGAAGAGGAAGAGAAGCGGTATCGAGCGAAGGTGAAAGGTATGAATTCTATGAATGGTTATTTAGCCCGTAACAAAAACCTTGGTACTTGGTATTTTGGTATAAGTGGTAATGATAAAAATCATTGCACAAACCACACCCAAAAAGAACTAGAAGATGCTGGCTTCGGCTGGGTGTTCGATTGTGAGGGTATTGAAGTCGAGGAGGTGGAGTGATGAGAGTGTTCATGGAGTTCGTTGACGACGAAGAAAAGCTGGCGGTGGAGAAACTCAATGAATATATTGAAAAAGCATATTTTAGCACATCCAAATTTTAATAGCAGCAGAAATTTCTTGGATATGGTTGTAGCGAACTACTGCACGAATAGAAAGAAAGATAAGTTACCTAGTTTGGAAGTAATTGAGTGGTTAGATAAATTTTTAGATGTAAACTACGCAAACCCTGAGCTCTTGGAGGATGAGAAATGACAAAATTTGTTCAACTAGTTCCATTCAAATATGGTGAGATGAAAGAGCCTATTACAATTAACATTGATTGTATCAAATGTGTTTTGAAACACGATGTTTATCTTAGTAAAGTATTTGTAAGTAATGAGATGATAGAACATCTAAAAGAACAACTAACTGCCGATGAGTTCTTGTATGTAATCAATCCAACATACGAAAAGCTTGTAGCTATTTTAACTCAGGAAGAGGAAGATAAATGAAACCAGAAAAAATTGACAAAGTAAACAAACCAAGCCACTATCAAGGATCAAAAGGTCTTGAAAGTATCGAAGTGATTGATAACTTTATTGGCAATCTGCCAGGTAAGGCAGCATGGTGCTGGGGCAACGCTATCAAGTATCTATTGCGTTTCCAAAAGAAGAACGGTCTTGAAGATTTGAAAAAAGCACGCAAGAACCTTGATTGGCTGATTGAGGAGATGGAACATGGGCAGGAACAATCGAGAGTACGCTCTGTATGACGGTGAAACATTCATCGCTTGCGGGACGATTAAGCAAATCTGTCAAGAGACTGGCTTAAAGAAAGGAACCTTGTCGTTTTACAAGTCGCAAAAGTACAGAGACAGACTTAAAAATCCAAACGAAGGAATGATACTGATTGAAATCAAGGAGGATGAATGACGATAAATATCAAGCAACGATTGAAAGCATTACAGTACATTGATATCAAAGCGAAGTCAAAGCATCAGGAAATTGTCAGCTTGAAGTCAGGTATCTTGAGAGGGCAGCAGTTTGACAACATGCCAAAATCGAAGAGTAATAAAAATCAATCAGAAGAATTGAATATTTTGATTATTGATAAAACAGAACAGCTCTATCAAGAAATTCAAGGTTTATACAAAGAGCGTGATGAGTTGATTCAAGCAATCGAATCGCTAAACGATCCGGTAGAAAATATCGTGATGCGGTTGTTTTACATCGATGGATTGTCATGGAGTCAAATTCAGGCTCAGTTACGTTGCGGACGTGGGACAATTCATCGGGCTAGAGAGAGCGCTTTGAAAAAAATTTCTAAAAAATGGAACTAATGGAACTCTTTGGAATTCCTAAAGTGATATTATGGTATTGTCGAAAAAGTGAAAACGAAACGATTTTCATGAGGACTCCTAGAAAAAGGCGCGCAGTTGCGTCTTTTTTTTGTTATAAAAAAATAAGGTGGTGATGGAAAATCGCTAAACTAACGTTAAAACAACAGAGATTTGCTGATGAGTACATCATCAGTGGGAATGCAACAGGGGCAGCTATCAAAGCAGGGTATAGCTCTAAATACGCGAACACGAATGCTTCTAAGCTACTACAAAATACTGCAATAAAATCCTATATAGACGAAAGGCTGGCTCAGCTTGCTTCTGAGAAAATCGCAACACAGGAGGAGGTACTCACTTACCTAACTTCGGTCATGCGAGGAGAAACACAAGAACAAACCTTAATAAGCATCGGAGAACTAGGTCAAACGATTACGGATATTGATGTCGGAGCGAAAGATCGAATCAAGGCAGCTGAACTTTTAGGAAAACGTCATAGACTCTGGACAGATAAACAAGAAATCACTCAACGAACTATCGAAATTAAGGTAGGTGATTGGGATGCTGACGAAGACTAGACCAAAACTAAGTATTCAAATTTCATTTCCCTATCCTAGCAGAGTATTCAATAAACATATATATGACAAGCTGACGGATTACTCAACTTTTACCGAAGTTCACTACGGTGGTGCTTCAAGCGGAAAGAGCCATGGAGTTATTCAGAAAGTCGTCTTTAAGGCTTGCCAGGATTGGAAATTCCCTCGCAAGGTTCTTTTTTTGCGAAAAGTCGGAGCTACAGTTCACGATTCAATCTTCGAGGACGTGAAACAGTGCTTAGATTCCTGGAGCTTACTTGACAAGTGCAAGGTTAACAATTCAGCTTATCGTATTGAGTTGCCAAACGGAGCGCAGTTCATCTTCAAAGGATTGGACAACTCCGAGAAAATCAAATCAATTAAGGGCGTGTCTGATGTGGTCATGGAAGAAGCTTCTGAGTTTACACTTGACGATTACACGCAGTTGACTTTGCGTTTGCGTGACAGAAAGCACAAGCAGAAACAAATCTTTTTGATGTTTAATCCGGTTTCGAAAGTAAACTGGACCTACAACGCGTTTTTTGTTAAGAAACCAAAAAACACGGTTGTTTATCATACATCCTACAAGGATAATCGCTTTTTAGACCAGGTCACGATTGAGAATATCGAAGAACTGGCCAACAGAAACGAAGCGTACTACAAGATTTATGCTTTGGGCGAGTTTGCGACACTTGATAAGCTGGTTTTTCCAAAATACGAGAAGCGATTACTAAATAAAAGTGAGTGGGAGCATTTGCCCGCTTATTTTGGACTTGACTACGGTTTTATCAACGACCCGTCAGCTTTGCTTCATGTAAGAATAGACGATGCTAACAGAAAGCTTTATGTAGTTGAGGAGTTTGTAAGAAAAGGATTGACGAATGACAAGATCGCAGAAAGTATCAAGGCCCTTGGGTATGCCAAAGAGCAAATCAGAGCAGATAGCGCTGAAAAGAAATCGAACCAGGAATTGCGAAATCTTGGAATTCCTCGGGTTATCGATGTGCAGAAAGGTCCTGGATCGGTTATGCAAGGGATCCAGTATCTCTTACAGTACGACTGGATAGTTGATGAACGATGCGTGAAGCTGATTGAAGAGCTTGAAAATTACACTTGGAAGAAGGACAAAAAAACAAATGAGTATATCAACGAGCCGGTTGATAGTTACAACCACTGCATAGATGCAATCAGGTATGCTTTGCAAGATAGGATTTTACAAAGCAAATCGACACAAGACCGCATGAAGAATGCGTCTTATTATTTTAGGAGGTAAAATTGGAAGTTAATTTTTTAAATGGTACTCGCTTTGACAGTAAGTCGAATGAGCATTTTATGATGATGGCGGAAGACTTCGAAGCCATCGAATACAGTTCTGACAATTGGATTGAGCAGTTAAAACGCTATGTAAATCGTCATAAAGCAGAACAACAGCCACGGTTAAAAGAGCTGAAGCGTTATTATAAAGGTGATAACAATATCAAGTATCGACCTGCTAAAACAGACGAGACTGCGGCAGACAATCGCATTTCTAGTGACTTTGCTAAGTACATCACCATTTTTGAGCAAGGGTATATGCTAGGAAATCCGGTTGAGTACAAGAACAAAAATGAAACAATCCTCGGCAACATCAAAGGTTTCTCTGCTAAAAACAATGAGAAGAAGCACAATTCATCAATCAAGAAAGACTTGTGTGTGTATGGCCGTGCTTATGAACTTTTGACTGTAACGAAACGAGATGGCAAGGCTTGGGTTAAGCTATACAAGTTAAAACCAGAAGAGACTTTTGTTATCTATGATGATACATACGAGCAAAACTCGCTCATGGCCGTGAACTACTATGATATTGACTATGGAGATAGCAAGCGTAAGACGATTATAAAAGTCTATACTGCAGATCATATCTATAGCTACGAGTGGAAGTCCACAGATAGCGATAAAATGGCGCTCAAGGACGAGCAAGAACATTACTTCAAAGCTGTACCGGTCAATGAGTACAGCAACAACGAGGACCGCTTAGGTTCTTATGAGTCGGTTTTGGACAACATCGATGCTTACGACTTATCACAGTCTGAACTTGCAAACTTTCAGCAAAATAGCAACGATGCTATCTTGATGATCAAAGGTAATCCGTACACGGGAGCAGAGGAAAATGACTTTTTGAAAGATGGACGAATCAATCCAAATGGTCGATTGTATGTATCGCAGGCTTACAAGAAAGCGCAGGTCCTCATCTTGGATGACAATCCAAATCCGGGTGGAGCCAATCCAGACGCTAGCTATTTAATCAAGTCTTATGATAGCCAGGGCGCAGAAGCGTACAAGCAACGACTTGTGAATGATATCTTACGATTCACATTCACACCCGACACGCTTGATAACAACTTCTCAGGCACGCAATCTGGCGAGTCGATGAAGTACAAGCTCATGGCTAGCGATAACTACAGGGAGCAACAAGAAGACCTATTCGAAGCTGGTCTTATGCGTCGCTTGCGCTTAGCTGTAAATATCTGGGCGATTCAAGGAAACGAAAATACAGCTTATGAGTTAATCAATGAGACATCAGTAGTATTTAGACCTAATATCCCACAGAACGAAAAAGAAATCGTTGAGATGATTAAGTCGCTTTACGGAATTGTTAGTGACCAGACTATTTTCGAGTTGTTAAATCAGGCAACGGGAGTGGATGCTGCAGATGAGCTAGAACGTTTGAAAAAACAAGAAGCCCTAGAACAGCCCGAACCACGGTTAGATCCAGTAGATGAGGTGGTCGATGATGAACGAGAAGCTGAATCAAAACCATCTTGATTACTGGTCAGAGCGGTCAGATGAAATCTTTCGTTATCTAGACCGAAAAGATATTGATTTTTTTGCTGAACTAAATAAAATCTATCAAGAACAAGCTAACGAAATGCAAAAAGCTTTTTATGATTTTGTTAGCAAGTATTCTGAAAATGGATCAATGAGCTATCAAGAAGCTATCCAACACTTGAAAGGTACTGATCTGTCAGATTATCGGGAGAATGCAAAAAAGTATCGTGAGCAGGCCGAGAAAGACCCAGAATTGCTTAAAAGGCTGAATGAGCAGTACACAACTGCACGCGCTACAAGGCTAGAGTCATTACAACTGGATATGCTTTTTCGTGCAGGTATAGCGAGAGGGCTCATTGCTGATAAATTTGAAAGCTATCTGCAGAAAATGGCTCTCATGGGATATAAAAAGGCCATGAGTGGTCGAACTGGTACAATCAACGAACCAGCACTAAAAGAGTTGGTAAAAACTCCGTTTAACGGCTACAACTACAGTCAGCAATTGTGGGGCAATACAGACAATCTAGTAAAGGATTTAAAAAAAGTCCTGAAGACTGGTTTTGTTCGTGGGGATCACCCTAGAACAATGGCGCGTGATTTGGCACAGAAATATAAAAAGGCCAACAGCCGAGCTGAAACACTCGTCAGAACAGATGGAACGATGATTGTCAATCGTGCAGCAGTCCAGCGATACAAGGATGCAGGGCTGAAATACTATCGTATTTTGGTTCATCTAGATAACCGTACGACTGAAATTTGTAAAAGAATCCATGCGGAAGACAAGCGGTATCTGATTGACGAAATGCAAGCTGGAGTAAACGCTCCGCCTTTCCATTTTAACTGCCGGTCTGGTGTGATACCGGATGAAGAAGAACTGAACGGAAGTGTTGAAAATAATTCGGATGAGGTGTATAATTTAAGTATAAGAGGTGATACAGCCGAATACTACAGCAAACAACTTTTGGATCGAATTTCAAAGTTAGAGCCAAAAATTACAAGCGATATGCAACGTATCGCTGGAAGAAACGAACTGGCGGGTCTTGAATTTCGAAAGAAAACAGCTGAGTCATTAGCTCGTAAAATTACAACAGATAGCCAAACTGAAAATATAAGTTTATCAAAAGCTGCAGGTAAAATTAATGACGCTTTGCGGTATACAACTATTTTCGATTCTGATACTTTTGCAAAAGAGTATTTAAAGATGAAACAGGAGCTTGTTGCAGAGGGTTATAAAGTTGTTAAAGTAAAAAATACTTGGCTAATAGATGGACCATATAAAGGCGTGAATACAGTCGTTGAAAAAGATGGTATCAACTTTGAAATGCAGTATCATACTAAGGAAAGTTTTGATTTAAAGAACGGTCCATTACATGAGCTTTATGAGAAGTATCGTGATACGAGTACATCTGATCAAGAGCGCATGAAATTATTTAAAGAAATGCTTGATTTAAGTAATAGGCTTGAGATTCCTAAAAATATAGAGAGGGTGAAGTGATATGAAAAAAATTAAATACTACCATACAACGACTAACAATCCTCAAGTGCTTCGTTTAATAGATGGTGTCATGCAAGTTTTTGACATTGAAAAAAAGTGGATTGATAGCATTGATTGGTTTAATAAAATCTTTTTCAATGACTTCACGGATTTCGAAGAAATTTCAGAAAATGATGCATTTGCTTATATTGGCAGGATGGTAGTAGCATGATTGATATTGCTTTAGCTATCGCTAAAAAAGCACATGTAGGACAAGTAGATAAAGCAGGTGTTGATTACATACAGCATCCTCTCTATGTGGCCAGCCTAGTCAAAACTGAACAAGAAAAAGCTGTCGCTCTTTTGCATGATGTGATTGAGGATAGTGATGTAACTGCTGATGATTTATTGGCGGTTGGTTTGTCAAATGAAGTTGTTACAGCGGTACAAATTTTGACAAAGAAAAAAGGTCAAAGTTATCAAGAATATCTCGAAAAAGTGAAATCAAATAATCTAGCAAGAGTTGTAAAACTTGCAGATTTGAAACACAACTCAGATTTATCACGTTTGAAATCTGTTACCAATACAGACTACGAGCGTGTTGAAAAATATAAAAATGCAATTCGTTACTTAAGCACTTAGAATAATCTATGTGCTTTTCTTATGAATCAGAAAGGAGATAAAATGTTTATTTGGAATTTGGTATCTATCACAGCAGGCGTAATCGTCCTGCTCATTTTATTAGTTGTAGGTTATTCAATTATCAGTGGGATGATTGATGGAATCAAAAAATCAATAAAAGAAGGTGATCCAGAATCTTGACAGGCAGGAATAGACTGCTATAAACCGTGTCGAATTCGATGCGGTTTTTATATTTAAGAAAGGAACAGAAAAAATGGAATCTTGGAAAGAACGATTTAAAAAAGAATACTACGAATTGAGAGAACGATTCCAAAAGTTAGACATGATGATTGGCCAATACGAAAAAGGGCAACTAGAGTTTGAACCTAAATGTCCTATCGATTTGTTAAAAGGTCAGCGTTCGACTATGTGGAATTATTTAAAAATTCTAGAACAACGTGCAGAAATTGAAGAAATTAAACTATAAAACCTAACCGTATGGAAACCCGTACGGGTTTTCTATTGTCCAAACTTTGCTGAAGACTTTAAAAGCTGTACTGTTTCGTCGCCGGACGTAAAACGAGACTATCGAGTGGCGACGTAATCGCTGGAGGACAATTATGTCAGAAGAAATCAACGGAACTACTACGACTGTGGATCAAACTGAGACCGTCGACACTCAGAATGAGAAAACAGTAGATGTAGAGTCAAATGCAGATAGCGATAAGCACGAACGTACTTTTACTCGCGCTGAAATTGGCAAGATGTTAGCTGCTGAACGCACGAAGTGGGAAGCTGAGCAAGCTACAGCTCTTGAGCAAGCTAAAAGCGAAGGTGAACGGCTAGCCAAGTTGACCAAAGACGAGCGCGCTAAAGAAGAAGAAGCGAAACGAATCGCTGATTTGGAGAAGCGCGAGCAGGATATAGCTGAACGTGAGATGAAACTAGCGACTCAATCGCTCTTGGCAGATGAAGGCTTGCCACAAGAATTTTTAGATCATGTACTCGCTCCGACTGCTGAAGAAGTTAAGGCTAAAATTACGGCTTTGCGCAATGTATTTGATAGCGAAGTTGAAAAACGCGTAAACGAACGACTAGTTCAAAGCGCGCCGCGTCGTGGTACTACAACAGGAATCACGAAAGAACAAATTATGGCAATTGAGGACACAAACAAACGTCAGGCCGCGATTGCTGAAAATATTAATCTTTTTAGAAAGGGCTAGAATATGGCTGAACAAAAACTAACTACTATGGCTAACTTGGGCGAAATCAAGTCTATTGATTTTGTTAACAAGTTTTCTAAAAATATCAACGACTTGTTGACACTTTTGGGCGTCACACGTCGTCAGGAACTTACAAATGACCTCAAGATCCAGACTTACAAATGGACTGCTGATGTGGATGCAACAAATCCGGGAGAAGGGGAAGACATTCCGCTTTCTCAAATGGTTCGCACTAAAGACCAAGCGCACGAAGTGGCGTGGTTCAAAAAACGTCGTTCTGTATCTGCTGAAGCAATTGCTCGCCATGGAGCGTCTGTTGCTATCACAGAAGCTGATACACGTTTGATGCGCGAAATCCAAAACGGAATCAAGGAGCAGTTCTTCACATTCTTGAAAGCTAACCCGACAAAAAACAAGGGTAAAGGTTTGCAAGGTGCGCTTGCGCAAGCATGGGCAAAAATCGCAACTTTCAACGAATTTGAAGGTTCCCCAATTGTTACTTTCGTGAATCCGGTTGATGCTGCTGAATACCTTGGAAACGCTGGTGTAGGTGCTGATGCTTCGAATGTCTTCGGCATGACTTTGCTTAAGAATTTCTTGGGTATGCAAAACGTTATCGTTATGAACGGTGTGCCAGAAGGCAAAGTGTATACTACTGCGGTGGAAAACCTTGTGTTTGCATATTTGGATGTAGCGAACGGAGATCTCGGTGGATTGTTTGCTGACTTTACAGATGAAACTGGTTTGATTGCAGTTGCTCGTGACCGTGCATTGAAGAATCTTACATTCGAATCTGTATTCTTCGGCGCTAACGTGCTATTTGCTGAGATTCCTCAAGGTGTTGTAGAAACATCTATTGAGAAACCCGCAGCAGCAGGTGTACCAGGAGGTTAATGAACGATGGCGATTGATACGAATGAGATTTTGAAAGAAATCAAATTGTTAAAAGGGGTAAGCGATACTGCGCAGGATGACTTGCTGAATTTGATAATCAAAGAAAGCACTGAGCGCATTCTTGCCTTTGTCAATCGCTATTCCGAATCATCAATTACAGAAATTCCGAACAGCGCAGCTTACATAGTTCGTGATGTAGTTGTGAAACGATTTAATAAGCTAGACTCCGAGGGAGCTAAAGCAGACAGTGAAGAAGGACGCGCTTTCACTTGGGAAGATAATTATCTATCTGAAGATGATAAGCAGGTCCTTATTTCTCTTGCTAGCAAAAGGCGAACTCGAGGGGTAGCACGCTTTGTATAAGAGGTGATTCTATGAGTTATAACCAAAGAGTTATTTTAATCAAAGAAACCGTTCCGAAAGACGAACTTTTCGGAGATACAACCCAAAATGAAATTGGCCCTTTACCATGTCAAGAAAGTTCTCTGACAAATGCAGAACAGATCGGTATTTTTGGGAAGTACAAGCTGGATAGCTTCAAGTTACATCTTCAAGGAATTCATAATGATTTCTCTGAGGTTGTATACAAAGGTAAACGTCGTAGCATCCAAGGGAAGAAATATCACAAAAATAGTACGGTGATTTATCTATGAGTCTTAATTATAAAGTAAAAGGGCTTGACCGATACATTCGTACCGTTGATCATAAGGGTAAAAAAGCAAAGTATGCTGTCGATAAAGTTTTAAATCGTTCAAGTTTACGAGTGGAACGTTTAGCTAAGCTATACGCTCCATGGGATACTGGTTGGCTGAGTGAAAGCATATACTCAATGCAAGAAAAAATGCTTGGCTATAAAGTCATTTCGCCTGTTTTTTATTCGATATATGTCGAGTTGGGGACACGAAAAATGGCAGAACAACCTTTCATGGAGCCAGCGATGAGAGAGGAATATCCAAAATTGATGAATAACCTTAACAAAATGTTTAGGAAGTAGGTGGCGATGAATTCTCCAACAACCAAACTATTAAACAGCTTAAGAAATAAGTTGGAAACCTTGAATGTTCCAATCCATTTTAAGCTACCTGATGCGTCCGTAGCCGAGCCTTTTTTGGTGATTGGAGGAATTACATCTGATACATCAAAAACGGCGCAGACGGGACTGATAATTGAAGATAGCACGGTTCAGATTGATATTTTTTTACCTGGTAACAAAAATCGGTCGTATGCCGAAGATGTAAAATCGCAGGCTATTCGATTGTTAGGGCGCAACACAAGAACTACTTCAACTATATTGATGGATAACTCAATCGGTCGAGAGGTCTATCATATCGTTATCAAGACGACCGAAACAATATTATAAACAAGGAGGTCCTGACTAGATGACTGAAAAAGGACAAGTGAAAATTACAACGGCAAAACCAATCGTTGGTAAGAAAGTATTTTACTTCATCCAATCGATCCATGCTGAAAAAGGAGAGGGAGCCTTGCTTCCTGCATACCGTACAGACGGAACAACTACTCTTGGGGGCGAATACCAGGATGAGCAAACACAACAAGGTCGCTTGCTTGAAAAATCAAGTGACGAGCACTCAATCGAATTGACTCAATACTTTGCGCCGATGGATCCATCAGTAAATGTAATCTTGAATGCTCAAGCTAAAGGCGAATCAATCAAGATTTGGCGCGTAATCGTGGATGAAAGTGTTAAGGAAAAAATCGGGGAAGATCCAAACAAAAAAGATGCTTATCCAGCTAAATTTGGCTACGCTAAAATCACTGATGATGTCGAATTTAATGATGGAGTAGAAGAGTTTGTTGAACTTTCATACACTGCTGGTATCGTTGGCCGTCTTCAGGATGGTAAATTCCCACTTTCTGCTGAGGAATTGGCTGTATTGAACAACATTTACGCTTACCAAAACCCAGGCGAAACTACAGGCGACTACGATAACATCCAGCGCTAATCTATCTAAGAAGGGTGACTGTCAAAGGTCACCTTTTTATTTTGTTTGAAAAAGGAGTATATACACATGGAATTTAATGTTGCAAAAAAAATCGTTGAAATCAAATTTGATTATCGCTTAATGTTCAAGATTGACAAAGATATGGCGACTAAAGATGCCAATGGCCAGTCCGCTGGAAATGGTGTTGGTGCGTTATTCTTTAAAATTGTTAATCGTGACGACCAAGGGATTGTTGATTTGATTCAATATTGCGCCAGTAAAAAAGGTAAAGCAGTATCTGAAGACGAAGCTTTGGCAGCTATTGAAGCACGATTTGAAAAATCGGAAAGTGATGATCCTCAGGAAGAACTATTCCAGGAAATTGAAGAAGAAATGGTGCAGTCAGGTTTTTTCAAGAAGAAGATTTTGAAATATATCGAAAACATGAAACTTGGAAAAGAATTGGCACAAGCTCAAGTGGAAGCTGGAGATCAAACAGCAGAAGCTCAAGTCAAAGCAATTTCAGAAATTATTGGCAAGATGGAAAACGCGGTATCTTAACAGAGTGCGCTAAGCTCGGTCTTACTGATCAAGAAACTATTTTGTCTTGTAATAAGTGGGAGCTTGATGCGATTTTGGAAGGTCTTTACTACAAACAAATTGAAGAGCGTGAAGCTCTTTCAGGTTTAGCTCTTGAATTGAGATATACATTGAATGCCAAAAAAGTCGATGCGAAGAAACTCAGTAAAAAGAGAGATAAGGACAAAGTTCGAAGGATTTTTCATCCAGATAAAAAGAAAGAAATCAAAAACAAAAACGATTTTGTGGCATTGCTTGAAAAAGCAAGTCAGATGTTTGCAAATAGAAATTAGTAACAGAAGGAGGTGGATGTATGAGTTTTGACGGTTCTATATACGCTTATATTGGGGCAGATACTAAAGATTATGAAAAATCAATGAATGAAATTGTATCAAATACAAAAAAAGCGTTCGATGATGCACAAAAAGCTGCGGTCAATAGTTCGAATCAAATGATCCAAAAAATAGGTCAATTGATGAATGAGCTCGCGACTTCAAATGCTTCAATTGGTCAAAAAATAGGCCAAGGATTCAAAGGCGGTCTGAATATCGCTCTTGGTGAAATCCAACGTATCGCATCCAACATTGGTCAACGATTGCCCGAACCCATACAAACAGGTTTAGCAAAAATAACACAAGCATTTACTAGTTTAAATTCTAAGATTTCAAGTGCTTTATCTCCAATTTCAAACAAATTTTCACAATTAGGTAGCACAATAGGAAATACTTTTAGTTCTGCTTTAGGAAAGGTAAATAATTTTACAAACCAAGTTGGAAATTCGTTAGGTGGTAAACTGATTAGTAAAATCAGTGCCTTGTCGAGCAAAATTTCAAGTGGACTCGGGAACGCTTTTCAACAAGCAGGTAGTAAAGCTACTAACGCCCTGATGGGTATTGTGAATCACACGAATCAAGCGGCATCTGCTACAAGCAACCTTATCAAGACAGCCCTTGGTATTTCAGTAGCATATGCAGGATTTAATTTTATCAAAAATGCAATTGGCGGTGCCATTACCAAATCGGCAGACTTTGAAGCGCGTATGAGTAGCATTAAGGCTGTTACTGGTTCTAGTGCTGATGTCATGAAACAATTTCATGATGCAGCAATTAAAGCTGGTGCTGATACAGCATTTTCTGCAACTGAAGCAGCGGATGCCATTGAAGAATTGGCAAAAGCTGGGGTATCTACAAAGGATATCTTAAATGGTGGTTTGACTGGCGCATTGAACTTAGCCACTGCTGGGGAACTTGACCTGAAAGAAGCTGCAGAAATTGCTTCAACTGCCTTGAATGCATTCAAACGCGACAATCTAAGCGTAGTAGATGCGGCAAATCAATTGGCAGGAGCAGCGAACGCTTCAGCGACAGATGTCCATGAATTAAAATATGGTCTTTCTATGGTTGCACCAGTCGCAAGCGGTCTTGGTCTATCGTTTAAAGATACAACGAACGCCCTTGCAGTATTTGCTCAAAATGGTCTTAAAGGTTCGGACGCGGGTACATCGCTTAAAACGATGCTGATGAATTTGCAACCTCAAACCAAAGGCCAATACTTAGCTATGAAGAACTTAGGGATCATTACAGAAGATGGTGCGAATAGGTTCTTTACTGCTGAAGGTAAAATCAAATCATTTGCTGAGGTTTCCCAAGTGCTTAAAGATAGTCTGAGCGGATTGACACAACAACAGCAACAACAAGCGCTTAAAACTTTGTTTGGTACTGATGCGGTTCGTGCTGCAACTATCGCAATGAATGAGGGCGCAGATGGTGCTAATAAAATGCAAGCAGAAATCAGTAAGGTTACTGCTGCGCAGGTTGCAGCCGAAAAGCTCAACAACTTAAAAGGCGCTGTTGAAGGTCTAAGCGGATCGTTTGAAACTTTACAGATAAAGCTTGGTGAATCAGTACTGCCACTCTTTACTACGATTGTAAAATATGTGGACAAATTAGTGGACAAATTTGGTCAATCCAAAGCGCTTCAAAATTTCACGGATGCAATGGCAAACATCAATCCTGTTTTAGATCATTTCTTGAATGGTACAAAATTAGCCGATGGTGTTATGGATAAATTTACAAACTCTATGGCATCAGCTGCGCCCATTTTAAGCCTGGTCGGTGGATTGCTAGCTTTTGGTCCTGCTACTAATGGCTTGACAAAATTGACAGGTCTCTTAGGTGGGCTTGGTGGCAAAATTAGTAGCTTCGGCGGCGCTATGGGTGGTATGTTTAATAATGCTGCAGGATATATCGGAGCATTTTCTTCTAAAATCGGAGGTTTACCTGGGGTTTTAGGAAGTGCCGCATCCAGAGGTATTAGTATTCTTGGCATGATGTCGCAAGGAATTGGTTCTGTCATGAGTGTGGCTTTGGCTGCTATTGGTCCTGCTGCAATCCTTGGTCTTGTAGTAGCTGGTTTGGGCATCATCAACAATCAGTTTGGCACTCAAATAGATCAGTTGTTAAACACAGTAACCACAAAAGGCCCTCAAATCATTCAAAATCTTGTCTCAGGTATAACAAGTCAAATTCCTGCTTTGATAGCATCAGGAGCAGATTTGATAGCGAAATTCGCCAGCGCTTTTGCGACTATGTTCCCTGTTTTGGTACAGGCTGGTGTTGATTTGATTGGTAGTTTGGTTCAAGGAGTAGGACAAAATGCTACATCTCTAATCAGTTCGGCAGTGACTGTGATTGGAACATTTGTGCAGTCTATCGCCAGTGCGCTTCCGCAGTTGCTTGGTATGGGTGTGGAGTTACTAGCCAACCTTGTTCAAGGGGTGCTTAATAACCTTCCTCAAATTTTGCAATCAGCCCAACAAGCAGTCACTACATTCTTGAGTGGCCTTGGCCAACAAATGCCAAACATTATTCAGAATGGTATCCAAATTTTACAGAATCTTATTAACGGTATTATTCAATCATTACCAACAATTCTAAATATTGCGGTTCAAGTTATCACATCCTTTATTCAAGGATTGGTATCTAACTTGCCTGCAATTATTAGTGGTGGTATCCAGCTGATTGTATCATTGGTTCAAGGAATTATAAACAACCTTCCTCAAATTGCTCAGTCTGCTGTGCAAATCATTGGGGTATTAATCACAGGATTAGCAAGTTCAATACCTCAATTAATTAGTGGCGGTATTGAATTGGTTGCGAAATTAGTTGTTGGTTTAGTAGCAGGTTTGCCAAAAATCCTTGAAGCTGGAGCGAATATCATTTTTGAACTTGGAAAATCTATGCTAACTGCAATACCTGAAGCTATTGGCGGGGTTGTATCTGCGGTAGGAGACTTTTTTGGTGGTATGTGGGATTTCGTTACTGGGAAAACAAACGAAGGTAGCGAAACAGTTAAGACTAAAACGACGGAAATGTCAGATCATGTGTCTGCTAAAACGACAGAGATGTCAACTAACGCGACATTACAAGCACAGACAATGCAAACGAATTTAGGGACGTCATTTGATTTGATGGGAACTAGTACAGCAGGTACGATGGCAACCATGCAGACGAATGTTGATACAACAATGCAGAGTATGGCTGTTACCGCTGGGACAAACACCCAAACTCTGGCAACAAATGTACAGACAGGAATGACTCAGGCACAAACAAATGCGACGACACAGGCACAAACTATGCAGGCGAATGTAGGTTCTAGCCTCGATACTTTGAGTGCAACAGCAGGAGCGACCATGACTTCCCTCCAAAGCGTATCAAATACAGCTTTTCAGGGTGTAAATACAAACGCTACAAATTCTACCTCTCAAGCATCTTCGAATGTTCGAGCAAACTACAACGCAATGCAGTCTGCCGCGGAAACAAATACCGCTGCGGTCCAATCTGCGACGGAAAAAAACCTTGCAGCAGCGGAACGAGCAGCTCAAGAAAAAACTGCAAATATTGCAGAAAATATTACTAAGAATTTGAAGAATGCAGAATCAGCAACTATTAGTTCTATGGATTCTATTTCAAAATCAATTACAGATGGATTAAATCGGATTGATTCATCTGCTTCAAATTCAGGTAGCAAGATTGCACAATCATTCATTGAAACATTTGACAAAGCCAAAGACGTTACACAAGAAGGAATGACCTCCCTTGTTCATTCCATGGAAACGGGAATGAGTAGAGCAATAGGAATTTCTTATAGTGCTGCTAGTTCTATTAGTTCAACTTTTAGCATGCTATCCTCAACTTTAAACCTGGTCGGACATAATGCTGGAATGGGCTTATATAACGGACTTTCAGGTATGGCTGGTAGTCTTTACTCACTCGCATATTCAATCGCATCTAACATCGCACGGACAATGCGTTCAGCATTGGATATTCATTCGCCTTCCCGTGTGATGAAATCTATTGGTGGATTCACAGGTGAGGGGATGTATAATGGTATGTCTGATTGGGTTCGCAAAATCAACGGCGTGGCAAAACAATACGCTACTGCAATTACTGATCAGCGATACGGAGTAGACAGCTTGATTACTACATCGGCAAGCGTAAATAATACAGGCTTGCGCTCGTCCCTTGAAAATCTTAGTGACGATGTCCGAAATTCTCAATTATCAGACGCTAAATTTGAAATCCATAATGAAATTGTTGGTGACAAAATCTATACGACTGTTAAAGAAAGAGAAGTTCGAGATCGTATAAAAGGTGATTACTTTGTTTATGAATAGGAAGGCTACGAAATGGATTTACTGATTACACATGCTAATGCTGAGACTAAGTTATCTCAGCTTGGCATCTATAATATTAAAATTGAAGACAGTACGCCTTCTATTGAGGTAGACAGGCGTACTGTCAAAGGTCGAGGCGGATACATTCACGATGGTCTGACGCTTCGTCAAAAAACAATTAAAGTTTCTGGAAGGTTGGCAGTTGCCAGCCTTTCTGCATTTATGGAAAAACAAGACGAGCTTGCAGGTTGGCTTTATGGCGATGAACCTTATTTCATCACCAAAATGCACCCAGTACAAGATGATTTGTATGAGTTTGAGTTACCAGGAGCGAAAACGGGAGATTTAAACCTTTTGGATATTCCGCACACGCCTTGGAAATACCGTTACAAGGTACATCTTAACCGTGAAATTGAGTTTGCTTTCATTGGTAAATCAGAAGCAGGCTTGAAGTATGATGTTTCTTTTGAATTTGTAACAGCTGAAATACCGTATGGTGAGACAGTACCTCGAGAAATCACCTTGTCGGGTCCGTATATTACTTATCATGGCACAGCTTCATTAAGTCAATTCGAAGTACCGTTTGTTGTTGAACTAACCTCTGATGCTCAGCAAACCAATTTCTTTGTAGAAATCGATGGACGCCGTTGGAATTATTCCCATACTGCGACGCCGATACAACCAAGGGAGAAAATCCTTTTATCAGGAGTCGAGACAAGTATCTATCGTCCGGGCGGCACTCAAAACCTCAATATTAACAATCGGACTAATTATGAGTATTTTATCATTCGTCCGAATCCGCGGAAACAAGTCAGTTTTTCAACAGATTTTCGTGGAACGGTCAAAATATTAGGCTTCAAAGAATTGTATAAGTAAGGAGGTGATAGATTGATTACATTTTTAGACTCTCAGCAGATTGAAAGAAGTGCTCAAGTTGGTTTTTCGACGGTTCAATCGGTGAATGGTGAATTATCTGTAAAGGGAACGATCTACACGAATGATGATGTTTTAAAGAACATTGACAGAGGTTGGCGTTTTCGATTAAATGATGAATATTACCGCATCGTTTACGTTAAACCCATTGATACAGGGAAACAAATCGAAGTCGAATTTGACGCAGTCCACCAATTCTTTTATGATATGGCTAAGTCATCGATGTATGAAGTGCTTGATGGAACATATTCTCTTAGATATTACCTTGAAGCTATTTTCAAAAATAGCGGTTACAAATTTGATCTTGATGTTGATGTGAAGTCGATTCGTAAAAGTGATTTTGGTTGTAAGTCACGACTTTCTCTTTTTAATGACATTATTAAAACTGCAGGCGTTGAATTTTTAGTAAGTGGCCATCTTGTTCGTATTAGGAAATCAATCGGATCGGACCAATCTACACTCGTTCGTAAAAATTTCAATATGAACGAAATTACCATTGAAAAAGACATCAACAGCTTTGTAACTTACCAAAAAGGTTTTGGTGCGTGGAAAGACGAAACAGATCGGACGAAAGGTCGATATGAATCCGAATACGAAAGTTCATTAGCTAAAATATATGGACGGATTGAAGCGGAGCCAGTTGTCGATGAGCGATACAAAGAAACCGGCAAGCTTTTAGAACGATTAAAACAAAATGTAGATAATTCTTATAAAATCTCAATCGCAATCGATATGGAAGATTTATCTGCTGCAGGTTATAAAACCTCGACTCCTAAAATTGGAGATTACATCATGGCGATTAATGAAACATTGGGAATTCGTAAACGAGTTCGTATTGTTTCGTTAGAAAGCAATTATGATGTATCTGGCAAGTTGATAAAAAGAAAAGTTGTTTGCAATGATATTGGTTCTGTTCAAAGATACTCTTCAGAGATGAGCGTTTTATCTCGTTCTGTATCAGATTCAAAAAACGAAAGTTCGAAAGCAATCGAAACAGCAACCAGGGCTTTGGTATCGGCTGAAGGTAAAAACACGAATTATTTTGGTGATAAAAAACCTTTAGACAATCCTCCAGGAACAATCAAGAAAGGCGACCGCCTCTTTTTGACTGCTGGGGACGAGACAGAACTTTATTTTTGGAGTGGCTCGGAATGGGTTATCGAACCTACAAGATTTGATAAAGAAAAATTCAATGTAGAATTCGACAAGAAAGCTGAAGCTATAAACAAAAGCATCCAGAAAGTTGAGAGTGAAGCCACAACTGCTTTAGCTAAAGCTGGAGCAAATGCTTTACTTATAAAGGAAACTCAGAAGATTAGCGAGCAAGCGAAAAAACAATTGGATTTACAATTTGCTGACTACAAACAATCTGTAGATGGTAGATTCGCAAGCCTGAGTACTAGAGTGGATGGCAAAGCTAATCTTGTGGATTTTCAGCGTGTACAAGAAACAAGCAAACTCTATGAGAGAATTATCGGTAGCAACGAGAATGACATTTCGAATAAGGTCGCTCGCATGGCTTTGACCAATCAACTATTTCAGGTTGAGGTGGCCAAGTATTCGACGGTTGGCGGTCCGAATGTTCTCCGAAATTCGAGAGCAGATGACGGTCTGAAATATT
>ERZ773006.431-NODE-431-length-19844-cov-64.3502_pt1 | contig 19844 bp, 18 predicted proteins | sample MGYA00580843_ERZ773006 | MGnify/ENA primary metagenome ERZ773006 (study PRJEB29015, sample SAMEA2738011) | human oral metagenome | biome: human oral; feature: human-associated habitat; material: dental | place: China | collected 2052 ...
AACCAGCAGCATAGTTAGTAATACATGAAATTCCAAGAACTTTCAAACCTGAGTGGGCTGCCACAATTACTTCTGGCACAGTAGACATGCCAACAGCATCCGCTCCCAATGTCTTATAGGCACGAATTTCTGCAGGTGTTTCATAAGTCGGACCAGTTACACCGATATAGACACCTTCATCAAGCTTGATACCGAGTTTTTTAGCCACTTCATGGGCAATAGCACGATATTCTGGTGTGTAGGCCTTAGACATATCTGGGAAACGTGGACCAAAGTCATCCAAGTTTTCACCCATCAATGGGTTTTGACCCGTCATATTGATATGGTCAGTAATAGCCATCAATGTACCAGGTCCGAATCCGATACCTCCAGCTGCATTGGTTACAAGAACCCCTTCACATCCCAAAACTTTCATCACACGTACTGGGAAAGTCACAACTTCCAATGGATTTCCTTCATAGAAGTGGAAACGGCCTTGAAGCGCCAATACTTTGCGACCCGCCAAGTCTCCATAGACTAATTTACCAGCGTGGCCAACGACAGTTGAACGACCCCAGTTTGGAATCTCAGCATAGTCTACCACTACTGCGTTTTCGATTTCTTCAGCCAATTCTCCAAGACCTGATCCAAGGATTAGACCGAACTCAGGCGCTTGGATTCCCTTGTCTTTCAGGAAAGCAGCTGTTTCATTGATTTTTTCTAATAATGACATTAATATTCCTCATCTATCTATTGTTTTATAAAGTAATAAACTAATTTTCAAAGGTATTTCTATTGCCTACTACCCTATTATTATGCTATTGTGATTAGGTTAATCCTGTCTTCTTACACCAATTTATCTAAGAAGCTTTCACCAATCATCGCCTTGTCCACTCCAAAGTTCTCAGCAACAGTAGCTGAAATATCTGCAAAGTGTCCAACAGGGATATGACCATGACCGCTTAAAGATTTTCCAAAAATTAAGAGAGGGATATATTCACGAGTATGGTCAGTACCAGCGTAGGTAGGGTCATTACCATGGTCAGCAGTAATCATGAGCAAGTCATCTTCACGCATATTTTCAATGATTTCAGGGATACGAGCATCAAACTCTTCCAAGCAGTCGCGATAACCATGTGGATTACGACGGTGACCATAAAGAGCATCAAAGTCTACTAAGTTAGTAAAGGAGAAGCCATGTTTGAAGTTTTCGTCCTTCAATGCTTTAACTAAATTATCTACCCCATGATTATTGGACTGATTGTGGCCCATGTCATGGTTGATTCCAGCTCCATTGAAGATGTCGTTGATCTTACCAACAGAGTATGTATCGATTCCCGCTTCATTTAGCTTATCAAGTACAGTTGGCTCGAATGGTGATACTGCGTAGTCGTGACGATTAGCAGTACGGGTGAAGTTTCCTGGTTCACCAACATATGGACGGGCAATGATACGTCCTAGAAGCGCAGGTCTATCCAAAGTAATTGAACGAGCATATTCACAAATGCGATAGAGTTCTTCCAATGGAATCACTTCTTCATGAGCAGCAATCTGCAATACTGGATCCGCAGAAGTATAGATAATTAGCTCGCCCGTTTCCATCTGACGAGGACCAAAGTCATCAATAACTGCTGTTCCTGAATAAGGTTTATTAGCCTCACGAATAACTTTACGTCCAGAAAACTCTTCAATCTGAGTCAAGATTTCTTCTGGGAAACCATTCCAGAAAGTATCAAATGGTTCAGTAATATTTAGTCCCATGATTTCCCAGTGGCCAGTCATCGTGTCTTTTCCAAGTGATACTTCCTCAAGTTTAGTATAATAGCCACTTGGATTTGCTTCCTGAGGAACTGTCTTCAAAGGAACAGGACGTTCGATATTTCCCAGACCAATCTTAGCCATATTAGGGACTGTAAGTCCAACTGTTTTGGAAATATGTCCCAGAGTATCTGAAGCACCGTCTGGCACTCCAGCATTAACAAAGTTGTTAGCATCTGGTGCTGCACCAATACCAACTGAGTCCATAACTACTAAGTGAATACGATTAAATTTTGCCATAAGATCCTCCTTTTATTTATTAGCTTCTAAAACTTGAACACCAGCTTTTCCTGCTACAATAACCTTATCTACCATTTGGTTAAAGAGACCGTGCTCAACTACACCAACAATGTGGTCTAATTCACGGGCAAACTCAATAGGATTTTCAATCACACCCAAATCTAGGTCAATGATAAAATTCTTCATATCTGTAACAAAGCGTTGACCATCTTTCTGACGAAAGGCTGGTTTGTAACCTGCACGTTCAAAGCGACGGAAAACTTGCTCTGCACCATACTGGACAACTTCGACTGGAAGCTTAAAAGCTCCTAGCTTCTCAACCAATTTACTCTCATCAACTACCCAAATGTAGCTTTTTGTCGGTGTTGCAACGACCTTCTCCATAAGGAGAGCGCCCCCACCACCTTTAATACCATTAAAGTTTGGATCAACCTCATCTGCCCCATCAACTGTCACATCAACTAAGTCCACTTCATCAATGGATTTGAGTGGAATTCCCAAACCTTCTGCTTGCTGACTGGTTACACTTGAAGTTGTTACTGCAATAATTTGCAGTCCTTCTTCTTTTATACGACGGCCAATTTCTTCAACAAAATAATAAGCGGTCGAACCTGTTCCAAGTCCAACTACCATACCATCTGTCACGAACTCAGCAGCCTTAATACCCGCCATCTTCTTTAGATTCTCCATTTTGACCTCCTTTGTATTTTTCAGGCTTTTGAACCGTAAAAAAAAGGTTCTTTGCCTAGCCAAAAGAATCAATCTATTTATAGTATAGCACTATTTTATAGAACATGAAAGCATTTTCCTAATTTCTAATAATTTTTTGAAAATTGCCATAGTTAAATCAAAACCTTGCCCACTCTATCCCTTTTTGATAGAATTAATTTCGAAAGATTATTGAATGATAAAAGCGGGAGATTAATTGTGGGATTATTTAATTTTGGAAAAAATAAAGATCAAAAAGCTAATAAAAATTTAGTTAAAGAGGAAAAAAAGCGCATTGCAGAAATGAAGCACAAGGAAAATCTTGTTCGAAATCAAATTTTTCAGAAAACAGACAAATTTCAATATTTATATCTAGATAATACTAACAGGCTCTTCAAAATAAGAAGGGAAGAAGATTTTTTTGCAGGAAGTATTACCACATTCAGTTTTGATGAATTAATAAACTATGAATTATTCGAGGATGAAGTTACTGTAACTAAAGGTGGCATCTCTATTGGTAGAGCTCTGGTTGGTGCCACTCTTGCTGGTCCAGCTGGTTTAGTTGTTGGAGGATTGACTGGAAGTAAAACATCACGAAACTCCTGTGATAAGTTGTCCGTCAAATTCACTGTTGACGGTTTGCATGCAGGTACATATGAAATTAAATTAATAAAAAAACAAACAAAAAAGAAATCATTATTCTATGAAACAGCTGTTAAAAACGCTAATGAAATTATTCTAGCTTTCGATACTATCATTGCAAGTCAGCAATATCATAAAACCGAAAAAAATGAAACTGAGAAAGTTAATTATTCTCTTTCAGATGAGCTATTAAAATTAAAATCACTGGTTGAATCAGGAATATTAACACAAGAAGAGTTTGAAGTACAAAAAAACAAATTGTTAAATAAATAATACATACATGTTATAAACAAGTGATAATTATAGATTTAGAAAGGATATAGATGATCACAAGAGAATTTGATACAATCGCTGCGATTTCTACGCCTCTTGGCGAAGGGGCTATCGGCATTGTCAGACTAAGCGGGACTGACAGCTTTGCTATTGCCCAAAAAATCTTCAAAGGCAAGGATCTAAGCAAAGTGGAAAGTCACACACTCAACTACGGTCATATCGTCGACCCTCAAAATCAGGAAATTTTGGACGAGGTCATGGTTGGTGCTATGCGCTCTCCCAAGACATTCACGCGCGAGGACATCATTGAAATAAACACTCACGGGGGAATTGCGGTTACTAATGAAATCCTGCAATTAGCTATTCGAGAAGGGGCTAGAATGGCAGAGCCTGGTGAGTTTACCAAGCGAGCCTTTTTGAATGGTCGAGTGGATCTGACTCAAGCCGAGGCCGTTATGGACATCATCCGCGCCAAAACAGATAAAGCCATGAACAACGCTGTCAAACAGCTCGATGGCTCTCTTTCTAACCTCATTAACAACACCCGTCAGGAAATCCTCAACACACTGGCTCAGGTAGAGGTCAATATTGACTACCCTGAGTACGATGATGTGGAAGAAATGACGACACAGCTCATGCGAGAGAAAACAGCAGAGTTCGAGGAACTCCTGACATCTCTTCTCAATACTGCACGACGAGGTAAGATTTTGCGCGAAGGCATTTCCACTGCTATCATCGGCCGGCCTAATGTTGGCAAGTCTAGCCTGCTTAATAATCTTCTGCGTGAGGACAAGGCCATTGTGACAGATATTGCTGGAACCACTCGGGATGTAATTGAGGAGTATGTCAATATCAAGGGAGTACCGCTCAAGCTTATTGATACAGCAGGAATTCGGGAAACCGATGACCTTGTAGAACAAATTGGAGTTGAGCGCTCTAAAAAAGCTCTACAGGAAGCCGACTTGGTCCTCTTAGTTCTTAATGCCAGTGAGCCTTTGACAGATCAGGACAGACAATTGCTTGAAATCAGCCAGGATAGCAATCGAATCGTCCTGCTTAACAAGACTGACCTAGAAGAAAAGATTGAGCTTGATCAGCTCCCTACTGATATCATTAAGATTTCCGTCCTCCACAACCAAAATATCGACAAAATTGAAGAACGCATCAATCAACTCTTCTTTGAAAATGCTGGTATCGTTGAACAAGACGCCACCTACCTGTCCAACGCCCGCCATATCTCCTTGATTGAAAAAGCCCTAGAAAGCCTGCAAGCCGTCAACCAAGGCTTGGAAATGGGTATGCCGGTAGACCTTCTCCAAGTTGATATGACCCGCACCTGGGAAATCCTCGGCGAAATCACTGGTGACGCCGCACCAGACGAACTCATCACTCAACTCTTCAGCCAATTCTGCTTGGGTAAATAAGATTTCTATATAGGCATTAAACTCTATTTTAACAACACCAATCTACATAAAATAAAAGGTATGATTCTTGTGGCTTACAAGAATCATACCTTTTATTATTTATTAAAACCTACTTAGAAACTCTAATATAAGCTTGCATTTTAATTTAAAATCTCTTCTAGCTCTTTTTCAAGTGCTGCTTCGTCATGAAAGTTTAGTATCACTTTTCTTACCTTTTGATTCTTATCGACTAGGTAAATTCCAGGAATTGATTGCACATGGAGAATATCCGCTGCTTTCTCACCCGCATCATAGTAATAGGGGAAGGTATAGCCTTTCTCACTGACGTACTGATCCGCTTGTTCCTTTGTTTCCTTATGAAAATCAAGCATATCTAACATGACAAAATTAATTTTGTTTTTATACTTTTCATAAACTTTTTGAATCTCCGGCAACTGTCGCTGGCAATAAGGACACCAGCTAGCCCACTCTACTACCAGCATAGGCTTATCATAAAACTCTGAACTCTTCTTTAAAGCCCCTAGCTGATCTTCCATTTCAAACTCTGGTAATTGCTGCCCTGTCAATACATGTTCTACAGCTGCACTACCACTTGTCTGTGCAGAACCCTTGTCGTGCTTTTTATTTCCTGAAAAATAAATCATAGTAAAAACTGCCACAACAATGACTCCTACAGTCAGAAAGGGCAACCACCATTTATCTTTTAACATTTCTCACCTCATAATAATCCATCTCAAAATATTTAATAAATATAAGAGATTGCAATCTATACACGCTCATCAAATATTGTTCTAAACTATTGAAAATACTTTTGTCTAACGTGCCAGTTGTAAATTTATTATATCAGTTTCACTTTACTACATCAACAACTTTAACTTAAAAGATATACTAGAGCATTTTACAAACCATTACATCATTATTTGGACTAATTCATCCATTAAAATGCTTGATTTATCAGAGTTTTCTCGCTTATAACTTGGCTAGTCTAAAGATATTGAGTACCATTCCCATACTTCTCTCTATTTATAACTAAAACTGACTTCCATCTTCCTATCCAACTTCTTAAAAGTATTTCACTTTATAACAACTTAAAACGACATTTCAACAAGATAAGAATTTATCAAAAAAAAAGAGGTTATCCCTCTTATTTTCCTAAAATAAGCCCAGCAATTAAAGGACTGACAAAAACATACATTAAACCTGTCACTCCAATGGCCAAACCAGCCATAGCTCCCTCAACTTGGCCATATTTAAAGGCCGCTCCTGTTCCTACTGCATGCCCTGTCCCCCCAAGTGCTAAGCCAATAGCAACCGGATCTTCAATTTTAAGAAGTTTTAAAATACTAGGACCCATTACACTCGTCAAAATCCCAGTAGCTACAACAACTACCAAAGTAATTGTTGTAATCCCCTGCATCTTATCCACAATACCAACTGCCATTGCAGTGGTTACTGACTTTGGAAACAAAGAAATAGCTAAGAAAAAGTCCATTCCAAAAAATTTTGCTACAAGTGCTGTAAAACTTGTATTTACCAAAACTGATAAAAAGATACCTAATAAGATACTTCTAGCGTGGTGTTTCATTAAATGGAAAGTCTTGTAAAGCGGAATCCCTAAAGCAACTGTCGAAGGTACAATCAGATTATTCAAGTATGATCCTCCGATATAATAATCCTTGTAAGAAATCCCAGTCCAAGATAAAAAGAGAATCACTAAAATTGTTGCCAAAAGTAGAGGCGTTGTCAAAGGATGTGGAAAACGTCTAAAAATCAACATTCCAATAAGATAAGCTAAGATAGACAAAGCCAAGCCAAACAAAGGATTAGTAACTACACTAGTCATGTCTTGCTCCCCTTTCTTCATAATCACCTTCATAACGTCTTTTAATAAACTGCACTGTATAGGCAATGACCACAACGTTCAGAACAATTGCCAAGACAACAATCAAAATGATGGGCAGGAGATATGGTGCTATGATATGAAATTTATCCATAATACCAACTGCTGCCGGCAAAAAAAGAATAGTCATATTCGCCAGTAAAAAATTACCAACCATATTTACATGACGTAGGCGTAACCATTTGAATTCTAAAGCTAAAAATAACAAAATTAATCCGATGATGCTACCTGGAATCGGTAAGTGAAAAATAGTTGAAATTCCCTCTCCAAGTAACGAAATCGAAAAGATAATCATCAATTGTACGTATAATTTCATGAAGTCCCCTCACTTTTCTAAGTAACAGTCTACTACTTTTCAGAAAAATTTCAATATGTTTTACAAAAATAAAAAGATGGAAACGAATCCATCTTTCTTCTGCGTATCAGAAAGTCTAAATAGGAGTCCAATTTTAGATTTAGCCACCAAATCAGCAAAAAATTCCAATCCTTTTAAGCCAACAAAAAAACGCCAATGAGCGCCTTATAAATATTACGGAAGACATGGGATTCGAACCCACGCACGCTTTTACACGCCTACTGCGTTTCCAACACAGCCTCTTAAGCCTCTTGAGTAATCTTCCATTTTTAAAGATGGAGCCGGTGGGAGTCGAACCCACGTCCAAACATCTGCCAACACATTTGTCTACAACCATAGGCTATGTATTGTTTTAACTTGATTTTGACACATAACTCAAGCCCAAATCAAGCGAGTCTATCAATCTCTTGTAAAATCCCTAGACAAGATTCTACCGTAGCTTGCTAAAATAAGACCTGTCATCAGACACAAGCAATCCGAATCGGGTCACGCCCGCTGGTTTTTAGGCAGCTAAAGCGTAAGAAGTATTATTTTTTGCAGTTATATTTAACTGGCGTTTTACATCCGCAAGATGAGTCGCAAAATGTGCCACATAATGCCTGTCGAATCCGTAACGACCCCAAGACAATAAAATTATTATATCATATTTCAGCAAAATTGCAATTTTTCAGATCAGATATTTATGATTTACTTTAGTAAAAAATCTCGAACCCAGTTAGATTCGAGATTATTTATTATTTGATTCCAAGTGCAATTCTTGCGTAACGGCTCATTTTTTCAACAGTCCAAGCGGGATACCAAACTAGTTTAACTTCAACCTTAGTTACTTCTGGAATTTCTTCAAGGGCATCGTGGATTTGATCTGTCAGTAGATCAGCCAAAGGACATCCCATAGTTGTTAGAGTCATGTCGATTTCTGTCTCACCATTTTCTTCGTTGAAACGAATTTCATAGATCAATCCCAAATTGACAATATCAATCCCCAACTCAGGGTCGATTACTTGTTCCAAACTTTCAAGAATGCGGTTTTTAATGCCATCAATTTCTTCTGCTGTATATTTTTGCTCTGCCATCCTATCATCTCCTATTTAGTTCATATCTGTAGAATCAACATTTCATCATTTTTTAATCTTCAATGAAATCACGGAGTGGCTTGCTACGACTTGGGTGGCGTAGTTTACGTAGGGCTTTAGCTTCGATTTGGCGGATGCGTTCACGGGTCACATTGAAGACTTTACCAACATCTTCCAAGGTCCGCATTTTCCCATCATCCAAACCAAAACGCAGACGAAGAACATTTTCTTCACGATCTGTAAGGGTGTCTAAAACTTCATCCAGCTGCTCACGAAGAACAACACGAGTTGTATAATCAACTGGATTTTCAATTACTTCGTCTTCGATAAAGTCACCCAGATGGCTATCATCTTCCTCACCGATAGGTGTTTCCAGCGAAACTGGCTCCTGAGCAATCTTAAGAATCTCACGAACCTTATCTGGTGTCATATCCATACGCTCAGCAATCTGCTCAGGTGTTGGATCTTGACCTAATTCTTGCAAGAGATTACGTTGCTCACGAACTAGCTTGTTAATCGTTTCTACCATGTGAACTGGAATTCGGATTGTTCTAGCTTGGTCAGCGATCGCACGAGTAATGGCCTGACGGATCCACCAAGTTGCATATGTTGAAAACTTAAATCCTTTGGTATAGTCAAACTTGTCAACAGCCTTCATCAAGCCCATATTTCCTTCTTGGATCAAGTCAAGGAACTGCATGCCACGTCCAACATAACGCTTTGCAATAGAAACTACCAAGCGAAGGTTGGCTTCAGCCAAACGTTGCTTAGCCTCAGTATCTCCCTGCTCTACCAAGATTGCCAATTCTTGCTCTTCTTCGTTTGTCAAAAGTGGAACGACTCCAATTTCTTTCAAGTACATACGAACAGGATCGTTGACTTTAGCTGAATTGCTACCTAAAAGTTCTTCATCAGTCAGCTCTGCTTCTTCCTCTTCGTTGTGTAAAACACGTGCACTTGGATTCCCTTCTTTATCTGTGATAGAGATCCCTGCATCTTGGATACGTTGCAATAGATCTTCGATACCATCTGCATCTAAGGTAAAAGGAATAATCAATTTATCATTAATTTCATCATCAATTGCCGTACCAGTTTTTTTATGGTTTCGAATAAATTCTGCAACTTGTACGTCAAATGTTGTTACTTCTTTTTGTTTTGTAGCCATTCCTACTCCATTCTTCTTTTCTGAGCGATCAAGCGCTCCAGTTCTTCAATAGCCGTATCAACATCACCATTATGAGATGCTTCTCGGACTTTTTTCCCAATTATTTGATTTTCCCTACGGAGCAATTCTTTATCTCTGATAGACTCTACTTCTGCCAATTCATTATCCGCAATTTCGCTAGGTAAATCTTCTTCTAAAATACGATACCAGGCTTGCTGGACTCCATCTGATTGCTCGGACAAATCTTGTGATGTCACTTCACCATTTTCGCAAAGTATCTGGTATAGAATCTGTAATTCAGGTGTTGCAAACTGAAAATCTTCTCTCAAACGGTAATCATTTAAAACAATAGGATATTCAATCATTCGATTAAGAAGGTGATTCTCAGCTTTTACTAAACGAGACACTTGCTTAGAAAGCGGAAGATTTGTCTGAAAATGAGGCTGTTGATAAACCTGTTCTTGCTGACTCTGTCGACTACTTAAGCGACTATTGTTAACAGCCTGCTCAACTTGCTGGTAATCGAAGTCTGGTAGAAGCTCTGCCAGCATATAAATATAAGAATTCTGCGCCGTAATTGATGAGGTCTGAGCAATGATCGGAGCCATTTTCTCAACAAATTCAATCTGAGCCTGCAAATTCTCTGTATTTTCCGGTTTCAGATAGCGAATTAGAAACTCCACATCACTTATCCGAGTTTTGGTTAGCAAATGTTGTAGTTCTTCAGGAGAATTTTTTTGAACAAATTCATCTGGATCCATCTGATCTGGAATAGAGACAATCTCAACAGATAAATCTTTTAATTCATCCAAAGCTTTAACAGTTGCCGCCTGGCCAGCCTTATCGCCATCATAAGATAAGATGACCTTTTTACAATACTTGCTAAGATGCTGAACATGTTCATGTGTCAAGGCCGTCCCCATTGAAGCGACTGCATTTTCTATCCCTGCTCGGTAAGCAGCAATGACATCCATGAATCCTTCCATCAGATAGACTTCATGACTTTTCTTTATGGTTGGTTTTGCCTTGTCCAAATGATAGAGTTCGTAACTCTTATTGAAAATAGCTGTGCTGCGACTATTTTTATACTTAGCTTGATGACCATCAGTCTGAGGAGATTCTTTCCAAATCCTTCCGGAAAATGCTACTACCTGGCCATTATCATTGGCCAAAGGAAACATGATACGATTTTGAAAAGCATCATAAACTAGATTACTTTCTGCTAGATTAAACAGACCCGAATTCATAATGGTTGCTTCATCAAATTTTCCAACCATACTCTGATAAAGATAGTTGCCCTCACTAGGGGCTAAACCAATCTGAAAATGCTTAATGATCTCATCAGTCAATCCACGTTTGTAAAGATAAGTTCTAGCTTCTTCCCCCATCTTGGTCGTCATCAAGACAGCGTGATAAAATTTCGAAGCCTCAGTATGAATATCATAGAGAGCTTGATGCGGGTGTTGTCTTTTTGGTTGGGATAGATCATTTTTATCAACTGCAAGTTGAATACCCGATCGTTCAGCAATTATTTGGACGGCTTCCATAAATGAAACGCCACGATATTCTTCGATAAACTTAAAAACATCTCCCGACTTGCCGCAACCAAAACAGTGGTAAAACTGCTTATCTTCAACGACATTAAAGGAAGGTGTCTTTTCTCCATGAAATGGACATAGTCCAAGAAAGTTGCGTCCAGCCTTAGTCAGAGCAACAACTTCTCCTATGACTTCGACGATATTGACGCTGTTTTTAATATCAGAAATGATTTCTTTATCAATCACCCGACAATACCTCCAATTTACCATAGAATACTATGTTATATTTTATAATAAATTGACAAAAAAGTAAAATATCAGCTACAGATTTACAAATAAATATACTTTAAAAGATAGACATGAAAATTTAACAATCCTATAAAACCAACCACTTGCAAAAGGTTGTTATTTTCATTATAATAGAGACTGATTAAAAAAAAGGAGATATTTCTATGTTAAAAGATTTAAAAAACTTTTTACTTCGCGGTAACGTGATTGATTTAGCAGTCGGTGTCATCATTGCCAACGCCTTTGGAGCAATCGTCAACTCTTTGATTACTGACGTAATCACTCCTCTCTTCCTCAACCCAATTTTGGATGCGGCAGACTTGAAGCAAATCGCTGATTTGAAATGGAATGGGATTGCCTATGGTAACTTCCTAAGTGCTGTAATCAACTTCTTGGTAATTGGTACCGTCCTCTTCTTTATCGTTAAGTCAGCTGAAAAAGCACAAAACTTCGCTAAGAAGAATGAAGAAGTTGTCGAAGAAGAACCAGCTCCAACTGAACTTGAAGTACTTCAAGAAATCAAAGCTTTGCTTGAAAAAAAATAATATAACAGAAAACCTGAAAATGTATGTTCAGGTTTTTTTATTGCATTCTGACAATAGCGCAATAGCTCTTTAACAAAAAAACAGCCCTGAGGCTGTTTTTTATTTCAATTAGAATTTCTTGCGCTTACGAGCTGCTTCTGATTTACGTTTACGTTTTACAGAAGGCTTTTCATAGAATTCACGTTTGCGTGTTTCTTGAAGAGTACCAGCTTTAGTAACAGCGCGTTTGAAACGGCGAAGAGCGTCATCAAGAGATTCGTTCTTACGTACTACTGTTTTTGACATGTTTTTCACTCCCTTCAAGTTCAGAATCTAGTTAATGATATCATATTAGGGAATTCATGTCAAGTTTTTATTGAATACTATGTGTCTGTTCTTTTGAGTTTTCAAAAAATTACTCTAAAATGCACTTTACAATGTTTTTTTCTTTTTAGCAGCTTTTGAAATAGTCATCGACAAAACCTTATCATAGACGAGAAACTGTTGCATGAGCTTACTATCACTTATCTCCGGCAATAAATCAATAACGTATTCCAACTTGATCAATTGCTTTTCTACTGCTTCAATTGATGTCATTTCAACACTTTTACAGTTAGCTGAGAAAATAGCTTCAAAGAGTAATTCATAATCAAAATTAGTAGGAACTTTCATTTCCACATATCGCCTTGTCTGGCTAACAGAAGTAAAATTCATTTTTTCAAAAAGTAACCAGACAAAGGAAATCGAGAGTGTAAATACGACAGCTAAAGCAACAAATCCCATCCCTGTTGTAATTCCGATGGCTGTTGCCATAAAGACTGCCAAGAGCTCTTTTGAGCCTCCTGCTGCAGATCGAAAGCGAATCAAGCTGAAAGTTCCTGCTACGGCAACACTGGTACCTAAATTTCCATTCACTAGGAAAATGATAATTGAAATAATAGCAGGTAACAGAGACAAAGTAATCACAAATTCTTTTGTATAAATGGTTTGACGTTTATATACCTTGGCTAAAACAATCCCTAAAATCAAGCTTGTGATCGTTGAAAAAATCAGAGCTAAGGGATTAATTTTCACTTCAGCCGAGGAATAAATACTATTAAATAACTGATTGAGCATTGAGATCTCCTTAAGACTTGACTGTGTGGCTTAATCTTTCTCTTGTCTGTAGATATGCTTTGCCATATTTTGAGAAGGATTGATCTATGAGACCAAATTTATTGAGAATGTCAGCCATCCATTGAGGATATTGACCAGGGACCTTAATTTCCATAATGACTTTTCCATCTTCTAGCAAAGGCCAGCCATAGCGTCCAGAAGTCAACTCAACATCATAATCTCTATATCGAATATTTGAATCAACAGTCACACGTACCTTCTTATCCTCTAATCCTTTCATAGAATAACGATCATAGCTAATCACCATTTTTGGTTTTAAATCTAGATAGCGTTCTTGTAATGCTTCTACTTCTGCCTTCACTCGATCATCAGAAATAGTAGAGTCTGCTAATCCATTTTCAATGAAATTTACAACGGACACTGAATTAGAAACTAGGCGATACTTAAATCCAACTTCTTCAGACTTTTTCTTAATTTCTAAGAAAACTTGACAATCGTCTGTCGGTTGCTCTGCATAAGTTCTCATTCGTAACTTTTCACGCCCACCTTTGCGAGCAATCGAATCTTGAATCATCTGAAAATCATCGTTATCAAAATAGATGTTTGTTATAGTGGATCTTGCATAGTCATCAGCGATAAGATAAGGCGCCATCTCAGCTTCTAAACGCTCTAATGTAGATCGGTCTAAGATATACTTAGTCTCGATACGCTGAAAGTTTGTTTGAATCTTTTTTTGTTTCATGGGGATTCTCCTTTTGTTCTACAAATGTAGTTTATAAAATTAAAAGAAAGAGAGCGGCTGCTCAAATTTTAAAAATTTTATTTCTACATTTGTAGTTTATAGTTATATTCTACAAATGTAGTTTTAGTTTGTCAAGAGATTTTTCAAAAAATATAAAACTCTACCTATTTAAGTTCATATCAAACCTAAATAGGTAGAGTTAATTTTAATCATCATCGTCATCCTTATCATCATCGTCGTCTTTATCGTCATCATCTCGAGAAGATGAAGTCTGACTTTTACTTGGAGATGGAACTGTTGTGACACTTGAACTACTACCAGGGCTTGTCACAGCTGGCTGCTTCGTATCTGTTGAAGTATGATTAGAACTTGGGACTTCTTTCTCAACTGTCACAGTCTTTTCGACAACAGTATGTTGTTTAGATTTTAAAACTTTTCCATTCTTTGCATTGATTAGAACCTCATGGGCAGTTTGACCGTGAGAAAAATAGATTTGGTAATTGTCTTTATCTCGAACAATTTTTAAATCTTTAATATCTTTTTGGCCAAGACCTGAATCTTTCAAGGCAACAGCTAAAGCCTGATCTTGACTAAATTCTTTGGATACTTTTTTGCTGGTTACTTTCTGTGTTTGTTGAACATTAATTGCAGAAGTTTCAATAGCAAAGACCGAGCTAGTCAAAAGTAAGAGAACTGAAACGGCCACTACGAAAACAGTAGACCATAACTTCTTAGGTAGACGGCTATCCATAATGCTGATAATCCGTCTCTTTAGATTAAATTTTTCAGAGTAAAAGCAGGTCGTCAGAGCAATCGGCGTCTTTTTACTGCGATCAATCATGGTTAAAATGGTCTCTCCATAAAAAGTCCGGTAGTGCATATCCTGATCATTTAAGACATCATAATCACAATATATTTCTCCTACTTCTTGGGTTTCACGACAAGCTAGACGGACTATTGGATTAAACCAATGAAGACTTTTTACAAGGATTGACAAAAGATTAATCAAGACATCATAGTGTTTGTAGTGCGTCAGTTCATGCCTGAAAACCAGTTGTAGCTCCTCTTCGGTGTAGTCTGATTCTGGTAATACAATCAATATATCTCTGAAACCAATCAACATAGGGCTTTGTGACATAGGATAGTGAAGCAAACGAACCTTGTTTTTTACTCCCATCTCTTCTTGAATCTTTTGTAATTGAGCCAAAGTCCCTTCATCCTCAACAGGGGTCCCCCAGCGTTTCAGCATCTTTCTAAAAAGAATGTAGGAATAAGCATATCGAGCGATGCTAAAGACAAAGCCCAGCAACCATATTGCAATAAGAATCTCGAACCAAGGCAAGTTTAGAAAACTCTGCCACAGATCGGGCTGAATCGTTTTTTCAGAAACTTGAGAAGCTGCTTGTGCTGTCCCAGAAGGAACCTGTGTTGCCACTGTATTGATAGTCGATCCTGCATTCATCCGAATCAAACCTGAACCAAACTGAGGGCGAAATGGGAAGAGAAAACTAAGCAAAACCAAAAACCAAATGACATATTTTGCTCTGGCTGAGACTCTCGTCTTAAAAAGCGCAAAAAGTAAACTAAGTAAGATTACTAAAATCGAGGTAGTAACACTGGTTAACAAAAAAGATAAAAGGAATTGCTTCATGGTGATGACTCCACTTATTATTTATTCTGATCAAGCAAACTCCTCAACTCATCTAATTCATTGTCAGACAAAGAATTAGATGAAAAGAGAGTTTTAACAAGGCCACCCATAGAATGACCACTATAACGCTTTAGAAAATCTGAAGTTTCTACTTCTAGGTATTCATCTTCTGAGATAATGGCCGTATACTGTCTTTCACGCCCCTTACGGACACTTTCTAAAAAGCCTTTTTCCGTTAAGCGAGCTAAGACTGTCAATAGGGTCTGGGGTTTCCAATGGTTATCTTCGCCCAGTTTTTCCATAATTTGGGCAGATGTTGTTGGGTTTGGCAATTGCCAAATTACTTTTAAAATAGTAAATTCTCCGTCAGGTAAACGTTTAATGGATGTTTTCATAGTCTTCCCGTCTTTCTAAATAATATTCTTATTTTTATTCTACACTTGTCTAATTAAAAAGTCAATCATTATGAAAAAAAGAGTGAGAAATAAATATTCCCCACTTTTTTAGAAAAATATACTTAATAAGGTCAGTATAGCCAATCCTCCCTGCTTAAGCAAGATTTTAGGATCACTAGTCAATGCTCCATAGGCCGCCACTAAGATAATGTAAATCATAAAGATAGCCATCCAAAAAGAATCTTGGGTAAAAGCAGCTAGTAAAACCAAGACAGCAATCAAACCATTATAGACTCCTTGGTTTTTAAAAAGAGTGTTAACTGATTCTCTCTCAAGCTCCTCTTGAGTCATGTTAAAGACTCGAGCTGTAGTTTTTGAAGCTGTTGCAAAGGTCTCCAAATACATGATATAAAAAAATTCTAAAGAAACTAAAATTGCCAAAGCAACTGTAAAAATAGACATCTTGTCCTCCATCTTTTAAAATCTAATTTAATCAGTATAACATAGAAATCAACATGGAAGGCAAATCTTGCTCATAACTTATACAAATCACTTTTAAATGTCAAATAAAAAAACATAAATAAAATAGGCGTAGCAAAAATCAGCATTTTCTGAATAGATATGGTAAAATTTCTTTGAAAAATGGAGGTAAATTATGTTAACTTATGATTTGATTGTTATCGGCTTTGGTAAGGCTGGTAAAACTTTGGCAGCTAAAATGGCGTCTCAAGGACAAAAAGTTGCTTTGATTGAGCGAAGCAAGGCTATGTATGGAGGAACCTGTATCAATATCGCCTGCATCCCAACCAAAACCCTCTTAGTCGCAGCTGAAAAAGGCTTGACTTTTGACCAAGTCATGGCTGAAAAGAATGCTGTAACTAGTCGCCTTAATAGTAAAAACTATGCCGGAGTTAGCGGTGCTGGTGTCGACATCATCGATGGGGAAGCTCATTTCCTTTCCAACAAAGTCATCGAAATCACAGCTGGCGATGAAAAAGAGGAACTGACTGCTGAGACTATTGTCATCAATACAGGTGCTGTTTCCAATGTCCTTCCGATTCCTGGATTGACTGATACTAAAAATGTTTACGATTCAACAGGTATCCAAAACCTGAAAGAACTTCCTAAACGCTTAGGAGTTCTAGGTGGCGGTAACATCGGCCTAGAGTTTGCTGGACTATACAACAAATTGGGCAGTCAAGTAACTGTACTGGATGCTGCACCTGTCTTTCTTCCTCGAGTAGAACCTTCTATCGCTACTCTAGCTAAGCAGTACATGGAAGAAGATGGAATCCAGCTCTTACAAAATGTACGTACTACACAGGTAAAAAATGATGGTGAAGAGGTTGTCGTTGTGACAGAGGATGGAGAATTTCGCTTTGACGCCCTGCTCTATGCTACTGGACGCAAACCGAATATTGAGCCACTTCACTTGGAAAATACCGACATTGAGCTAACAGAACGCGGAGCTATCAAGGTTGATAAACACTTGGAAACATCTGTACCTGGTGTATTTGCAGCGGGCGATGTCAATGGTGGTCTGCAGTTCACTTATATCTCACTAGATGACTTCCGTATCCTTTATAGCTATCTGGCTGGCGACGGCAGCTACACACTAGAAGACCGTAAAAATGTCCCTACCAGCATGTTTATCACACCTCCTTTGGCTCAAATCGGATTGACTGAAAAGGAAGCGCAAGAGCAAGGACTGCCGATTGCAGTTAAGGAGATTCCCGTCGCAGCAATGCCCCGCGGTCATGTCAATGCTGACTTGCGCGGTGCTTTCAAGGCTGTTGTCAACACTGAAACCAAGGAAATCGTTGGAGCAACAATCTTCTCAGCTGGAGCTCAGGAAATTATCAATATCCTGACTGTAGCCATGGATAATAAAATTCCTTACACTTACTTGAGCAAGCAAATCTTCACCCACCCGACGCTGGCTGAAAACCTTAATGATTTATTTGCTATCTAATTTCAAGCCCCATCAGGGGCTTTTAATATTAGGTAAACTTACTCACTTACATTTCTCTCCCTTTTTGTGGTACAATAATGCTAGTTTATTTTAAAAAGATTGAGGAAAATTATGTCTGAACTGTATGATATTACGATTGTCGGCGGTGGCCCAGTTGGTCTCTTCGCTGCTTTTTATGCCCATCTGCGCCAAGCCAAGGTTAAAATCATTGATTCTCTACCTCAGCTGGGCGGTCAGCCAGCCATTCTCTATCCAGAGAAGAAGATTCTGGATGTCCCTGGCTTTACCAATCTAACCGGCGAAGAGTTGACCCAGCGTTTGATTGAGCAGCTGGAAACTTTCCAGACTGAGATTTGCCTCAATGAAACAGTTCTGGATATCGTCAAATCTGATGATGGCTTCACTATTACGACTTCTAAAGCGAAGCATCAGACCAAAACCATTATCATTGCCATGGGAGGCGGTGCCTTTAAACCAAGAGCTTTGGAGTTAGACGATGCTGAAATCTACAGCAACCTTCACTATCATGTGTCAAATATCAGCCAGTACGCTGACAAAAAGGTTGTCATTCTGGGGGGCGGAGACTCGGCTGTTGACTGGGCACTAGCTTTTGAAAAAATCGCAGAAACCAGCCTAGTTCACCGTCGGGATAACTTCCGGGCTTTGGAGCATAGTGTAGAAGAACTCAAGGCTTCTAGTGTTGAGATTAAGACACCATTTGTACCCAGTCGATTGGTCGGCGAAAATGGCAAGATTACCCACTTGGAAATCAGCCAAGTCAAGGGAGAGGAAAGTCAGCTTTTACCTCTAGATCATCTCTTTGTCAATTACGGTTTTAAATCCTCTGTCGGTAATCTCAAAGATTGGGGCTTGGAACTTAACCGTCACAAGATTTTGGTCAATAGCAAGCAAGAAACTTCCGTGCCAGGAATCTATGCAGCTGGGGACTGCTGCAGCTACGAAGGTAAGATCGACTTGATTGCGACTGGACTCGGTGAGGCACCTACTGCTGTCAACAATGCCATTAACCATATCTATCCTGAGCAAAAAGTCCAACCCAAACATTCTACAAGCTTATAATAAAAACATTCAAGGTTGGGATATATTGTCTCAGCCTTGTTTTTCTATTGACTTTCATAACTCCTTCTGCTAAACTGTAACCAAGTATATTTCGGAGGTACACGGAGACATGAAAAATTAAGTCTATTTTTTAAAGGAAACTTTATTTAGTAGATTTTGTCATGTTTCTGCATATCCGCGGGATGTTCGTTTTTTGTGCTTTCTAGCTTCTAATTGCTTGTCTTTAGATCAATCCTGTCACTTCTCTGACATTATAAGCTGGAAGTCTATAGATGAACAACCTACTTGAACACTCCTGTGTCTGATTTGTGCAATTTCAACAGCTCTGCTAAATAAAGCAGGGCTGTTTTTTGTATGAATAAAACGAAGGAGATATCTATGCTTCAAATAAGAAATCTAACTATTACCCACCTAAAAGACCTGAAAGAGTTAGTCAAAGATTTGTCACTGACTGTCAATCAAGGAGACAAGGTCGGCATTATCGGTGAGGAGGGCAATGGCAAGTCCACCCTGCTCAAACTCCTGCTAGACGAGCAACTGGTCACCTCCTATGTCAGCTACAGCGGTCAGATTGATAAGTCCTATACTGCTGCTGTCTATCTACCCCAGCAGCTCCCTTCAGAGGATGCCCAACTGTCGCTCAATGACTATTTCTTTGCTGATTTTGAGACCGAGCTGGACTATGCCAAGCTCTACCGCTATGCTGGCGAGCTCAACTTTGACAGCCAGCGTTTTGCCAGTCAACAGCTGCTCTCTAGTCTATCTGGAGGAGAAAAGCTCAAGGTTCAGCTTATCAAGAAACTAGCCAGTGATTGGGATATTCTCTTTCTTGACGAGCCCTCTAATGACCTTGATCTCGAAACTCTTACTTGGCTGGAAAACTTTATCAGCCATAGCCAGAGAACGGTCCTTTTCGTCTCTCACGACGAACACTTCCTCGCTCAAGCTGCGACCAAGATTG
>ERZ773006.436-NODE-436-length-19675-cov-14.3743_pt1 | contig 19675 bp, 21 predicted proteins | sample MGYA00580843_ERZ773006 | MGnify/ENA primary metagenome ERZ773006 (study PRJEB29015, sample SAMEA2738011) | human oral metagenome | biome: human oral; feature: human-associated habitat; material: dental | place: China | collected 2052 ...
TCTTCTACAGCTTTTTCTGTAGCAGTGGTCGCCACTGGTTTGACTGCTGTAGTTGTTGCTGTTTCCTCAACTTGTTTCCCAGCTTCGTCTGACTCAACTACAACCGTGATCAAAGCTTCAACTTTAGCAAGTTCTGCATCGATATCAGCCTGTTTTGCAGTTTCGTTTGCAAGAACTGCCTTTGCAACAGTCAATACTTCATTTGCTGCAACTATCGCTGTTGCATCAGCTTTCTTTGCAGATGCAACTTTTGCTTCTAACTCAACTACTTTTTTAGTCAGAGCAGTCTTATCAGCTTTTTTAGCTTCTACTATCTTATCTTCCTTCTCTACAGTTGCTGGTGTTGCAACTTCAGGTTTCACCGCTGTTGAAGGCGACTCCGGTTTTTCTGCTAATACTGTTGTTGGTGGTGTCACAACTTCAGATCTCACTGTTGCTAAATCTGACTCCAACTTATCTGTCGGTGCTGGTGTTGCTGGTGATTTAGTTACTGTTACCGTAGTATCAGAACCTTGTACCTCCGTAGCAGATACTGCACCATTACCTAGGAACATCAAACCGACTGCAATTGCCACCGATGCTGCCCCAAAGCTGTACTTCCGAATACTATAACGAAGGTACTTCTCCTTTCTAAAATCCTGTTCTTTTCTCTTCATCAGACACAACCTCCTTGTTTTTTTAAATGTTGATATGAAATACACAGGAAAACAGAGTCTCCTGCACTCACAGAAAATCGTTTTCAAGGAATTATTTATTTCCCGTGTTGTAAAATGAAGTGCAACAGAAAAGACATGTTCGTCATTCATCACATGAAAGAGGTTCAAATGAGAACTTCAACGGGCTCCTCAGAGAGTTTCTCCCTAAAGGTAAATCTCTCAATCCTCTGACTGACGAAGAACTCGCTCAATATCTCTCAGCTATTAAAGAACTAGGCGACTTCATCAGTACAAAACTTCAAAATTTCTGTTTGGGCTAGCCCAAACAGCCTAAACAATGGAATCCTAGTCTATCCATGAACTTGTTGCACTTGACTTGACAATGTGCCAATTATTTATTTCAAAAAGTGATCTAACCACTCTCAACATATGTATTATAACATTTCTAAACTTTTATTCAAGTGCGGTTGTAAGATGAAGTATAACACAAAAGTCATATTCTTCTGATATATAAGAATTCTCCAATTCAGTATAAAAGTAGATGAACATACCCACTAATCATTCCAACGAAAAATCAAACTATTCTTAATTATCAGACTCTGAATGTGGTAAAATGAGTGCTATCTCAAGATGGGTGAGAAATCTACAGAGATTGCTCGTCTTATTAGGTAGACATCACTCACGATTACTCATGAAATCAACGGAAAAAACAGTTTTTCTGCGTTTTTATGGCATACTCAAAATATAGGCTGTTGTATAGCTAACAGTTTTAACACATTTTTCTGACATACTATAAATTTCAAAGAAGTAAAAGAATGTCAATTAAAAATCATTTACAAAGAGAATTCAAAGGTTCAAATTTTGAAATTTGTGAAACACTAATAACAGATACCTACTTCACTAGCTTTTTAGATTACGTGAGTTTACCTGAATCAATCTCTAAATTAATTGAAGAAGGCTATGCTGATAAAAGAAATCAGTTAGATGAATACATTGATTTTGCACTTCATCATAATTTAATTACTATGCAAAATAATATTATCCAAGCTACCGATCTTGGTTTAGCCTAGGTGTGGTGGGCATATGCACCAGTTGAAGGCGATGATTGGATTTAGATAAGAGAGCACTATATTTTCTGCATAAGATAAAACTAACAAAGGAATTATATAGTCTATTTTGTTGTAGAAAAAAATCCCCGCCAAGATCTAACTTGGCGGGGATTTGGTGGGGAATAACTCCCCTATTTAAGATTTAAATCACCTTAAGCAATTCTTAACCTTAATATACTAGGCTTTCGCATTCAATTTGCGTTACTCTATTATTTAAGAGTAACTGAAAAGCACTATGTAGATTAACATATATGCGTAGAAAACATTATAAAATAAGCATATATAAACAGTAAACTTATTTCTATTTCTACTATAAAAATACAAAAGTTTAAAACTTATGCCCCCTTTTTGCCCCTCTTTTCCTGATCGTACATCAAAATTGAGTGATGGATAATATCCCGTCGTTTCCACTCTCTGACCATATAGTCTATTACTTCTGGATCTTCGGTTTTAAAGGCAAGCAGCAGCATAACTCTAACAGTATATGTATTGGTTAAAATGGGAGCCTGATAAGTCACGTCTACCCAATGCTCAAAGCCAAGTTTAGACTCGTTGATATGTGCGATTTCAGTATTTATTATTTTCATTTTAATTACCTCCACCTTATTTATTCGTAAAAAATAATAAGAACCTGATAAAAAATCAGATTCTTATTCATTAAGCGAAACATAGTTCATCTTTAAAATCAACCGCCCCAGTCTTTACTTTAATAATCCTTTTGGCTTCTTGATCGAACTTTTCTGCATCCAATCTATATTTTATTGATGAAATTATCAAGCAAGTGAACATATACCAACGTAATACCTCTAATAATTCACGGTTGTTGGCATCGTTAATTATTTTATCTATTTCTAAATTAAGTTCATTTTGTAAAACTGGATCCAATTCTTTAGCTTTTGAAACAAAATCGTTTATACTATCATTATTATTTGTAAATGATAAAACAATTTTAGCTAAAACAGGGACTTTGTCTTTATGCTTTTTTATATTCTCTTGTATAATCGCCTTTTCCTTGAAGTGAGTCGTAATAAGATTTTCAGTAATAAGTTTCTTGTGTTTTTTTGTATCTTTAATGTAAAAAATCATCCCTAACACAATGACAACAACAATGAATATAAATGTTCCCATCACTATCCCTCCTTACCATCTAAAATCATTCTTTCCAGCTCGGATATTCGTTTTTCTCTATCTTTAATTATCTCTCTCAGTTCATCGATCACTCTTTCTTGATTGTCGTATGTCATTTTGTAATCCTTTCGTCTATTATCTTGTAACTTAGCAAAAAGATAAACAACAAGAATTGACACAACAGCAACAACTCCAAGAGGCACTGGGTGTGCAAAGAAATCAGAAAATAGTTTCAAGAGATCCAACAAAAACCTCACCCTCCCCTTGGCAAAAAAAGTCTCTATGATTATATTATACAACAATGTCATACTTTATCAATAATTTTTTACCAGTTTTTGAAAATTTCCGTTCTTGCAATAACCTCAAAGTTAACTTCTAAATTATAATAGCTAAAAATGTCGATTAGATTTTCCGATAAAACAGCAAAAATTAAAATTTTCCGTTTAAACAAAAAAAGCCCTACCAGCGTTAGCCAGTAGGGATGAATTAAATTTTAATATTTCTTTTTTTATTTTTTAGTTTTTAGTGTTTTGCTCAATTCCGCTGAGGGCTTTGAGGTCTCCGTTGAGTTGTCCGATAATCCGATTGAAGTCGTCATCGTGGATGCTGATTTCTGCAGCGCCCGCATTGATCATGCTTTGTACGGTTTCGATATGTCCGATACCGAATACTGTATCTCCTACAACTCCGAAGTAACCTTGTTTACCTGAATGACTGCGCATAACTAACATTTTTTCTTTTCCTCTTTTCTTTGTGCTTGCTTGTTGTGGTGCTGTTGCATCTTGCGTGAATGGTAATTCAAACCAACCAACCATGCGTTGGCTTGGTGCGTTCCAATCAACGTAACTAAATGTTCCGTCGCTTGATAGATTTCTACGAACTCTGCGAACCCATCCGCCATTGTAGAGAGCATCTGCATTGCCGTCTATGTTCTGCTCAATGGTTGTAATCGTTCCGTCTGCGTGCTCTGCCACCACAAAGCCGATATGTCCGAACGGATGATACGGAGAGCAATCAGAGACGAATACAGAGCCTACAGGTGGGTTATTAGAACCGTTGAAGTATGTTACCCTAAGTCCTAATATAGAAGCTCTGTCAAGCCCGTCTATGGCGTTTAAGTAACTAAAATTGAGATTATACAATCCTTGATACTGCAATATGTTATCAATTGCAGCAACACATTGTCCGCCATAAGGATTAGTTGGAACAGTTAGGCGTTGATCGACTACGCTATTTAGCGTATCTAGTAATTGTCTTTGAGTAGTCAAAAGACCGCCTCCTTTTTATTAATCTTCTTTAAGTTCGGAAAGGTTCATCAATACACAAGTCAGGCCTGAAAGAGCGATTGTTGAAGCCACTACAGCCCAGTTTACTTCTGTCAATAAAGCTGAAGACCCGATTACACCAAGTGCTGCCTGAGACATTGTTTTGATTACTTTGATACCTAATTTTTTAGCGAATGTTTTCATATTATATTTCCTCTTTTTCTTTATTATCGATTGCTAGTGATTAAAGTCTTAAGCTCTCTTACGTCTTCGCTCAATACCTTAACTTGTTCCGCTAAGACCAAAATGGCCTTGTTCTGTTCATCGTGATTATCCAAGCGTTTATTAGCCGAAGCCTTAAACTCTCTTAGATTCTCGATGTCTTTCTCCATGATTGTATTTCTGTTCTCCTGCTTTGTGGCCCGATCCCTCATTGAGAGATACAGGCCTAAAACAGGGATTAGAGACAACCCCAATTGCAAAATGAATCTTTCGTACTCTGGCATATGTCACCTCCTCCCTACTCTTTCGGCATTGTCCAAGGAAAGGCTGCACCAACACCAGCAAGCTCAAGAGAACCGCCTGTTTTGAATTCAGATACAGGCTGACCGTCGTAAGTAAAGTCTTTGTTGACTTGTACTAGGACGCGCTTGCCTTCACCGAATTTCTCCTCGTGCGAAGCGTCTTCGAGGCTGAATACATCATAAGCGTGATACAACTTGCCAGTTACTGCTGGATCAATAAGCTCTAGGTAGCGCTTGTAAATCGTAGGGTCTACTGGATTGTCCTTGTTAGTAGCTACAGCTAAGACAGTAGCTTCTGCCAGCTTTGTCAGCTTGTCCACTTTCTCGTTTTGACTAGATACTGACTTGTCAAGCTCTTTAAACGCATAAGCCGTGTAGTGCTCTTTAAAGAACTCCTGCTTAATCATTTCCAATAGCTCGTCCGCCTCTTTGCGCGTATGGTCGCCGTCTAGCGGAAATGCAGCAGTCGCATAATACGGCTGTTGTTGGTAAATTGTGACAATCGTTTTAATAACGGTTCCGTCGGGGCCGTATTGTCCAGACGCGTCTTTTACTTCAAATGTCATGCGTTTTTCTCCTCAAATTTCTTTTTAGTTTCTTCAAACAGACTCTTCAGCTCTTCGTTGTATTCAACGATAGCTTGCATCTCTTTTAACATTTTTTCGGATTTCTCCAATTCTTCCTTCTTAATCATCGCGATCGTCCGAAGTTCAGCAATTTCAACAGATTGCTTGCCAATCTTTGCCGACAGTTCATCGACAATAAGTTGATATGTTTGTTCTTGCATAATTCACACTTTCTTTTTTTAAATTGTGTAGTCAGTCACGTTCTTCCAGCCTGCATGTTCTGCGACTCGCTTAACTAATTGAGCTAGACCGTTGAAATAAGCTATAAGACTCTTGTTTCCTTTAATTATTTCAAGGTCTTTACCAACAATACTCAGTTGCCCTTTAGATTCTATGGATAATTTTTGTAAGCTATTCAGACTTAAAGTGTTTCTGCCTAGAATACTTGTTCTGTTTCCATACATATAGGCACTTTCTTTTTCTTTGGTAAATATGTCTCCGAAGCCCATGCCAGAACCACCAGCTCTACCAGAATTATTTCTCGCTTGGAAATAAGTTTTGGTCACAATGTCAATTCCACTATGTGCTCCTGCTGTTGCTAACGAGATATAAGAGTCGGTTTTATCCAAGAGATTCAGTAAGTCTCTTCTATCCGGAGATTCTTTCCTTAGATTATTCAACATTGTAGGATCTACACCATTTGCAATCAAAAGGCCGGAACCATCACCATTAACAAGGCGCTCACCGCTACTAACCAAGGACCAATTGTTGGTTCTTTTGTTGTAAAAAGTCATCAATGTGTACTTGTTGAATAAGAGTTCGTTCTTCTTAGCGTCAATCACAAACTCGTTGTTTTGGCCAGAAAAAACAGCTCCTCGAATATCAATACCATTGATAGTCCCTGCAGTAATGCTATTAGCGTTAAGATTAATGATGTTAACCAAGCGAGCATCAAGTGTCCCTGTTCGTATCTTATTGGCTTCTATGCTTTCGATCGCGGCACTCTTAATTGACGCATTGTCCATTAAAGTTTCGCCCGTGATATGGAATCTTTTACCAATAAATCTAAAATCACCATCAAGCAAGTTCACAGAACCGACAATGTCACCAGCTGAATTCAGATGTTTAACAGACCAAGATCCATTGAGCAGTGTTTCCATGCTTCGTACAGTTTGGTTTGTCTTCTCTGATTGAGTAAATAACCGTTCTAATTTATTTGGTTCATAATTTGCATTCGGTTCTGTTCCGTCGATTACAATAGGCATACTAACTTTAACCGAGCCAGTTCCGCTGAAAACAATTACCAAATCTGGGCTGACCTTCTGAGCCGAGTTTAGAACGGATGAAGTCCCGCTGTAAATGTTCCCATCCACTTTTTTACTCAAAGACCAATATGTGTTCGTATTCCCCCGAAGAGAGATAGCGAAGACACTAGCATTACCTGTTGTCTCGACTTTAACAGAGTAAGAAAACTGTCTCATATCCTCTGGTAGGTTGTTCAAAGGTATGAACAGCCTTTTATCGCCTGAATCCTTAATCGTAAAGCATAATTTACTGTAAGGAGATCCTTTCACCTGTTCAAGGGTAAAATTTTCTAAAGCTGAAAATCTATCAACTTGACGGTTCGCAAGCTCGTAAGGGTCAGTAACTTGGTTAACCGAATTAAAGTTTTTATCTATCGCTTTGCTAACTTCAGTCTGAAATAGGCTATCCGTCAGCGTCATTCGAGCAATGTTCTGCTTGATTCCGTCTTCCGTCGTGCCTATGATACGGTCATAGAGCCTTTGCGTCTCTGTGATAGACTGTATCTCTGTACGTTTGGCATAGCCTGACTGCTCAACAGTGGACAAGACTGTATTAATGCCCTTGGCCGTCTCATCTCTGATTAGCTGGTTCAGCTCTTGTCTTCTCTGCCCGTCTGCGTCGATGTAGCTCTTAGCTTCTGCGACAGTCACTTTAATGCCATCTACCGTGCGGTCTAATGTAGTTATCTTGCCGTTTAACCACTCTGCGCCATCTTCGGGAGCTGGTTGCCATAAGCGAGGACTTGAACCTTCGTACAGGTCGAACTCGGTTAGAAACACACCAGACCACTTATCCGCTCCGTTATTCGGCCCGCCATTTTCAATGTAGAGATAACCTTCATCAAAATCCCCTGTATTAAAACTAAAAGATTTCTTAACAGCTTCTCTATGGCTCAAAAAAGGTATTGTTGTAGGGTTGAATACTAACTCTTCTGATGTGTAGTCCTGTGTCTCGCCTTTCTTCCGTTTACGTATAAAGACTTTTAAGCTCTTGGTATTTCCTGAGTTAAAACCGAAAAAGTTCAACATGTAGGCTGTATTCTTTTTGAGCAGAAATCTAGGAGATTTCATCCAAGATACACCAGTTAAAGCGAACATCCGCTTTTGACCGTTGAAGTAGAATACGTGACTCTGGAAGTTAACACTCTGAGTTTCCCAATACTGCAATCCATCATCCGCTCGTGAGTTGCGGATCATATTCGGCCCGCCTGAACCATTGGTCTGAAGCTCTAGAATCGTCTCTCTAATCCCGTCAGCTGTCTGCTTCATCTCGGCTTTGCTGACCGTGTTGTCCAACTGCTGACCAATGCGGACTAGGTTCTCGTCGTTTGTGCGTTGATATTCGGTAGTTGCTGTTTTGAGATCTACGATAGATCTTCTATTTTTAAGATGCTTATCTGATAGGTCGCTGATGTTCTTCATTTGAGCTTTAAAAAGCTGACTAGCAGTACCTAATCTCACATTCTGATCTACAGACGCATTAATCTTATCCAGCAAATCTTGGCTATCAATGATTGCGCCAGCTTTCGTTAAGGCTTCAGAGGCTTTGTTCTCAGCGTTCTGGATGCTCTTGTTTATCGCTTCAGCCTTGCGGTCAAATTCTGCGTTAAACTTGTCACTATCGAATTCGGTCGGCTCAAGCTCCCACTCAGCCCCGTTCCAGAAATACAGAACCTTTTTGTCTCCGACTGTCAAAAACAATCGGTCGCCTTTTTTTAACGTTCCCTTTGGGATATCAGCTGGTTTCTTGTCTCCGAAATAATTTGTATTCTTTCCTTCGGCAGAAGTAAGGGCTTGTGTAGCTACATCTAGAGCTCTAGCGCTATTTTCCAACGAGTCATTAACGGATCTGGAAAGAGTGCTCATCTCACCCGAATTCCGTTTAACAGAGCCAATATCATTACACGTTACTTTTCGACTGATTAATTTGCCAGAAACATCATACTCACTAATGAGCGAAACGATTCTGATTTTCTTTCTCAAACCCAAAGTTTCATTGACTGCCATGATATAATCGCCTGCGCGAGGCTCCGACAACTTATATCCTGCCTTTGTCAGATCTTCCATATCAATAGATATGGAAACTTTATAAGAGTTATCAACATTAGTTTTAAGACGTTCTAAAAGCTTACCTGTTTCTTTGTACCGCTCGTCAACAACTGGCTCGGCTTCTATTCGACCGTATATTTGAGCTAGTGGGCTCTCGTATACAGCCTCATATCTTCCAAGGTCGTGGTTTTCTTCATCTTTCCACATCCCCAGCCCGCGCTGATAAGTGACAAAGCTGTTGATGTCCTTCTCGATTGTGAGCTCATTCATGTTAAAGTTTTTTCTAACAATAGCAGACTGGTCTGTCCCGATATTCTTCAAAATCCGCACAACATGGCCACTGACAGAAAACTCTAAATTAGCGTGCTTGATAAGGTCGTTAAAGAGATTCAACCTTGACTTATTACCAAAATTCTCTTTTCTGATGGATCCAACTTCAACTTCTAGAACATATCGGTAAGAGGTGCCTTTGAATATAGCGTCTAGATATGTTCTGATAGGTTTTGAACCTTCTAAGGTTTCATACAATGACATTTTTGACATGTCGTAGAAGAATTGATGCACGGCATCAAATTCAACTTCTATCTGTCTGCCTGTATCATTAGGTTTTGCGTAGATAATCCGATAATATTCATCGTCTAATCTCAGTCGCCAACCTCGATCTATCCCGTGGAGAACCGTTTGGTTTGTATAAATAGTTCCTTTAATTGATAATTCGCCATTAACAGAGCTGGTCGTTGAATATGCTATCTGAGCGTTATATTCATTGTTCTTTTCATCTAAAAATGTAATCAAATTATCACCTCCCTATTTATACAATTCTTTAAAACCAAGAATTCGGATTGTTCCTCTAAAATTAGTTGAATATCTCACTTGTTTCTGAGGGTTTGGTCTAATTACAAAATATTCGTAATTTGTCCTGTTGTTAATGTTTAAATCTGACGTTGCAACACCCTTGTATAGAGTCGATTCCACACCAGATAGCAACAATTTCTGACCGGCTTGAATAGCCGTCTCTGTGTGGACGTAGCTCCATCTCCTGCCATCGATTTCCAGAAAGAAACTGTTTTGTATTGCGCTTGAAGCTAGCTCGATTGTGTAAGGTGTTTCGAGTTGGTTCAATGCTGCCGTACCATTGTATAGGATGGTTCCTCCGCTTAGTGTGATATCAGTCGGCTTTGTTTCTCCAAACGGTAATTCTGCTGTTGCGAGTTCAAACGAAACATCATATTTTAAGCCTGCTTGTGACTTTCCGATGAACGAATACTCAATTTCGTTGTTTATATGCACTTTGTATCTATATTTCCAGGCTGTGTGAGGAATATCTAAGAGGTTTAAATCTCCGTTTTTTGCTCCTGGTAATTCGAATTCGTACAAATCATCTTGTGTTGGGTGCATTTTGGTTACAAAATAAGGCTCGTAACCATATAACCAACCTGCAAGCTCGTCTTGTTTCTCCATAAAAGCCGAAAGGCTAGCAACAGCCAGCCTACCCGTAACTTTTATAAGTTTCTGACGTAATGTTATTCCGTCGTGGATATAACCACTGCGCCCCTTTACTGTTCGCCTATCCACCTCAATAGAAGGCGAACTGTCATCAATTGTAATGTTATAGATGCCAAGCTGAGACAGTTTTGTTTCAGCGTTAGCATGTGTAATCAATAAATCCATTTAGTTGCCTTTCTATTCGTAGCTAAAGTAATCATCTTTCGCTCTTAAACGCGCTTCTCTTTCTTTGACAGATGTGTAAATCTTATCTCCAACAATTTCATTGTGGATTTCGAATTTAGTATCTGATAATTGAGAGTTTCGAACGTCATCGCTGAGATTTTCGAGTGATGAGCGTAAGCCAGTGTTGTTTACGCTTGCCGATGTAGTGATTAGACTATCTACTCCATATCGCTGATCAGTAATCGCAGTAGCGTATTGTTTGGCTACTCCATTAATCTTCTTGACCCAATCAGACATACCGTTGTACATCCCTTCACCAGTGAAACTACCGATAGAAGATGTTACACGAGATGGTGAGTGGATATCCAGAGCGGAGCGCATCACATTAGCGATATTGGAAGCGATTGAGTATGCGAGTGAGTAAAGACTGCCAGCCATTCCTGCTAAACCATTATAGAGGCCTATCCCTGCATAATATCCAACTGTTTGAAGCGATGAACCAAGATGGCTAAACGCTGACACAATTGAGCTACTGGTGCTTTGAGACACGCTAACAGCTCTACTCATTCCACTTTGGATAGCAGATACTACTGCAGACATTCCGGATTGAGTTGCGCTTCTGGCTTTGTTAAATGTATTAACAAACGATTGAGCAATCCTATTCCCAGAACTAGACGCTACTTGATTGACCTTGTTCAATCCATCTGTTATGGCTTTAGCGATCCCGTTCATCGCGCTTGTAGTGTTCGTTTCAGCTTTCTTGAGATTGGATGTGACAATGTTTGCAATGCTTGCAGTCTTGGTTTGAGCGACCATTTCTGCTGCTGCTAAATTAGTCGCTGTCACAGCTTGGACTGCAGCAGTGTTTATTTGAGCAGAAGCTTGCATCGCATTGTAGTTCGCCTGTACATTTGCAGAAGCTTGTGCAGTTGATGCCGTCGCTCCAGCGTTAACGCCTTGAAATGCTGTATTAGATACATTCTGCAAAGACTGCATTGTAGTTCCTGCATTAGCATTCAAGGTGTTCAGACTTGTGTCCACATTGGTCTGCATGGCTTGAGCTTGGGCTGTTGCATTCGCTTGAGCTTGAGACATGCTAGTAGATACATTGGTTGCAAGGTTTTGTGCGTTCAAACTTGCGTTAGCAGTCATGTTCTGCATAGTTGCATCAACGTTGGTCTGCATGTTCGTAGCTTTATTAAGCGTATCAACACCCATCAGATCCATAGATGTTCCAACGTTGGCTTGCATCATCTGAGCTTGCAGTGTAGCATTGGTTTGCATGCCTAACATATTATTGTTTACGTTAGTCATCATAGTCGCGCTTGAATTTGTAGCATTCAAGCTTAACATACTTATACTTGATTGCACGCCTTCTTTGAGAGCAGAAACATTGTTTTGCGCATTCACGGACATCTCTGATGTTTTAGACGATACAGAATCGGCCATTTCTGATGTTTTAGCCTTGACCTTCTCTGCGCCTTCATCTGTTTTACCAGTGATCCAGTCCCACATGCCTCCGAAAAAATCACCTACGGATTTAGCGACATTTCCAATAGCTTCAGGAATTGCTCCAAGCATTGCCTTGCCGAGTTCACCAATGATTTTACCTCCTGCTTCAACAATCTTAGGTATACCAGTGATTAATCCAAAGACTAATTTAGCTATCAGCTCTACACCACCCATGATTAGTTGAGGGACGGCAGTTGCCAAACCTTTTATCAACTCTCCGATGATTTGAGCTCCTGATTGAGCAATTTGTGGCAAAGCGTTTATTAATCCAGTCACTAAAGACATGATTAGTTGTATACCGCCCTGAATAATCGCAGGTAAGTTAGACACTATACCCTGGATAAAGGATGTGATGATTTGAACAGCAATATTTAGAATCGTTGGTAGCGATTGGATAACACCGTTTACAAGGTTTTGTAAAATCTGAATACCATTTTGAATAATCTGTGGCATTTGCTGACCAATGCCCGTCAAGAATGTAGTGACTGCCTGTTGGGCTGATTGCAAAATCTGTGGAAGGTTATTAAGGACACCTTGGACAAGATTTGCAAGCAATTCCACACCCATACCAAGAAGTTGTGGTAGGGCGCTAGCAATAGATTGTACAAAAGTTCCGATAACGGTTATCGCCGAACTAATTAGAGACGTAGCGTTTTGACCTACACCTTGAACTAAACTACCAATCAAATCAACCCCGGCTTGAACCAAGACAGGGAACATAGTCGCAAATGCATTGGCAAATTTTGCTATCAAATCCGCACCCGAAGCAATCAGAGCAGGGATTTGAGTGGTTATACCTAATACAAGGTTTTGAATGATTTGAGGACCTTTGGTCGTCACCGTATTTAGTAATTGGTCTATTTGGGCACCAAATTGATTGTTGATGATGCCCAAGCCAGCTACTACAAGACCAAGGATTGCAGCAGGGCCGATAGATGCTAAGGCTACACTCATGACCGATGCTATACCTTGTGACATCATGCCAAGTACGCTAACGCCTTTAGATGCAGCGCCTCCTAAAACGCCAGGAATGCCGCCTATTTTTGCAGAAAACGCTCCGATATATCCTGCAGCATTATTGAACACACCACCTATGACGCCACCGAAGCTAATGATTTTGCTACCAAGACCTCCCAAGAGACCTGTTAACAGCGTCAAACCTTTAGTCGCAGGACTAAACACAAGGAGGCCACCTATCAAACTAAGAATAGGCGCAGCAGATGACATCGTGCTTTTGAATTTTTCCATAGTGCCATCTGCTAGCTTGGTCCCATTGAGAAAATGGTCTAAAACGGGATTGATAGTAGCCATGGCATCAGTAAATTTTTGAACCGCTTGAGACTGACTGAACTTATCCACTAACTTATCCACATATTTTACAATCGTAGTAAATAGTGGTAAGACAGATTCACCAAGTTTGATCTGTAGCGTTTCAAATGATCCGCTCAAACCTTCAATAGCACCTTTTAAGTTATTCAACTTTTCCGCTGCTACTTCTGCTGCAGTAACCTTGCTGATTTCTGCCTGCATTTTATTTGCTCCGTCTGCCCCTTCGTTCATCGCGATAGTTGCAGCACGAACCGCATCAGTACCGAACAATGTCTTTAATGCTTGTTGTTGCTGTTGTTGTGTTAACCCGCTAAGGCTTTCTTTCAACACTTGGGAAATTTCTGCAAACGAGCGGATTTTACCTTCAGCAGTAAAGAACCTATTAGCACCATCTTCTGTGATGATACCTAATTGTTTCATCGCATTATATTGACCTTTAGTCTGAGGTTGCAAGTTCATCAACATTGTTTTAAGTGATGTACCTGCATCAGAACCTTTAAGACCGTTTTGAGCAAATACTGCCAGCGCGTTTGTTGTATCTTTAAACGATAGGCCAAGACCGCTAGCGACTGGCGCAACCATAGAAAGACCGTATTTCAGCTCATGGACATCAGTAGCCGACGCATTCGCAGCACCCGCTAATTGGTTCGCAGCATCCACTACGCTCAGATTGTCTCGTTTGAAGGCATTCAAAGCAGTCGAAGCAATTTCTGCAGCTTCTTTCAGATCGAGTTCACCAGCTGTGGCTAAGTTCAAAGCACCTGTTAGACCACCGTTTAAGATATCCTTGGTAGATACCCCAGCTTTTGATAGTTCTTCAATGGCATCTGCCGCTTCAGTAGCAGAGAATGCCGTATCAGCACCCGCTTTAATCGCCGCATCGTGGAATTGTTTCATCGTGTCAGCGCTAGAACCAGTAACCGCCTTGATGCTACTCATGCGAGCCTCAAAGTCGGCTGACTTAGTAACCGCACCACCAATTGCGTTTTTGATAAAGTTGAATCCTGCGTATGCTGCAGAAATACCCAAAGCCGTCTTGATAAGATTGCTTGTGGCAGATGCAGCCTGATTTGTATGATTTACAATGCCCATTAAAGCATTAGTCGCTTTACTACCCGCTTGTTGAAACGCATTACCTAATCCGCTGGTAATTTTGCTGGACAAAGAACTAATCTTACCAATTAATTTCCCACCGAGAGAATTACCAACCTGATTCACAAAATTGCTAGCCTTATTAGATACTGCACTAAACGCACTCCCTAATTTTTGACTAATCGCATTGCCTATAGATGAAACTTTGCTTGTGATTGGAGATAGTGCTCCAGAAATTTTAGCTCCAAGACTAGCGAACCCTTGGCCAATTTTATTCAACCCAGCCTGTATGGGTTCGGGCAAACGTTGTCCGATATTGGATGCAATACGCTGTATTTCACCAAGCGCGATATTTAGCCCACCTTTTAGCCCTTGTCCGATTTTGCTACCGATACTACCAGTATTACTCGCTAATTCATTCATCAGTTGACCGATTTTTTGAATCATCTGATTAGAGCTATTGACTGCAGCTTTTTGAGCGTCGTCAAAGGCTTTTTTAGTAGTGGCTATAACATCGTTCATAGCTTTTTCGTAGTCTTTAGTATCTGCTCCAATATAGGCAAAAATTGAACCATCGTAAGACATGCATCCACCTCCTTTTCTACTTTAATTTCTTTTGGCAAACATCTGGCTAGCTCTCTCAAGCATAGCCACGAATTCACCTTTGTTCTTGATTTCTTGTTTTGTAGGTTTATTGAAAGCTCTTCGAATGGCTTCTTTATCCTTCTTCTTGCTAAGCTTTTTGGCATCCATCTTCTTAGCATTTAGTGCGTAGCGCATTTCAACCGCTAAACCAGATAAAGCCTCTCGCAACTCGATTTGTTTGTAGTAAAGGCCTTCCTGAATTGCTTCTAATTCCCACTTGTTACAATTTAAAATCGTTTCTTGGTCTGTAAGGCCGAGTTTAGCGCATTCTGTTAAGACACTACGCTTTCCATCTTTCCAATAATTTCGGAAATCGCTTTGACCTGTGCGATTGCTGTCGGGTCGTTGTCTTTGGCTTGACTCTCTGCCAATTCCTTCCCTAACTTCATGTTTTCGATATATTTCAAAATCTTCTTCTTGAAAAAACCTGATTGTACCATCTCTGTTTCAATTTCTTTAAACAGTTCTTCTTGCGGATCATCTGACTCTGCGTTCTCGAAGTAATCCTCGATTGCTGATAACGCCTCATCCTCAGTTACCGCCTTTCCTTTTTTGCTCCCGCAAAATTGGATCAAGTCAACAATCCCTTGGTCATCACGGTTCACAATCTTGAAGAAGAGAGCTCCAACTCCGTTTCCTGAAGATTGGCCATTCTCATCCTTTGTTGCCATTTCTTTGTCGATTTTAAACATTAAACGGTAATCAAATTTAATTTCGATTACTTTATTGCCGAGTTTAATTTCCATATATGATTTTTCTCCTTTTATACAAAATAAAAAGGCGACCTATGACAGCCACCTTTCTAAAATTTAGCGTTGGATGTTGTCGTAGTCGCCTGTTGTTTCGCCTGGGTTTTGGTAAGCGTAGATGTTGTTCAACACAGCCAATTCCTCAGCAGAAAGCGGGAATTTACCATCTTGCAAGCGCCCTACAACGCCAGCAGTATATGATAACTCAACAAACTCTTCTACTCCGTCGTTGAATTCGACATCATCAGTGATTTTAGCGTATCCAAACTTAGCAGGATAAGCATCCTTTTTATTTGGATCTTCACCGATTTGAGTTTTGACGCTTTCGTCAACGACAACGCGCCAAATTTTGATTGATTCGCCTGTCGCTTGCGCATCTAAAATTACTTTTACTGATGGATCCATCGGTGCGAAGTATTGAGTCAATTCGATTGAGTGCTCATCAGTTGATTTCTCAAGCAAACGCCCTTGTTGAGTTTGTTCGTCTTGATATTCTCCGCCAAGCGTTGTAGTTCCGTCTGTACGGTAAGCAGGCAAGAGAGCTCCATCGCCTTTTTCAGCGTGGATTGATTGAATAAAGTAAAATACTTTTTTACCAACAATAGGTTTAGCTGTAGTAATCTTTACTTGTCCTTTTTCAGCCATTTAGGACCTCCTTTGATTAAAGTATAGTTTCGGTCATTTTAATTACGATATGATAGACCTCTCGACCGATTGAGTTGTCCATCAATATACTTGATGTTGTCCGTGTGCTACGGCCTAATAGCCGGATAGCTTGAGATTTGATATTTTCTGCATAGCCCCTGCTCTTGTTTCCAGGGAGATATATATCAATTTGAACAGTGCTGTCTTCGATTATGAACCCCGTCTGCGCCGTTTTTGATGTGTCGGATATAATTCCGCCAACGACAAGAAACGGCTCTGCTACAGACGCGTCAGGTAGCTTAAAATGGATTGAGAAACCTAATGGCTCCAATCGTTTTCTTAAGTCTTTTAATAATTTAGTTGTTGGTGAGTCCATGACCACCTACTTTCTAAACATTTTGTTGAGGTTATTCATCAATTTTGGATGTTCTTCCTTCAATGCTGGCCCCATAAACGGTTGGGCCATCATCTTACGAGTTCCGAGTTCGACATAAACAGAATATTCAGCAGGAGATATGACTTTATAACCCAAACGAGAAGCTTTTGAGCTATATATGTTCTCGCTGAGCCACCCTGTGTCCCAAGGAGCCCCTTTCTTAGCAGAACGCTCAACTCTGAGGCTTGACCTATTGAGTTCTTTGTCCACTGCTGAACTAGCTCGTCGTCCTTTGTTTTCTGCTGATCTGATAAATTTATCAAGTCCTTTTACTTTATAGCTGAGACTCATAGATAAATCACCGTACTATTTTTGTGATGTTTCTTCCCTTGGATGCTTCGACGTCTACCTTTGTAGATAACCTCTGAGAAACCAGTGTGAACTCCTTGAAGGTGTAGCTTGAAGCTATCAAGGTTGTACTTCCCAAAAATCCCCATTTGTTCTGCATTCGTCAGAGAACCTTCCTGACAAGGCAACGGACCAATTTGTTCTGTTGTAACATCGTCTTCGAGCTCGTCTTTAGGAGCGGTTTCTTTAATTAAAATGACTCTGTCATTGTAAATCACTTCGCTACCTCCTTGCTAAATAAAACGAGCAATTCCTCGAGCTTTTCGCTTGCTAGCTAAAGAAATAAGAGTTTGCTTATCATCTTCAGACAAATAGCTGTCTTCCCATGTGAACGCCCTCCCTTCTTCACTATCGGCCTTAGCGCCTTCAGAATTCAGCTTGTTAAATCGTTTGATAGCCACATCTCGAACGATGTATGCTGCATTGTTTGGAATTTCCGTAATTGATGTTTCAGAGTAGCGATTGACAAAGGCAAGGATGCGCTCAACGCTTTCTTTGATGGTCAAATTCAGCAAGTCATCCTGCGCAGTATCGCTTACCCCTTTTAATAATTTGATTTCTTTTAAAATCTCATTTTTATCAATCGCCGTCATTTACTAACCTCCAGGTACTGGTGCTGGTTTTTCGATAGTAGTCTCTACGACACCTTGAGGGATTTCTGCAAAGAGCACGTTAGCACCAAAGAATACAGATTCGTAAGTGAGATTTTTCAAAGCACGGTCACGAGCAACTGCAATCAAACCAGTTTCATCTGTGAAGTCCGCGAACAATCCGCCGAGGTCTCCAGAAGCTACATTCAAGTTAGCAAACACAAGGTTCTCGATTGCTGTCGTGTAGATCTTACCTTCTGGTATACCGTTCATCACGATCACGTTTTGCATACCCAAGAAATTCTTGAGTAAAGTCATACCGAAGACGTTCGAAGCATCAGCGCCTACACCAGCGTTTCCAAGATATTCAGCAGCATCAACCGGATTCACAAAAGTAACGATTGGAGATCCTTCAAATTCGTTAAAGGTTGCGATTTTTGCCCATGCTTGAGCAAGTGCACCTTGCAAGCCTTTACCCTTATTCTTAGTCGGGTTAGCTTTCAAGAAAGTGAAGAATTGTTCTTTGATCCCGTTTTGGATTTCACGCATCAAACGTGTATCGGCTTCTGTGATAGCAATAGACGCTCCATGACGCGCAATTGCTTCTGCAGATACAGAACGACGTTTCTTGAACCACGCTACTTCATAAGCGTCTGCTTTAGCGCGTACCATTTGAGAAAGTGGAATATCTTCCCCTTCGCCTGGATTTGTCGCGTTTACGTCAGCAGTCCATTTATAAGTCTGGATTTTGAGATCACTTGTAAGTTCTTGACGACGGCTAACACCCAAGAGAGTCAGCAAGTCGTTGATATTTTTGGAAAACTTGTTAACAAAATCAATAGACTTAATTTCGCCCAAGTTAGCCATAGTAGTTAGTTTTTGTTCAGCCATATTCTAGCCCTTTCTAAAAAGATTAATATTTTCAGCAATCGCGGCCTGACGTTTGTTTGTGTCCTCAATTGCCATAATTTGTTCTTTCGTGATTCCTGTTGTAGTACCACGACGCGGCGCGCTTTGAACTAGTCGTTCGTTTACGCGTTTTTCAACTTCGCTATCAAATACATTGCGCAAAGCCGTAATTTTAGCCTTAACTTCTTCAGCAGTCGGAGCGAGTACATGATCTAAAAATTCTTGTGGCAAGCCTTCATCTGCCAAGAGCGATTGAGTCGCTAGTTTCATCTCACGTTCAGCTATATCCTGCTCGCGCTTCTCCAAATCAGCGATTCGTTTCGCTTCTTCTTCTTTAGCGCGCTCGTCTTTGGTCAACTTGGCTAGCCGTTCACCTTCGCTTTTAGCTTGCTCAAGAGCTGTAGCTTGCTCAGCTTCCCACTTCGTGCGTTCAGCAGCTAACATCTTGCCAATTTCAGCGCGAGTAAAAGTACGTTCGTGCTTATCGCTATCTGCATTTGACTCTACATCTACTGTTTTCTCATTCTGAGTGTCGACGGTCTCAGTTTGATCCACAGTCGTAGTAGTTCCGTTGATTTCTTCTGACATAATTGTCCTCCAGCGATTACGTCGCCACTCGATAGTCTCGTTTTACGTCCGGCGACGAAACAGTACAGCTTTTAGTGTCTTCAGCAAAGTTTGGACAACATAAAAACCGCATCGAATCCGACACGGTTTATAGCGATTTATAGTAATTTATAGCAGTCTCTTCCTGCTAGTCAAGATATTGGATCACCTCCCGGTTTTAGAAACAGCCTTTTTAAAACCTCTGATCAAACCATCAATGATTGCATACCCTAAAATCAACAGTATAATCAGTACAATAACGCCTGCTGTGATAGATACTAAATCCCAAATAAACATTTTTTCTCCTTTCTGGGCAACAAAAAAGCGCCTAGATTACTATCTAAGCGCAAGATAGGCGGGACCGCCGAATGTCGCCCGCATTTCTCGACCCACTAGCTAAGTGGCGCGTTGGAGGCGGATACTTTTCAACCTCTATCTCTACTCTAAGTATATCACATATCACCTTTAGAGTAAAGTATCTTTTGCTCACGTTTCAATTTATTTAATTTTTGTTTTTTAATTTTGTGATAGTGGATGATGTA
>ERZ773006.438-NODE-438-length-19557-cov-7.27177_pt1 | contig 19557 bp, 15 predicted proteins | sample MGYA00580843_ERZ773006 | MGnify/ENA primary metagenome ERZ773006 (study PRJEB29015, sample SAMEA2738011) | human oral metagenome | biome: human oral; feature: human-associated habitat; material: dental | place: China | collected 2052 ...
AACGATTCAAGGCAATCTTAACCATTCGTAGGTCTTTCTTCGAGTAAGTATCTATATAAGCCTGATAGTAGTCAAGGAAGTTGATAGTCCTATCTTTCTTTAAACGATAACCAAGCATATTCTCCTTAAACTGTTGTTCCCGCTCTGCACGAATTTTGGTAGCCAGTTCAAGAGTTTCCTTGTTTTGTTGTCGCTCCACAGGAGTACGGGGCTTGGCTATCAAATACAACTGCAAATTCTCTTTTCGTCTATTATGCTTGATGTGCACTTTGGGCTTGCCTGCCATCTTACCTGTTTCATACAAAACTGGATTGCCGTTTTCGTCCAACACAGGTGTTTCTTCTCTGCCGAGATAATACTCCAGATACAGACTTATTCGACCATCAGAAAGCATATTTTGCTCCAATTTCGGGTTTTCTTTTGCTTTATTTTCTAATTTTGCCATAATTGATAGTTATGTACCTAAATGTGTATCAAACCGAGTAAAATCATTAACTCGTTTATTTTCAGATGTTTTCTTATTTTGCAAAGATACTAAAAAGTTCCGAATGTCAAAGTGTACTAAAAGTGTACTATCTAACAAAAAACAGGTGAAAATAGGTAAAATAGACAAATATAAGAAAATTATAAGTTATTGATTATCAGTTTAATATATTCTTTTGATTTCTCTTATTTTCACGGCATTGTACCGGGTCTGGGTACAGAAGATAGCTTGATAGTCTCTTGATTATCAAGCTTTTTTATATACCTTTGTGTCCATTAGTTGTGTGTTAACCATGGTTTTCTTCAGTTTAAAGGGTTAAGAGATGGTGAAAGAGATACTTTTAAGAGTGGTTAAGTTGGTAGGAATGCTTATTATAATGGTGTTCTTGCTGTGGAAAGTGATGGCATGGCTGGGTGTAGAAGACTGGGGACAATTGATACAGATGGTGTTGATAGCACTTATTATATTGTTCTCATCGTTGACAAATGCCGAGCGGGAATTTACAAAGGTTGTGCAATCATTGGATAAGGAGGTGACAGATAAGAGGCTAGTCTACCATAGTTTCTTGCGGAATCGGGTACATTATGTTTGCTCATTAGTTGATATTATGAATACTTGGCAATTTAGTCCAGTGATGGTTTGGAGTGTTTGTTTGTCATTACCTGAAGCCACGGCAAGGGATTTGTGTGCGACTATCATTGAGCGATTAGAGGATTATCTTCACCATGAGTTGGGGTCTAGAGACTCTAAGCTGACTTTCAATCCACATGCAAAGTATTTTTATTTACACATTAGTTTGATAATGTCCACTGGTAATGCAAGGTCTTATCTTCCTAAGGTGCAGGCTTTCATGGAACACATGGTAGATGAATATGAACTATCGAAAGTCCGGCAATTTATCCATGGAGAGAGTAATGGTGTAAACTATTACTTGCGTTATGAGGCGGGGAATGTCACAGATTCGTTCTGTATAGATAAGGGTGTCGTTTGTGATTTGGAAGACTATGATTTCCTCTTATTGTACTCTGATAATGAAGAAGATAACAAGCAACAAGAAGCAACAGAAGTACTGATTAGTGAGCAAGAATATGAAGAAAAGAAGCTAACTGGCATATAGTTCCTCGATACCTTTTGCTTACCTAATTAATAAGGTATGTGCATGTCTTCAGCAAGAGAGCCTTAGCACCAGTGGAGCGGAGGCTTAGCTCATAAGAAGGGAAGCCTTTCGTGAAAGTAAAGGAAGGCTTAGCTCTTATTCAATCGTTTTGAGTTTTGCGGTCATACTGTCATTTTCTTTGTCATTCTAAATGCTCTTTCCTCACAATATTGGCTATATTTTAAGATTGACAGCAACCTTTTCCTAACGTTTATAGTATAGATATACAGCAGAAAATAGTATCTTTGTCGCAGATAATTCATATCGTTTTATGGAAAAAAGTATCGTTGACAAAAACCTTCCTCTATGGCTAAGAGTCCTATCTTGGGCATTCCTTTTGCCCGTTCTGTTGGCTCCGTTAGTATTCTATGGGTCTATCTTCTTATTTGACAATCCACCAAGTGAATGGGAGGCTCTCGGTATCTTCTTCCTCATTAATTCCTATTCTTTGTGGCTCATAGGCGTTGTTAAGTTGAGTGGTGCTCTGTATCGACGTTATCATAAAGCGTATATCTCGATTCTTCCTAACGTCCTTTTCACATTGATTATCAGCTTATTAATAACCTGGATAAGTCTTCGTCCTGTTGATCCTTCTACATTGGATGAGTATGATTATAGGATATTCCGCAATACACCTGTTGCCGAACTTGCCACTGCGGTGCAGGCTAATGATACGATGGAGATCAATCGTATCTTATCCACTCAACCAACACTTGTGAATTATCAGGACACTATCTATGGTCAAAGTCTGTTGATGTTTGCTTGCATGGATGGTCATTTAGCTATTGTAAGAACCTTATTGCGCCATGGTGCCAACCCTAACCTCTATGAATGGGGTGAAGGAAAAACCGCGTTGATAAGCCTTTGTAATAAGGAGAGCCCCAGTGAAGAGCAACTCAAGATAGCAGAGGAATTACTGCGTCATGGGGCTATGGTGAAGCCAATGCGTGTTCAGTTGAAAGAGTATCAACGGATATTTTCTCCCGATGCAGGCGACACGACCTGCGTTGAACCATTGAGTACGGCTGCTTCATGGAGCACTGTTCCTATGGTAAAGCTATTGTTGAATTATGGTGCAGATGTAAATTATCAAGATCAATACACGATAGATGACATTGCTTACAACAACCCTACAGCTGTTGCACTAGCGATGGAAAAAGAGCATTATCCCATCGTTGTCTGTCTTTTGGAACATGGTGCTAACCCGTATTTAACGTTCTATCAAAATAAAGAAACGCTGCTATCTCTGGTCGAGAAGAAGCTGAAAGAAGCCGATCTTCCCCCTTACGATAAAGCCCAGATAGAGCAGATTAAGCGTGTGATTACAGCATACGACCGAGAACATAAACACCATTATTAATGTTATGTAACCACTTGATTTGTCTTATCTATATAGTACGAATGACGTTATTTATCTATAAACTCTTGGCAAATCGACCTTTTCTTCTTACCTTTACACCAAATTTGAACAACGAAGAATATGAGTTACAACTTATTAAAAGGTAAACGAGGTATTATTTTTGGAGCCCTCAATGACAAGTCAATTGCATGGAAAGTAGCTGAAAGAGCAGTAGAAGAAGGTGCAATGATAACCCTTTCTAACACTCCTGTCGCTGTGAGAATGGGTACGGTGAGTGCCCTTTCTGAGAAGTTAAATTGCGAGGTTATTCCTGCAGATGCTACTAATGTAGAAGACTTGGAGAACGTGTTTAAGCGTTCAATGGAGATACTTGGCGGTAAGATTGACTTCGTACTCCATTCAATCGGTATGTCTCCTAACGTTCGTAAGCACCGCACTTATGATGATTTGGATTATAAGTTGCTTGATACAACACTTGACATTTCAGCTGTATCATTCCATAAGATGATTCAAAGTGCTAAGAAACTTGATGCTATCAGCGAGTATGGTTCAATCGTTGCATTGAGTTATGTAGCTGCTCAGCGTACGTTCTATGGTTACAACGACATGGCTGATGCAAAGGCTTTACTTGAGAGTATAGCTCGTAGCTTCGGCTATATCTATGGTCGTGAGCACCATGTTCGTATCAATACCATATCACAGTCTCCAACCATGACAACTGCTGGTTCTGGTGTAAAGGGTATGGATAAACTCTTCGACTTTGCCGATCGCATGTCTCCATTGGGCAATGCTAGTGCGGATGAATGTGCCGACTATTGTATCGTAATGTTCTCTGATCTCACCCGTAAGGTTACGATGCAGAATCTCTATCATGATGGTGGCTTCTCTAACGTTGGTATGAGTCTTCGTGCCATGGCAACCTATGAGAAGGGTCTTGATGAGTACAAGGACGAGAACGGCAACATTATCTACGGATAAATAGAAAGCCATAAGATAGGGTTACTTATCACCTTATAATATAGTAAAAGCTCCAGCAAGTTTCGACTTACTGGAGCTTTTGTTGTAACTGATGAGATTATATTCCCTAATGCAGTCACGTATTATCTAAAACATTGTTGTTACATATTCCCTTCTCTTGCCGAGGCTGATATTATTACTTCTTCCTACCAAAGTCCGCAGGAATCTCGCCCCATTGCTTTGTTTCCCATTTGATAATAGGAGTGGTGACGTTGTGTGTCATGAGCCATTGCTCTGCCCGTGCAATGATTTGATATAGCTGTTCTGTTGCGGAATTACGGGTTAATGTCGTCTTACACTTCTTCTTCTTAACCCACAGAATGGCGTTATACGAATCACTATAGATGACCTTATTCTTGATTCCCTGTTTCTCCATCAAGGCTAAAGCATGCACAATAGCGAGGAACTCTCCGATGTTATTCGTACCTTGTACTGGTCCGAAATGGAAGACTTGAGCCCCTGTTTGTAAGTCAATACATTGATATTCCATAGGTCCCGGGTTGCCAGAACAGGCTGCGTCAACAGCCCAAGCCGAAGCCCGAACATCCATTGGTAGTGGAAGTACAGTGTCGTTGCGATACGAAGGAGGGTTGTGTAAAGTGTTCATCTGCTTATAAACAATTCAATATCACTTCTCTGAAGACTCCTTTTCATCTAAGTTTAGATCCTTGAGAACCTCTTTGATAATATTTTTACTTGCTTCTTGACTTGCTTCGAATAGGTCTTTTGTAAGCAGAGGTGTCGTTGCTGCCACCTTTTTCCCTAATGGAGTTTCAAAGAAGTCAGCGAACGCTTTCAGCTCTTCTAACGTATAATACTTTTTGTAAACAGGCACATATAGCTCATTTATATTATCGAAGAAAACGGTTCTAAACTTCTCTTCTATTTGTTTCATAATCTCATCTGGGACGTAATAACACATCTTCTTTAGGCTTTCCATTAGTAGTGGATAGCTTGTTTCAAGTGCTTTCCGACCGCCAGATACCATTACGAGCCTTTCTACAGCTGCCCGATATTCCTGGTCTAATACTGTTAATGAGTCGTTATTCTGTGCAGAACTATATGTTGGAATCAGTAACAAGCAGAATAACAAGGGAGCGAAAAAATATCTCATATCGTGTATGAATAAAACATTAAAGGTTTTCTAAAGGTAGTGGGAACACTCAGTCCTAACCAGTGTTACCTTTTATTATAATATATGTCCAGACTTCGTGTTCCTTTGTTGTGGGGCTTCTACATCCTCTCTGGTACCTCAATGCCGAGCAATGCCATGCCGTTTTTGATAACCTTAGCCACGTTCTTAGCCAGTACGAGACGGGTGATCTTCTCTGCTTCGGTATCTGCATTGAGGATGCTATAGTCGTGATAGAACTGATTGAACTCCTTGGTCAGTTCGTAGCAGTAGTTAGCAATACCACTTGGACTATAGTCTATACCAGCCTGTGCAACAGCTGCACCGAAGTCGTTGAGCTTCTGAATGAGCGCAATCTCTTTCTCGTTTAATGGTGCGTCATCGGCGAGTGATGCTGGAAGAGCAATGCTCTGTGCCTCTGCCTTACGAAGAATACTGCGGATACGAGCGTAGGTGTATTGAATGAATGGACCTGTATTACCATTGAAGTCGATTGACTCTTCTGGATTGAAGAGCATATTCTTGCGAGCATCCACCTTTAATATAAAGTACTTCAGCGCACCCATACCAACGATACGTGCTATCTCATTCTTCTCATCCTCGGTAATTCCTTCGAGTTTATTTACCTTATCCTCGCTGAGTGTCTTTGCGTTCTCTATCATTGACGCTACCAAGTCATCGGCATCAACAACAGTACCCTCACGACTCTTCATCTTACCATTTGGCAATTCAACCATACCGTACGAGAAGTGAACCAAGTCCTTACCCCACTTGAAGCCCAGACGATCCAAGAGGATTGAAAGCACCTGGAAGTGATAGTTCTGTTCGTTACCAACGACATAAATCATCTTATCAATAGGGTAATCATTGAAGCGCATCTCGGCAGTACCAATATCTTGTGTCATGTAAACAGAGGTGCCATCCTTACGCAAAAGGAGCTTCTGGTCTAAGCCTTCATTCGTGAGATCAGCCCAAACAGAGTTGTCTTCTTTACGAATGAAGAGTCCTTTGGCGAGTCCTTCCTCCACCTTCTTCTTACCAACGAGATAGGTATTTGACTCATAATAGATTTTATCGAATCCAACTCCCAAAGCCTTGTAGGTCTCATCGAATCCAGCGTAAACCCAACTGTTCATCTTCTCCCATAAGGCACGAACCTCTGGGTCGTTATGCTCCCACTTAACGAGCATCTCGTGTGCTTCTTGTATCAATGGAGCCTCTTGTTCGGCTTTTGCTTTCGCATCATCGGGTGTCATTCCCTCCTTCTCATACTGCTCTTGCAGTTGCTTGCACTCCTCTTTGAAGTGCTTATCAAATAGTACATAGAAGTCACCAATCAAGTGATCACCCTTCTTGCCAGCCTTTTCAGGGGTGATACCATTGCCCCACTTCAGCCAAGCAAGCATAGACTTACAAATGTGGATACCGCGGTCATTGACGATATTCGTCTTTACTACCTTATTGCCATTGGCTTCCATGATTTGAGCCAACGACCATCCGAGGAGGTTGTTACGCACGTGTCCAAGGTGGAGAGGCTTGTTCGTGTTAGGCGAAGAGTACTCTATCATAACAAGCGGACTGTTTTCAGTCACTGACTTCTCACCGAACTTCTCATTCGCATTAATGTCGTTCAATAAACCAACCCATGCCGCTTGAGCAATAACGAGGTTAAGAAAACCCTTCACAACGTTGAAGTCGGCGATAGCCTTACAATTCTTCTTCAAGTACTCACCTATTTCCTGTGCCGTATCTTCAGGCTTCTTGTGTGATGTCTTCAGTAGTGGGAAGGTGACAAGCGTAAGGTTTCCTTCAAAGTCACTACGTGTCTTCTGTAGTTGAATCATCTTTTCTGGCACCTCAACACCATATAATTCTTTGACAGCTGCTCGTGCCGCAGCGGTAATTTGTGCTTCTATATTCATCTTTATATACGTTTTTATTCTGTTTGCAAAGTTACGGAAAATCAGTCGAATAATCGTTCTTTAGTATATAATTCATGGGTTTTATCCACGATTCACAGGCTCGAATCCATCATAAGAATCGGTTTTGTTTCATGGTTCATAACAATTAATACCCAATTTCCCTCCCATTATTCAATATATTGTTGTACTTTTGTGGACGATAATTAACTTCTAAATAATTAACGTTATGTCTAAAGATTTAAAGAAATGGGCTTATGCCCTCCTCGCCAGTGTCTTCACATTAGCAATGTGTTTCAGCTTTGTTTCTTGCAGTAGTGATGACGATGACGACAACAAAATCAGTCCAGTACTTTACAGCGAGTTTAATGGTGAAGCCTCTATCAATTGTCCGCTTAGCCTAACGGGAGAGTTTGTTGGGATATCCATTCCATTGAGTCAGCTGGGAAAGCAGGTTGATTTGACCCAATCAGGAGACTGGACAGTAGGTGGATCTGTCGTAAAAGGACTCTATACCTACGATGATCATTTCTTCCAGCAGGGCAGCTATGTCTATCTTCGTCGCATTGATGAGCACCACGTCGAGATGCGTTTTAAGTTCGTATGGAAGAACGGATCGAAGAGTGGAGAGTACAAGGGCAAGGTGACAACACGCAAGGATGCGTTAGACTGGGCTCGTCGTAATCAGAATAATTAATCTGTATTTCAAGTAAAGTTTCGCTAAGATGAGTCCTTATCTCATCTTAGTGAAACCTTACATAACCGTCTTTTTCTTTTATGTAATCAATCAGTTCGGCAAAGAGTTGGTTCTGTCTTAGCGTAGACTCATTGCCTGTTAAGATGAGTTGTTTGCGTGCCCTTGTGATAGCAACATTTAACTTTCTGTCTATTGCTTGCCCCTCTTCATAGAACGTGTTAGCCGTTAGGAAATCGAGTTGATAACGACTCTGAATCGTGAATGAATAGAGAATTACATCACGCTGACTACCTTGATAGCGTTCCACAGTGTCTATGCTAATACCCTCCAGAGCAGGAATCTCCAGCCGCTCTATCTCTTTTCGAATCATAGCAATCTGATTCCTGTATGGAACGATGACGCCCACCGACTTCTGTGGATCGAAGTCCTTGTTCATTTGTCGGAACAATCTGCGCAATAGGTCAGCGATGATTCGTGCCTCGTCAGTGTTTACCTTTTCTGAAATGTTCAGTTGCTTGCAAGGCATAGAAGGAATGAAAATCATGCGATGTGCCTTTAGCGTATTGTCTAAAGCGTCTTCGCTCTCCTCGTTATAAGCTAACTCTGTTTCCAACTGATGTGCTAACGGCACACATTCCAGCTGTTCCTTTGCATAGAATTTACGATTAGCAAAGTCGGAAATATCGGGGTGCATACGTCCTTGCTTGTGTAGTGTCCCTATGAAATCGGTTCTTCCAGCTGCCCTTTCGGTGAGGATGAGGCGTTCAAATAAGGAGTTGGCACACGATGAAAGATGGATGTTCTCAAGTACAGACGATGTATTCTCCACATCAGCCTCCCCCTGCTGTTGTACCACGGCAGGTAATTGTTTATGGTCGCCTACTAATATAAACCGATCTATCGCACGCCCCTCCTTCTGTCGGGCAGTCAGTATTCCCACGATATTCGGCTCTAGTATTTGGCTCGCTTCATCAATGATGACGAGGTCAAAGTGCTTGATGTTAAAGAGAGCCGAACGACTATTCATGGTCGAGGTAGTGGCTACGATGATTTGCGCCTCTGATAGGGTGGACTTAATACTATTGAGGGTTGTATTCTCATCAAGCACCTCTTGCAAGAGATGGTCACTATACTTCGGATCGCAACTATACTCGTTACCAATGCGGATGTAATCTAGCTCGTGCTCAGAAAGCATATTGCATATCTCGTCAACAGCACGATTCGTGTAAGCAAGGAGGAGGATAGAGCTTTGCCCATTGACCATTGGGCTTTGATTATTGGACTTGGTGCTTTGAACTTTGGGCTTTCCAGCCAGCTGCTCAAGCACAAGATATTGCAGAGCCTGCGATGTCTTACCTGTTCCAGGAGGACCAATCAAGAGGAAGTAGTCCTGTGCCTGCTTTGCTTTCAAGATGATTTCATCGTAATCGGGGTGGTAACTACGCGACAAAACAAGGGATTTGTCAGCACGTGGCGCACGCTGTCCAAGGAGTAATTGCCGCCGTTCCGCATCAGAGGTGATGAAGGTGTAGAGGCTACGAATAGCCGATGTGCCCCCAATATCGCTCCCTGCATGCTCTAAGGCAAAGCACTCTCCTGCTATAAGATTCGGGTTCTGTTGCCCGTCGTTGAGGTGCACTACGATAGACGAAGTATGTATCTCTTGTAAAGAGCCTTTGAAAAGAATACTCTTACGCACGTCCGGTTCCTCATTCTTCTTATACGCATAGAGATAAACCATGTCCCCCCTGCGGAAGTTCGGGAGGAAGTCTATGCCCTGTTGCGGTACGTTGAGCGTAATAGTATCATATCCGTTGAACGAGCTACTACAGCTCTTATCCGTTATCGTAAGTCCCGTGTAGATATTTCCCGTATCCTTCTTCTCCGCCAGAGGCATATTCCAAAGGTCGGCATTACTATTCCCCACACCCTCTTGTGCGCCCACCTTCGATACCAGTTGCTCCTTAATAACGAAAGTCATCATACGTGTGAAGTAAGCACGCTCCAGTTCGCTTAGCTGATGAAGGGGTGCGAGCACCTCCGTAAGTTGTGGTAAAAGGTATCGTTGATAGAACACATCATTCTGCTTCTCAACATTCAGCACCTGCGGAGTCAGTAGTGGCAATAAACGATGAAAGCCATTCTCCGCCATCCAATACTCCGTTGCCACGGCTTGATTACGGAACTTTATCGCCTCACGAATGAGCTTTTGTAGCGGTTCAACCTCAAGTAACCCGTTCGGGAGAGGGTATTTCGAATACATCAATTCTATGTGTGCATCCTTTGGATTCAGCTGAAAGTTGTATTGCAATATACCATAGTAAAGCAAGAGTTGCACGTAATGCTTCTCCACATGGAGCGAGCCATGCGGGTTCTTATACTGCCTTTCAATAAAGATATTCTTACCAGATTTCTGCTCAACTAACAGCTTTAAGTCGGTTGTCATGAGGTCTATTCGTCCCTGCAAACCTAATCGTTCGCACACGAAAGACGGCTCCAAGATGGCTTTCTCACGCTCGAACGACTGGAATAACTCGTTGACTATCTCCTGAATATTCGTAACCTGTTGTTCAGCGGCTTGCTTAAACTCCACTGCATTGAAGTCGGGACAGGTGGCAAAGTCCAACGCCTTCTCTCGAAAGTTCGAACGGAAGGTGTCCTTGATGGTATAGTCTGTGGGATGATTGATGATATCGTCGAGTGCAGAACCCGCAAAGTTACCCAGTACGATATGCTTGTTATTAGGTCGCTCGCCCATCCGCTTTACCGTAAAGAGCAGTGGGTGGTGCCCATAACTCTCAAAGCAATTAGCGATGGAGGATATGTCTACGAGATAATCAGGCTCTACGACTATCAGACGTGGAACCACCTTCTTGCGTGTGACAGTGCAATCAAGCAAGTTGAGTTGCATCCCCTCACGCAGAAGAGAGCGCAGATAACTAAAGTCCACATACTCGGCTGTGTTCATATAGTCCACCGTCAATAACTCCTCACTGCTGTCTTGATTGATTACGGCAACCTGTATCGTCTGCTCATCCCATTCCCTAACAATGCAACGGATGTATCGGTAGTTCGCAATCTGTATGTTCTCCGTGATACGTCCGTGCGTTGGCAGCTTGCCCACAAGCGTATCGGGGATGGCTTCCTGGAATACTGCAGAGACGAAGAGGGCGAGTGCTCGACAATCATAAGCGATGTCGTCGGGCAGAATAGGTGCTGCGGAATTGCTGTGCCGACGCATTTTGTGAATCGCCACAACGTCCTTCGGCGCAATGTGATGCAGTTTGCAAAGAGCTTCCACCTGCGATGAGAGGTTTCCAAAACCATGTTTCGTCTCTTTCAATCCCTCGTAACACGCTATGACAAGCGTCTCATGCATAATGCGTGCTTGGGCTTCTGACGGAGCCGTGAGAATATCAGCAATACGTGTGAAGAGTTCGTGTGCCATCGTTGATAAGCCTTTCTTGTTTCTCTGATTGTTGTTGTTGATGATGTTGCGGAATATGGTTTGCCCTTTTCCTGTGTGTGAGTTGGATTGTTTTACCATACACTTCGCAATCGTTTCTATTATGTTTCCCAATCGAATATCGTGCTTCCCGTGTTAGTTTCATCGTGATGAAACCAGTGTCTCATCGTGATGAAACTTGTGTCTCTTCACGATGAAACGAGTGTCTCATCATGATGAGACAACAATAATGCACGTTAGAAACGAATGAGAAGTACGTTCCAAACGAATCGCAAGCATATTAGAAATGAATCGGAAACACGTTGGTAGTGCGCCTAAATCATTGTCCGCCCAATCGTTCAAAGTAAGTGATAACGTCTTCCCACGTCTTAAATTCGTCACTGCCAAAGCGGAGTGCCGTACCGAGGAAGTCGTCATGGGCTGTGCTACTAATAAGGTAATCGCCGTATAGGAGCTGCGGTTGGTTGGTGAAAATAGCGTGATTCCATGCCGGCGCACTGAAGGTTTCCGCTATCCAAGCCTGTTGCTCGCTGATAGCAGAGGGCTGATTGGTGGGCGCAGGACAAACGAAATAGACGTTGTAATTGTCGAGTAATAGTTCATAAGCCTTGTGTAAGCTCGACTTCGGTTTGCCGTATGCGTCCGCAAGCGTATCCTTGTCGATGAGAACCGTCCGCCGTTCGCACCCCTCCTGTCGGTCGTCAATCCATCGGATAACAGGCATGAGATAATGGAAGATAGCCTTCTCAATGAGCCGATGTTCGCCGTGGAAGTGGATAGCCTGTGGGTAATGCTGGCTGAAGAGATCGAATGTGTGTACGATAGGGTCAGCGTCGCCGAATAGTCCGAAGACACGTTCTTGCTCCTTGGCGTCAACCTGCTTGAAGCAATTCTCCGTCATATCCTTGTACTCCTTGACGAGAGCTTTGGTCACGATGACCTCTTGTATTCCGTCTTGACGTACGTTCTGGAATACTTGCTTGCCCATCATATTGCTCTCGGTGATGGTTGCGCCCATCTGAAAAGCAGGGTTCACGCAAATGCGGTCGGTGCCATATAGCATCTCGGTGTACATTCCGCCCATGGAAGTACCTATGATTAAGTCGGGTTGCTCGGCGTCAACAAGATTCCTAAGGAGCGCCATTGCCTCTTCTGGATGTATGGGTAAGTCGGGTGCAATGACGGTTGCTTGGGGCATATAGTCCCTTAGTATTTGTGCTGTGTGGGTGGAACCGGCTGACATGAAGCCGTGTACATAGATGATTTTCTTCCCTACCATGAGGTCGGGGAAGGTCTTTTTATATTGATTTTCCATTGTTCTTTATTAGGAGTTAGGGGCGTGATACTTAGGAGTGTCACCCCTCTTTACTTTGTGGAAAGGCGGGGGAGAGGGCTAAACGATGGGTAGACTGATACCATTTATCTTCTGGTAGATGTCTAAGGCATAGATGTCTGTCATGCCACTGATGTAGTCTAAGACAGCCATAATGCGTGTTTCAAGATCCGAGCTTTGGATGTCATACTGACTGGAGAAGCTCCGGATGAGTTGTTGACTGTGGAAGTGGTTAGGCTCCACAGCCGCTCCAATGAGTGCCTCCATCAGTGTTTCCATTATCTTATAGCCTGATAACTCTACGTCAAGGACGGTTTTACTGCGATAGATACGGTCTACTGACACCTGTGAGCAGTGCTTGTAAGCCTGTCGGGGAAGCTCTGATATGTGTTCGATGAGCGAGCCCTTGAAGGTGCCTGATAGTATCTCCGCCTCGTGTTCGACAAATGCTTTGACACATTCAGCCTCTAACAAACCAACGGCACGTGCTCGGAAATAAACCACTTGCTCGTTCCTATCGGTCACACCTTCCTCCTTGATGTTCTTACGAATCGCCGCCCTCGTGGCTTCGTCGAAGAAGCCTAATAGCAAGTCGGTGGTCTCCTCAAAGGATAAGAGCTTGAGCTTGTGTGAATCCTCGATGTCCATAATCTCGTAACAAATATCATCCGCAGCCTCCATGAGGTAGACTAACGGGTGACGCACGTACTTGATACCCTCTGCAGAACAATCCTTCTGTATGATACCAAGTTCCTCCGCTATCTTCTTGTAAGTGTCTTGTTCGGTTTGGAAGAAGCCGAACTTCCCATGTTTGCCTGCGTAAGACGAGCTGAAAGGATACTTCACAATACTTGCCAAGGTGGTGTATGTCATTACAAAGCCGCCCTCCCTTCGCCCGAGGAAACGATGCGTCAATAGGCGGAAAGCATTGGCATTACCCTCAAAGTGGGTGATGTCATCCCAGAAACGAGGGCTCACATGCTCCTGCAACGCCTTGCCTTTGCCCTCTGTGAAGAACGACTGGATGGCTTTCTCACCACTATGTCCGAACGGCGGATTGCCCATGTCATGCGCATAACAAGCCGTCTGGACAATCGTTCCAATCTCTTCAAAGAGCGTACCACGCAACTCTGGATGTAGTTCCGTTAGTCTATGCGCCACGTCATCACCAAGTGATTTGCCTAAGGATGCCACCTCAAGCGAGTGAGTGAGACGATTGTGCACAAAGACACTACCTGGGAGCGGGAACACTTGGGTCTTGTTTTGCAGTCGACGGAAAGGTGCGGAATAAATCAGGCGGTCGCTATCACGCTTAAATTCAGAGCGGTCGTCGTGCCTTGACGCATGTCTTCTTTCTTGTCCAAGACGCTTGTTGGATATGAGTTGTAGCCAGTTCATGAGGCTTACTTGTGGTTGGTTTGAAGCTAATGACATGTTTCTAAGGGTGTTGAATATTGAATGTTTGTAATAGAGCGATAGATGTTCTACAATGCATCTATCCGCTTGTTATGCCCCGAAAAGGCATTCGCAAAAGTAATTAAAATTGGCTAAAAACCATCTTTTTACGTACTAAAAATGTATGAATGTGGCATTAATTGCTTAATTTTGTACCTTATTATATAGCGATGATAAAGATTAAAGTAATCAATAAAGGGCATCAGCAGCTCCCTGCTTATGCTACTTCTCAGAGCGCGGGGATGGATCTCCGTGCTAATATTGAAGCCCCAATAGTGTTGCACCCAATGGAGCGCAGGCTCATTCCAACAGGCTTGCATATCGCTTTGCCAGTTGGTTATGAAGCGCAGGTACGCCCTCGCAGTGGTCTAGCCTTGAAGCATGGACTGACTGTTCTGAACACTCCTGGTACCATAGATGCTGATTATCGTGGTGAGATAATGGTCTTGTTAGTGAACTTCTCAACTGATGACTTCACTATTAACGATGGTGAGCGGATTGCCCAAATGGTAATTGCTCGTCACGAGCAGGGGGAGTTCGTGGAAGTGGAAGAGCTTGACGAGACAGAGAGAGGAGAAGGTGGTTATGGGCATACGGGGGTAAAGTAAGGTAAAGGAAAGGATAGATCTCATGTTTGATAACTTTAGATATATAACCACTAACATGCGTAATACACTTCTTGCATTGGCTTTGCTGGGTGGCTCGGTGGCTACACAAGCAGCAGAGAAGGATAGTCTTACCATTGCAGACTACTTTTATCTCGAAGGGCTTCGACAGCAGGAAATGGGAAATCTAACAGCTGCTTACGATCTTCTTAGGCATGCACATGATTTGAATCCACGCTCGGCAGCGGTTTACTATCAGTTGGCTGGCTACTATGTCAATATGAAGAACGATGCTTTAGCGCGTACTTACTTTGAGAAGGCAGCGTCACTTGATCCAGAGAATGCCACTTATCAAGAGAAGCTCGGACAGTTATATATCACGCAGAAAGACTATCCGAATGCCATAAAAGCATACGAGCTTTTGTACTCCTCCTATAAGACTCGCGTTGATGTCTTGCAACTTCTCCTTCAGTTATACGGCTCTCAAAACGACTACAAGAAGATGATTAACGTCCTTGATCGTATAGAAGTTCTTGAGGGGAGTAGCGAGCAGATCTCATTGAGTAAGATGCAGATTTACGAGCAGATGGGCGATAAGAAGAAGGAGTATGAATCGCTAAAGTCGCTTGTTGATGAGCACCCGCTTGAGCTTGACTATCGTGTGATGTTCGGTAATTGGCTACTGCAGAATGGTAAGAAGAACGATGCTTTAAAGGAGTATAAGAGTGTTTTGAAGGAGGAACCCAATAATGCTCTTGCAAAGCTATCAATGCTTGATTACTATCGTTCCATTAAAGATCAAGCAACCGTAGATGAGCTTACCAACGAATTACTACAGTCTCCTAAGACAGAGAAAGAGACGAAGATGACACTCCTAAGAAACATCATTTCGAGTGACCAACAAGCGAATATCTCTGATAGTGCAAAGGTCATGAATCTCTTCTCACTGGCACTTTCTACGAAACAGGAGGATGCGGACTTGATTATGATGAAGGCTGCTTATATGGCAATGAAGAACATGCCTAAAGCAGAAATCAATCATGTTTACGAGCAAGCCATTGATGTGGAACCCGATAACTCACGTGCTCGATTGGCATTGATACAGAATATCTGGGCAACAGAAGACTATGATAAGGTAATAGAGATATGCCGCCCTGCCATTGAATATAACCCTGACGAGATGGCTTTCTATTACTTCAAAGGCATGGCAGAGTTCCAAAAGCACGACATTGATGCGGCGCTTGAAACATTTAAGAAAGGCGTAGGACAAATAAAAGAAGACAGTGATCCAGAGATTGTGTCAGACTTCTATGCAATCCTTGGAGATATCCTTCATGAGAAAGGAAAGACGTCTGAAGCCTTCGCAGCATACGATAGTTGCTTAAAGTGGAAAGCGGATAACTATGGTGCTCTGAATAACTATGCTTACTATCTAAGTGTGGCGAATAAAGACCTTCCACGGGCTGAACAGATGAGCTACAAGACGATAAAAGCAGAGCCCAATAACGCTACTTACCTTGATACCTATGCTTGGATTCTTTTCCAACAGCAACGTTATGAGGAGGCAAAGATATACATTGACCAGGTACTGCGCAATGACAAAGACCCTAGCGGGGTTGTGCTTGAGCATGTGGGAGACATCTATATGAAAACTGGCGATACCCAGAAAGCATTGGAGTATTGGCAGAAAGCAATAGAGAAAGGCAATGATAGCAAAGTATTGAAGGATAAGTTACAACAAAAGAAATACATAGCAGGATGAAAAGAACTAAGATATTACTTGCAAGCATGGCAACGTTAGTGTTGGCATCGTGCGGTACACATAAAGCCATAGTAAGGCAACAACCAGTCTTGAAGACGACTCCCAGTGAGACTCCTCGTGCGTCAGTTGATTCCACGAAGTATAAGTTAGCCTTTGTGCAGAATATTGCTGACTTGGCTCTCTACCAAAAGAACGTGGTGTCAAACCTCTCTTTTACTATTAACAATGGGCGTAAGGACATCACTGTTCCTGGTATCTTGCACATGAGAAAGGATGAGGTTATACGTTTACAACTGCTTATTCCGCTCCTTCGCAGTGAAGTGGGACGCATTGAGTTTACGAAAGATTACGTTCTTTTCATCGACCGCATCCATAAGCAATACGTAAAGGCAAGCTACGACGAAGTGGGGTTCTTGCGTGATAACGGCATTAACTTCTATACCCTCCAAGCATTGTTTTGGAACCAGTTATTCATTCCTCGTCAGCAAAGAGTTGCCGAGGCTGATATGTCGAAGTTCTCTGTTGATTCCAAAAGATGGGAAGTTGATGGTAGTGCGCACATTCGTTTGAAGGATGGGAAGATGTCTTATGACTGGGTAATACCCGCTGAATACCGTTACATCTACAACACTCTTATAACGTATAAGAGCTCAAATCATGGAACATCAGAACTCTCTTGGCTTTATAGAGACTTTAAACCCTTTGGCTCGAAGATGTTCCCTGCTACACATTCCGTCACAATCAAGACACCAGCTATTGGTTCACGACCAGCCAAGGAACTATCGGCTACATTTGAACTAAACGACTTTAGTGATGCAAGCGATTGGGAGGCTTTTACCCAACCATCAGATAAGTACACTAAAGTAAGCGTGGAAGAGATACTCGGCAAACTAATGAACTTTTAAATGAAACGTCTTTATCTTTTATTCTTATTATCGACAATGGGTATGTTGACAAGCTATGCGCAACATACTAAAAAGCATAAGGTGCAGCAGAAAACGGCTGTAACTCAACCCGTACAAGCCAAGTCTTCTGTTATTAAAGAGCAGAAGCAAGCATCGGCAAAAGGGCATCAACAATCCGTAAAAGCACAACAGACTCCTATAAAAGGGCATCAACCAACTCCAGCAAAGGGGCAACAGGCTGCTCAAGTACCTGCGAAACAACCTTTACATGGTAAGGTGAATCCTCGTAACGGGCGTAACGTAAAGCACAAAGCGAAGTCTCCTGGATATGTAACCACCGAAGAGATCAAAGGTTTGCAACAGCAGAATCAGAAGTTGCAAAAGGAGATTAAGGAGCATGAAGAGGAGATGAAGGTCAAGCAAAAGGATGTTGATACACGATTGGAGAAGATAGTTCGTCTCGATACAGAGATTGGTCAGCACCAGAGAACGATTGATACTATCGCCACAGACATCAAAGGCTTGGACAGTAACATCGGTATATTGAAAGGTCAGTTAGCATCTTTAGAGGCGCAACTAGGCGAGCGTCGCACTCGTTTCATCCGTTCCATGCGTTACATGGCACGCCATCGTAGCATTCAAGATAAGCTTATGTTCATCTTCTCAGCCAATAGTTTGACGCAAATGTATCGCCGTTTGCGTTTCGTTCGGGAGTATGCAGCTTATCAGAGGGCGCAAGGTGAGTTGATAAAAGCTAAACAACAGCAAATCGATCAGAAGCATACTCAGTTGAAAGAGGTGCGCGTTGATAAATCTACTTTGCTCTATAAGGATAAGAAGATACATGCTCAAATGGAGCAGAAGCGTGTTGAACAGCAGACGGTTGTAGCCTCTCTTCAACAAGACCAAAAGGTTCTTGAAGGTGTGATAGTACAACGCCGCCAACAGCAGCAGGCGTTGAATGCACAGATAGACCGCCTTATTCAGATAGAAATACAGAAGGCTCGGGCTCGTGCCATAGCAGAGGCTAAGGCGCAAGCGGCCGCTCGTGCAGCTGAAGCTAAGAAGCGGGCGGAGGAGATAGCACGCAGGAAAGCGGCGGCAGAAGCGGCGGCGCGTGAGAATGCAAAGCGTATTGCGGAAGCCAAGGCACGTGAAGCTGCAGCGAAAGCAGCGGCTAAGGCGGCTGCAGAAGCGGCTGAAAAAGCACGTCAAGAGGCGGCAGCAAAGGCCGCAGTAGCGCGCGCTGCTGCCGAAAAGGCACGTCAGGAAGCCTTGCAAAAAGAGCGGGCTGCTGCTCGTGAGCGGGCTTTGCGCAAGATTGAAGAGCGTGAGGCTGCCGCTCGTGAAGCACAGGAAAAGGCAGAGGCAAAGGCTGCTGCCGATAAAGCACGTGCTGATCAGGCAGCTCGTGAGGCTGAATCAAACCGAGCAGCTGCCGAACGTAAGGCTGCAGCTGACCACGAGCGAGCAGAGAGAGAGGCTGCTGCAGCAAGGGCGTCAGCTAATAATAACAATGAGATGTTAAGCTCTGCCGACCGTGCAATGACCGGTAACTTCGCCAATAACCGCGGTCGTTTGCCAATGCCACTATCGGGTCACATCGTTAGTCACTTCGGTCAATACAATGTAGCGGGGATGTCGAATGTGCGCCTGCATAACGATGGCATCAACATTAAAGGTGCTCCCGGAAGTGCCGTCCGCAGTGTCTTTATGGGCGAGGTGAGCGGTGTCTTCATGGCAGGAGGAATGAGTGTTGTGATGATCAGACATGGTATTTACATTTCGGTATATGCCAATTTAGGTTCCGTCAGCGTTAGTCGAGGACAGAAAGTTGGTACTGGGCAGACGATCGGAACGGTTGGCTCAAGTGGTATCCTCCAATTCCAATTGCGCAAAGAGACGGCTAAGTTGAATCCAGAGCAGTGGTTAAGATAATATAAGGTAATGTATTCCTAAGCCCTTTCAAGGGAGGGGATGTGACTAACGGAACGAGGTTGTGTGCCATGTTAGGTGCGAGTGTCGGGGGTGATGAGGCAGTGCCTTGTTAGCAGGAATACATGGAGTGTATAGAAGGAAACGCCCTCGTCCATTTGACGAGGGCGTTTCCTTGATATGAAGAGAGCCTTTCTTCACATGAAGGAAAGGCTCTCTTTGTTTTTATCTATTGCCTATCTCCATTGAAAACAGTGGTAAAAAGTAGGGACAGACGCCCTCGTCTGTCCGAAATATCCTTCTTTCATAGCGGACAGACGAGGGCGTCTGT
>ERZ773006.440-NODE-440-length-19524-cov-6.85541_pt1 | contig 19524 bp, 20 predicted proteins | sample MGYA00580843_ERZ773006 | MGnify/ENA primary metagenome ERZ773006 (study PRJEB29015, sample SAMEA2738011) | human oral metagenome | biome: human oral; feature: human-associated habitat; material: dental | place: China | collected 2052 ...
CACCTACTCCGGCGTCGGCTTCGGCTCCTACACCCCACCCACCAGCCTCGGCACCGGCGTCGGCGGCACCACCGCCGCCCCCGGGACAACCGGGGCGAGCGCGGCAACGGCGGGGAAGAACGCCGCGGGCAGGCCCGGCATGAGCGGCATCATGGGAGGCGGGGCCGGAGCCGGGGCCAGCAAAGAAGAGAAGAAGACCCCCAAACGCAAGTACGAGCCCTTCAGAATCGACGACGAGGACGAGCTGCCCCCCGGCTACGTCAACCCCATGTCCCAAACCTACGGCTCCGACAAGGACATCACCCCCGCCCCCACGAAAGACGACGGATGGGACCCACGCCAATGGTAACCACACCCCCCACACGCGCCGCACGCGCCGCCGCCTGCGCGGCCGCCCTCAGCGTCGCCACCGCCGCCCTACCCGCAGGACCCGCCCACGCCGCCGACACCATCACAGCCGCCGACCAACCCTACTACGCCTACTACCACCTCGACCAAGCCCGAGCCAAAGGCTACACCGGCCAAGGCGTCACCATCGCCCTCCTCGACGGCGAAGTCGACACCACCGCCCCCGAACTCACAGGCGCAACCATCACCGACAAAACCCCCTGCACCGTCACGTCATCCCTGCGTTCCAAGAGCCACGGAACGGCGCTTGCTTCAATCCTTGTGTCGCCAACGTACGGGGTAGCACCCGATGCCACGCTGATGGTCTACAAGCTATCTGCACCGTCCGCGGGAGACACGTCCTCGGAAGACTGCAACGATAAGAAGTCGGAGAAAGACGGACCCGCTTCACTCATCAATCACGCCATCAACGACGGCGCACAGATCATCACCAACGCACACGGAACCACGTCCCGCGATAAAGGGCTCAAATGGGCTGTGGCGCGCGCAATGTCCCAAGGAGTCATTATCACAGACGCGATAGGCAACGAGGCGAGGGACGAGACTGCCTCGTCCCTGTCCTGGTGGTCCGGCGTCGTAGGAGTCAGCTCGATTGACACCAGCGGCAAGCGCGCCGACTACTCCTCCTGGGGCAACGGGGTCACCACCGCATCCGTCGGCGGCCCCTTCACGTATCGCAATTACGAAGATGGACAACTCATCCAGACGTCGGGAACCTCTGTTTCGGCTCCCCTCGTCGCCGGCTTCCTGGCGATCGCCCGCCAGAAGTGGCCCGACGCCACCGCCAACCAGCTCCTGCAGGTCCTGACCCACACGGGTCTGAGCGACCAGAGCGGCTGGAACAAGTACACGGGGTACGGTGTCGCAAACCTGAGTGGCCTCGTCAACACGGATCCCTCCCAGTACCCCGATGAAAACCCCCTGGCGGACAAGGGCGGGGGAAGCAGCCCCACTCCCAAGGAGGTCCAGCAGTATACGAATGGCCTCGTTGTCCCCACCGAAATCGTGTACGACGACTCCTACGTCTACCGTGGCCTCGACGAGTCGTTCCTGTCCAACTCGGACATCACCTACCCCATGCACATCGGGACCAGCCCCCGGTACCACGGGAAGTGAGGCGGGTAGCCCCGCCGCCGCGACGAAGCGGCGAGAGCCCACTCGTCGCAGGGAGAGCGTTCTACGGATTCGCGGAGAGAAGCACCAGCGGGAGGAGGAGAACGCACCAGCACAGGGGCGCGTTCAGGACTATTCCTCGCGTGGCAAGCGCCCGCTCGGCCTCGCTGTCGGCGCGTCGACGCGCCCGTATTCCCACGATCAGGCCCGTCAGCTGGATGAGGCCCGCCGGGACGGACATGTGGATGCAGACGGCCACGACGATCAGGGCGGGCAAGAACGGTCGCCCCGGCGTCGTAGCGAGCTCGTGGAGCATCGCGAATAGGCCGACAAGCAGCGCTCCGGCCATCGCCAACATTCCCGTGACTCCCGCCCCCACCGATATCGCGCCCGGGCTGGCAAAGACGCGGCGGAACAGGGCAACGCACGCGGCCAAGGCCGCTGCGCCGCACACAACCAGCAGGGGGACGAGGGCCCGCGGATCGCGGACCATGCCGACGACCGGGATGATGCAGGCGCAGGCGAGGAAGGAGGCATTCGCGCCGACTCCGAGCGCACAGCGCGCAAGCTCCCCACGCCCCTCGGCCCGCGTTCGTCCCACCAACCCGGCGACGACACCCACCAGATGAACGATCCCCGCCGCACAGGCGGCGGGCAGGAGCGAACGAACGAACTCGCCGTCGCTCATCACCGCCGACTCGCCGACAACGACGAGGTTGGCGCTGGCGCTCATCGCGTCAAAGACCGAGGCGGACCGGACGAGGAGGCCCCCGATCATGAGCGCGAGTCCCGCGAGCGCACAGAACAAGGACAGCCTGCTCATCCGCCGCGACGCGCGTCCGTCGGGCGCAGCTGCGGGGCCGCTGCGGTCGTTCATCGCCATCTCCATCCGACGATCGTGTCAGGCCTCGACACTACCGAAGGGGTGCCGAGGCCGCAAGACGCGCCACCGAGGACGTCCAGCGATGCAGCGAGCCTCGTCGGGCGCAAACGCACGCGCCCTACAGCACCGAAGAGAGGGACAAAACCCCGTAGAGCATACCAATCAGGGCAACGACGACGGCGACAATGATGAGAGGCGGAGCGTTCATCAGAAGCGATCGGCGGACATACGCGCGATCGGCGGGATCCTCCACCTGTGCGAGCGCAACGAAGCCGATAATGAGCCCGATGATGTTCACCAAGACGACGGGGACGGAACCAAAACCGGCCATGAAGATGAAGGCAAGCGGGGCCAGCCCCCTCGAGTACTCATCCGTCGGAATCATCACATACACGAGCGTCCCGACGACGACCAGCGCAAAGACGACAAGTCCAGTGATCCCAAACCCCCGGCACACGCCGCCCAGCATCATGCCCCTGCGTCGCCCAGGGACGGCGGGTTTGGTCGCCCGGGAGCCATCGACCATGGGCTGGCCGGAATTGAACGCCGGATAGGTGCCGGGGTCATAGACGTTGGGATTCGGTTTCGTCACAGTCGGTCCTTCACGAGTGGATCATCGCCGAGGAGGACGCGCAGCACCTGGGCGACGCCGGCCTCGTTGTTGGAGGGAGCGACGAAGCGCGCGGCCTCCACGACGTCGGGCGACGCGTTGGCCATCGCGAAGGACAGGTCGCCCTCGCTCATCATGGACAGGTCGTTGCCGGCGTCCCCGAAGACGGCGGTCTGCTCGCGCGTAACCCCGAGGAAACGCTGCAGATCACGCACCGCGCGCCCCTTGTCGACGCCTCGGACCTGTAGGTCCGCCCAGTTCGCCCCCGAAATCGCGTACTGGTGAGAGTGCGCGAAGTTGGCCAGGGTTGCCTGCGCGAGCGGGGCGACCGGCCCCGGCGTGTAGACGGCGAGCTTGACGATCGCGTCGTCACTGCGCCCCGCCTCGATCGCGTCGATGACGGCCATCTGATCCTCGACGCGCCGCGTGCGGTGGTAGTAGGGCATAACGCCCGCAACATACTCGTCGTCGGTGCGCTCAACGTAGGCGAACTTCTTGCCGCACATGACCAGGCCGCCGTCGATCGCGTCGGGGCCCGAGGTGGCTTCGCGCACGAGGCGGACAGCCTCGCGCACCGTGGGGGCGTCAAGGGGGCTGGAGGAGACCTCGACCCCGTCGCGCATGACAATCGCACCGTTCTCGCCGATCGCGGTCATCCCCGGTCGCCCCGGAAACATGTCGAGGAGAGTCCACACCTGGCGGCCCGAGGCGGGGGCGAAGGTGACGCCGCGCTCATCCATCCGGTCGAGGAGCTCGTCCATGCCGGGCGGGAAGTTCTTGTCGTCATCCAGGAGGGTGCCGTCCATGTCGACGGCAGCCAGGCGCAGGTCGGCACCGGTGTAGAGCGCGGGGTTGGTGGGGGTGTTCATGCCTCCATTGTGCCCGACGCCGAATCGGCGCGTCCACGCCGGGCGACGGCCGAGCACCACCGGCGAGGGGCGGGCGGCGGACGCTGCCCGGACAGGCGCCCTCAGATGTTGGGGGGCAGGTGCCAGTAGAGCACGAGGAAGAGAACCCCGGCCAACAAGGCCACGGGTAGGGCGACGATCATCCGGACTGAGACGGCGCGCCGACGATACCCCGCCCGCACCCACCCGAACCACTCGACAACCCCAATAATCAAGGTCAGAACGGCCATCAGGTGGCCGGCGAGCACGCAGGGAACCAGGAGCAACCCGGGGATCACATAAAGACCGTCGCCGTTGTCTGAATGATCCCCCGGCCGCAAATCAATCAAGAACGTGACGACATGTGGGATGAAGAGAAGAAGCATCGTGACGACGGCACAGTTGAGCCACTCTCGGTGTGCCCGTCGCTTCGGTGGCGCGGGTTGGGGGAACACCACGGGCGGCATAGGCCCCTGCTGCCGCGGCATAGGGGCGGGCGGCGGCGCGTGGGACAGCGACGGCGCCGGCGCCTCGGCAGACGACGGTCGGCCGGGCGCAGGCCGTATGCCGTTCTCACTCATCAGCTCCCCTCCTCGTTCTTGACGTGAATGGACCGGCCTAGAACCACCACAGCGCGCCGGCCGCCAGGGCGAGCGCGACGAGGACAGCAACGCCGATGCTCGGCGCCAACAGTCCCGCGCTCTTGCCGTGCCGGTGCGCGGGTGCCGCTTCGCCTCCGGCCTCCCGGTCCGCCTCGAAGCCCGTTCGCGTTCCCGGGCGCTGCGCGAGCGAGTGCGAGGGCGCGGCAGGGCGAGGCCGTCGACACGTCCGCGGCCTCGCGGTCCGCGCCCCTCGCGCGGCTCCGCCCACTCCCCCCGCGTGAGAGTACTGGGAAGACGACCGGTACATGTTTTCTCCGTCGAAGTCATGCGATCACCTAACAGGACAAGTCTACCATTCGTGAGGTGCCCGTCACATAGGCTTCGGCGGTCGTTGTCGCCGTCATTGCGCCGATCGGCCCCGGCCTCGTTTCTCACACGAGGCCGGGGCCGACGGGTCGACAGCGAGGGCAGGAACGCCCCCTACTCGCGCCCCTCGCGCATGCTCGCCAGGATGCGGCGACGCAGGGGGACCGTCGCCTCGGAGGCGGCGACGATGAGGAGGACACCCACGAGCGCCGCGGCGATGGCGGCGACGAAACCGCTGACCGCTCCAGAAGGAATTAACGGGGACATAAACACCATCCCCATCAGCACCGATCCCCCCACCATCACGAAGGCGGGCAGAGCGACCTCGAGGCGACGGCTACGATCCATGAAGCCCCGCGGGGACCCCATGTAGGACAGGGCGCGCATCTGCTCGGCCGAGTCGATGACGCGGATGGACTGGTTAACGGCCGTCGACACCGCTCCCAGCGCCAGGGTGATCGCGAAGGTCAGCATCATGCCGCGCAGGATGTCGCCGTTGACGATTCGCTGGACCTCATCCATGGCCGTGTTTCCCTCCGCGGAGATCACCGAGCTCATCGGGAACATCACGCCCACGATGAAGCCAACCAGGGCCACCGCACCGAAAGAACGCCACACGCTGCGCGGGTCGTCGGCCAGGCGCCGGCCTGCCACCATCATCTGCGGGCTGCGAGCCCAGCGCGCCATGATGCGGCCCATCACGCTGATCGACCAGACGCCCAGCAGGTTCACGACCAGGAAGATCGCTCCGAGGAAGCCCATGAAGATTGCCATGCCGATCGCGGCGCCCAGGTTCATGGCAAACCCGCCCACGACGAGCCACCCAACCAGGAGAACCACCGCCAGGATCGGACCGAAGGCGCTCACCCGACCGGCGTGGGAGCGCCGCGCAACACCCAAAGGAGTGATCGCCACCTTGCGCATGGCCAGCCACGAGGAGAGCGCGGCCAGGAGGATCATGGCGACGGCCTCGGCCAGGAGAACCAGAACCCCCACCCACATCTCACCGACCCCCATCGAACGGCCCTGGAAGGACAGCGCCCCCCACGCGGGAAGCGTCACCGCGTACAGGATCGAGCCGACGAGGACACCGACGGCCGCGAAGACGCAGGTTTCGACGATGCACGCCAGCTTGGTCTTGCCGGGTGCCAGGCCCACCAGGCGCAGCACCGCGAGGTCGCGTTCGCGCCTGCTCATGCCCAGGCGGGCCGCGGCCGCACCCATCGAGATGATCGGGACGACCAGGAGGGTCGCGGCGAAGAACGCCAGCGGGACGTACATGACCATCGCACCCTCGATGGTGGTCGGGTCGTCGGCCAGACCGGTAGCTCTCGCCGCGGCGGAACGCGACATGAAGGCCATGACCCCGCCGGTGACCGCCAGCAACACGGCGTGCGGCAAGGCGAAGGCGGCGACCGTCAGGGTGGATGTCGCCCGGTCGCGGGAGCGCAGCAGGGCCTCTGCCGCGGTGCGCACCGAACTCATCGCTGGACCCCCTCGCGCGTGGCGCCCGCTGCGGGCACGCCTGGGCTCGTCTGGGTCGAGGCCGTGGCGGCCTGGGGGCCGCCGCCTCGTTCCGACAGGGAGATGCGACCGTCGCGCACGTGAATCGTGTGGGGGAGCCGACTCGCGACCGCCGGATCGTGGGTGACCAACACGAGGGACGCGCCAGTTGCCGCGCACGCGCTGGTCAGCAGGGACATGACCTCGCCGCCGGTCGCCTGATCGAGGGCGCCCGTGGGTTCATCGGCGAAGATGACTGACGGGTCGGTGGCCAGCGCGCGGCCGATGGCGACGCGCTGCGCCTGTCCGCCCGAGAGCTGTCCGGGCCGATACGGACCCGCGCCATCGAGGCCGAGGTTGCGCAGGATGTCCCGAGCTCGGGATACCGCCTCGGCCTTGGGTGTACCCGAGAGCATGAGAGGCATCGCGATGTTCTCTTCCGTGGGCAGCTCGGGGAGCAGCTGTCCGTCCTGGAAGACAAAGCCAAAACGCCTCAGGCGCAGGTCCGACAGGTCCTTCTCCGACATGGCCGTCATCTCTTGGCCGTCGAGGGAGATGGACCCGGAACTGGGGCGCAGGACGCCGGCCAGGCAGTGCAGGAGCGTCGTCTTTCCCGAACCGGATGGCCCCATGATCGCGACCTGCGTGCCCTGCGGCAGGGTCAGGTCGACCCCAGCGAGCGCGTGAACAGGAGTCTGTCCGCGCATGTATGTTTTCGTCAGTGCTTGGGTCACCAGACCCGCCGTGTTCTGTGTCATGCTTCGACGATAGGCCCGCGCCGCACCCGTTTCTATGGGGGGCAGCCCGGGTCTGTCCCTGAGAGAACCCCGATGCGCCGCGCCCAGGCCCCTCCCATGCCTACACAGGCGCGCACAGGCCCGGATCGTACTTCGCAACGATGGTCGGGCTGGATTTCTCACCGGGTAGGTGCTATCGTGAACGCCTGTACGGATAATCTCCGTACAGATGAAAGAGAGGCTCTAATGAGCACCACAAAGACACGGCGCCTAGATCTGCGCCTCACCGACAAACAGGACACCCTCATTCGTCGCGCAGCCGAACAGGAAGGACGCAGCGTCAGCGAATTCACTCTGTCCACCGTCACAATGGAAGCCCAGCGCCGCCTGGCAGACCAGCGCGTCTTCATCCTGAGCGAAGAGGACCACGCTCGCTTCGAAGAGATCCTCCAGACCTCACTCAAGGACGATCCCAAGCTGCGCAAGCTCCTCAATCGCCCGTCGCCTTTCGGCACCCACATCGACCTCGACGACCCGCGCACCCCTGAACGCTGATGTACGCGACGGTCCTGCAAGAGCCTCGGCCCCTGACACGCAAGGACGAGCGAGAGCGATTCCAGTCGGGCAACGCCGAGATCGACGACTGGTTCCACCGCTTCGCCTGGCAGAACCACAGCGCCGGCAACGCCCGCATTTTCATCACAACGCAGGACCCCGAGACGCTCGGCTTCTACGCCCTGGCAATGGGGGCCGTGGAGCGCAGCACGCTCCCGGATGCGCTCAAGCCACGCAGGCGCCCGGACCCGTGCCCCATTCTTCTCCTCGCTCGCCTCGCCGTCGATCAGCGCGCGCAGGGACGAGGCATCGGCTCCGCCCTGTTCAAAGATGCCCTCTTGCGGGCCTACAAGCTCAGCAATGACGTCGGCTTTGCAGCCCTCCTGGTTCACTGCGCCGATGACCGGGCGCGCAGCTTCTACCTCGGCCAGTCCTCCCACTTCGTCCCCTGTCCAGGGACGGATAGCCACCTGGTACTGCCGCTGCGCGCCCTTCGGGAGTTCATCGAACGCCTGTAACACGCGCCAATTCCAGCCGGGCGCGCGTCGCCAGGCTCTCGTGGCGGCCCCCCTCGCCCCTCACCAACTCCAACCCCCGCGCCCGCTGCTACCCCTGCTGCCCCAATCCCCCAGGAAACGACCGAGGCACGGGAGTCGACACCCGCACGAGAACCCGGGGGAACGTACTACAAGAACTGCACCGAAGCACGCCGAGCCGGTGCTGCTCCCATCTATCGGGGCGAGCCGGGTTATCGACCTCAGCTCGATCGCGACAACGACGGCGTCGCCTGCGAGTAACAGCGCATGCCTCCTGCGGCGCTTTCGTACCCACGGATGCCGCCCGACCGTTACGCCCCCCCTTCAGCCCCAACAGCGCCGCCAGTGCGGCTGGGAGCACCGCCGTAGGACCTACGCCGCACCTTCGCCGCTCCGACAGCGTGGCGAGCGCGCCCCCACACGCGGCGTGCGACCGCGGGTGAAACCGGCCCCGCCCCTGCTTCTGCCGGGAGCCACCGAATTGAAACTCCCACCACCCCCGTCTCTCCGCAAACGGCTCATATGGGCGCTTGTGGCTAGGCAGGGGCGGTCTCGGTTTCACGAATGCCAGAAGCCCATCAGGCAGGGGCGGTCTCGGTTTCACGAATGCCAGAAGCCCATCAGGCAGGGGTGGTCGTGGTTGCACACTGACCCAAGTGACCCACGAGCGTCACGGCGCGGCCCCCGCCACACCGCGGCCACAGGCGCACGGGAGTCGATATTCATGCCTTTCCATGGCGCCATGCGTTTGCCTGTCCATCCCGAGACCGGCCCGGACACGCTGCGATAGGATGGACACCATCCGCTCGGATAAACGGGCGGAAGCACAATTCAAGGAGGACCGCATGGGTCTGGAAGATCTGTCCAAGAAGGCCGAAGAGGGTTTCGAGAAGGCTGGCGAAAACATCGAGAAGGCCGTTGAGACTGCCAAGGACAAGGCCGCTGAGGTCGCCGGGGACGTAAAGGACAAGGCCACCGAAGTCGCCGAGGACTTGAAGGATAAGTTCACCAAGTGAACCAGTGGCGGCGGCGCTGAGCCATCGACACTCGTTTTTGTGCGCGCGTCGCCAGGCTCTCGTGGCGGCGCCGCACGACGAGGGGGCCGGGATCGAATGATCCCGGCCCCCTATCAACGGTAGATTCAGTTAGCGCCCGCGGTGATGGTCACCGGGAAGGTCGTGGAGATCCCGTCCGGGTCGGTCAGGGTCACCGTCACTGCGTCCTCGTCCTCGCCCAGCGCACGCAGCGGATGCAGGGTCACGACGTTCTTCTCGGACTTGCCAACCTCGAGGGCGGTCGGATCGGAGACATCGATCGTCCACTTCACGGCTTTGTCGGAGTCGGCGAGCTTGACCTTGAGGTCGCGCTTCTCGGGGACCTTGACGCCGCTGTCGTCGATCTGCGCGATGGGACGCTCAACGGTCTTGACGTCCTTCGGCGTCACGTAGGAGTGGGCGGGGTCGGAATCGGTGGCGCATCCGGTCAGGGCGGTGAGACCCAGGCCGAGCGCGAGCACTGCGGTGAGAAGAGAACGCTTGTTCATGGCCCCAATACTAAGCGTCGAAGCTCACGCCCACGCGCCACAAAACACGGTTTTGGGACGATGTCACACCCGCGCTCGTCACAGGGACCAGACCAGCGACCCCGACTCCACGTCAGACCAGAATCCGCTCGCCAGGCGCGCCCACTGGTCGGGGAACTGCAGCTGCGGGCTGTGCGTTCCGCCCCGGATGACGCTCTCGTGGGCGCCCAGCTCCGAGGCCTCCTGCGCGTACCACGACGGCGGCCAAATCTCGTCCTGATCCCCGTACAAGACATGGACGGGAACACCCGTAGCCGCGAGCGCGGGGGTGTCGGGACGCAGCTCGGAGAGTATCCGCGCAATTCCCACAAGGTTCTCCGAGGAGGTTGCCAGGGCTCGCACGCGCTGAAACTCCGCCCAGCCAACCGCGGGTTCGGTGAGCGTCATGTCCGGGAAGTAGGCGCGCAGCACCTGCTCGCGTGCCCCCTCGCCCACGGGCAGGGGGTCGAGAACCGGGAGGGTGTTCATCCAGTCGTAGACGGCGCGCCCGGAGCAAAACAGGGTGACGGAAGCGAAGAGATCAGGCCGGGCGATGACTGCCGCGCGCGCGACAATCCCACCGAAGGAGTGACCCACGAGGTGTACGCGCCCCGAGGCCCCGGCCCATGCCTCGGCGATCGAGACGAGGTCCGCGACAAAGTCACTCATCCCGTAGGCACCCAGGCCCACGGGAGCGGCGGAACCGCCCTGGCCTCGCTGCGAGTAGGCGAGGGCGTCCCAGCCGTCTCGGCCCAGGAAGGGAAGGACGGGCGCGTAGTCCTCCTTTGACCCCGTGTAGCCGGGGACGAGGAGGACCCTATTCGCCCCGGCATCGCCAGGGGATGGGACGGTGCGGATCGTTGGGGTGCCATCCACGAGGGAGGGGGCACTCGGGCCGACAAGCAGGCCGCTGAGCTCCCCCGCGGGAGCGGCAAGCGCGACGGGAGTCACGTCGGCCGGCAGCGCAAAGGGACCAAATGGCTCGATTCGTTTCACACCGTCAATCGTAGAATGAACGCATGACAAACGACACCATTGCCCTGCAGCTGGCACACCGCACGATCCGCGCCTACAAGGACCAGCCCCTCACGGAGGCCGAGGTCGCCACGCTCATGGACGTGGCCCGACACACCGCCACCTCCTCCTACCTGCAGTCCTGCACGATCCTGCACATCACCGACCCGCAGGTCCGCGAGGCGATTGGCACGGCCTCCGGTCAGCCCTACGTGGGCGGCACGAAGGGCGATCTCTTCATCTTCCTCGCTGACCTGTACCGCAACAGCCGTATCCGCGCCGAACAGGGGATTTCCTCCGAGGCCCTGTCCTCGATAAACCTGTTCCTCACGGCGGCGGAAGACGCGCTGCTGGCCGCGCAGAACGTGGTGGTGGCCGCCGAGTCCATGGGGCTGGGCACCGTCTACCTGGGTTCGATCCTCGCAGACCCGCGCTCGGTCGTTCAGGCGCTGAAGCTGCCGGAGCTGACCTTCCCAATCGTGGGGCTCCTCGTGGGTCACTCGGACCAGGAGCCGGGTCGGAAGCCGCGCCTGCCCCTTTCTGTGATGACCGCGCGCAACACGTACCCGCGCGTGGAGTCCTACGCGGAGCTGCTGGCCGACTACGACCGCGAGGTCACCGAGTACTACGACCTGCGCAGCGGTTCGCGCCTGGAGTCCTTCACGCACCTAGTGGGCACCAGCATCGGGGTGGGCGGCGCGCACGTGTCCCCCATCCTTGAGGTCCTGCACGAACAGGGGCTGTGCCTGCGCTGACTCCCCTCGTTGACGGCCTCGTACAATTGGGGCATGCCTGAGCTTGGTTTCTCCACGTACGTGTTCGTCGAGCGCATCGCCGCGAACGCGGCTGCCCTGCACCCCTTCCCCGAGCACAACATTGCTCTCGTGCGCGACGCGCTCGCCGACGCGGGCTTTGAGATTTCGCTGCTGGGGCCGGATGCTCCGGCCACCGGGGAGGGCGTGTACTTTCAGTCCGAGCCCTTCGGCGACGAGGTCATGGGGTTGCTCGCCGATTCCCTGACCCTGCGCGGCATCGGCGCCTACGCGTACGCGCTGGTCGATTCCTCGATGGGCGGGGAGCTGGCCGACATCGCCCTGTTCACCCGCGTGGGTGACGTGTTTCCGCGCTGCGGGCGTCACGTCCTCATGACGCGCATGTACATTCACCGAACGCCCACGGGTGCGGGCAACAAGGCCGTCACCTGGGCCTTCGGGTCTCCGGACGACCTGGAGGAGGCCAACGCCCTGCTGTCGCAGAGGTTCGACACCGAACCGGTAACGGACCCGCGCGGCATGGCGGCCATCGAGATCCGACACCCCGAGTTCGCCGCGGGGACCGCCGAGCCGATGGTCCTCCTCGACGAGATCTTCCAGGTTCTGGGCGCCGCCGGCTTCGAGGGCATCACGATGTGCAACGACCCGGGCCAGCCCTCCGCGAGCTGAGGTGCGCCGCGGGGCCGCCGCTCACCTTCGTCGGTGGGCGGCGGCCCACTTCGCTCGGTCAGCGGATCGCCTCCATGACGCGTACACCGTCGAGAACGCTCACGTAGGGCAGGGGCAACGTCGATCAAAACACATCCCCCATGCCCTGAGGATGATCATTAGCTTAACTCCCCGCCGATAAACCGATCATGCAACTCGCCAAGACGTTGGACAGCTCGTTTGAGACTGTCAGACCGTTGTGCCGCACGCTGAGCGTCCCACTCCTCGTCGATAAACCGTCTGATAAGTGTGTGATAGCGGCTCCCAAATCTGTACTTCCCTGAGTGCTTGCTGGGTTCTCGCGCAAAGTCTTGCGCATTGCTCGTTCTAAGACGATATACACTGCGCAGCATCCGCTCCTTGGCGTCCACCCCATCCGGGGACTCCACCTTCGCTAGAGGCATGTTAAAGAATCGCGAGAAAGCCTGATCATCCGCGAGAATCCAGCTCTCAATCTCGTTGTCGCACACACGCAGGAGAACGCTCTCCACACTTCCTCCAGGAAGGAGCGAACGCCTAAGCTCGACTGGGCAGTGACCGTCAGCATCAATAATAAAGATCCTTGGAACTGGCGAGGACTTAACGGCCTGTTCTCTCAGTGTCTTCTTCACATTACGCGACCCACCCTTGGCAAACACCATATACTCATCACCGCCCCACCCTGCAGCTCTCATCACAGCGGAGACCACGGGCACATCAGTCTCTCCCTCGACGTACACCAAGGCCGACATCCGAAGACTCATAATCCGAGCCCAGAACTAGGCGTACCCTCCGCACCCAAGAGAATACTAATGATCTCCGAGAAAGGGGTCTCTATATCGAGGTAACACTCAACATCTTCGCGGTCACTGAGCAGACTTCCCTTCGTTCCGTCCTTTCCAGGAAGAAGCACCAGTACTTCTTCCGCACCAACCGAATCATCATCCACGACCTCAGTGGCGTGGCTTGACAAGATAACCTGAACGGCTCCCTTCGCATTCTTCCTCGCCTCAGCTAAAAGACGAGGAAGCTTAGATACAAGCGCGGAATGCAACGAAAGTTCCGGCTCCTCAAGAAGCAACACACTGGATTTCTCCGCAGGAGTCGCGACCAACGTCCACAGCAGCCCCAGCAATCGCAGGGTTCCATCAGAAAACTGCGTCTCATTTTGCCACGCAGCATGCGGCCGCCAATTCTTGTATGCCGCTTCCAAATGTGGCACGCCCATGGAATCCTTTTCGAGCCTCAGCTTCTCAAACTCCGGAATCGCCTTTTGAAGGGCAGCCTGCACGCGTCTCAGCCTAGCATCCTGTGTTTTCTTAGGCGTTTCACTAATTTGTCGAATGAAATCGGAACCGTAGGGGTCTGACGACTTGATCTCGTTGCCCGTCAGCCCTCGAATTACTTGCGGAACGGGGTGAAAGTACCTGGTCTGCGCAAAGAAATCAGCGATCTTGCGAAACTCTTTGTTCGTTACTTTCTGCTCCAAATACGTCTGGGTGAGCAGTTCCGCATCTTCCTTATCCTCCTTTGTCGGGCGCTTTAGCACCCGCTTCCCATTTACCTCAACCCTCTCTTCCTCAACCAGCACCCTCCGATGCCCGGATCCCTCCTGGCGAATGACCAACACATACCGCCATTCATCGTCCCCGTCCCGCAATTTTACATCGATGCTCGGAGAAGGATGCTGCCGACTAAACAGGCTGCGCACCTTCTTTAGTCCTCCGCGCTGTTCCACGGCCTGTGCCATTCCGCCGCCTGGCGCGACGATGTCCCCAAGAAAACGAAAAACGTCAAGAAGGTTCGATTTACCGGCAGCATTTGGCCCCACGATAAAGAGCCTATGGCCTACATCGAAGCTCAGATCCCGAAAGTTCTTCCAGTTCCTAATACGCACATGTGAAAACTCCATGCCACCACCCTCATTGGATCGAGTACATATCGCGAATACAATATACCGCCCATCACATCACCCCCACAACCGCCGAGCCGATGGTCCTCCTCGACGAGATCTTCCAGGTTCTGGGCGCCGCCGGCTTCGAGGGCATCACGATGTGCAACGACCCGGGCCAGCCCTCCGCGAGCTGAGGTGCGCCGCGGGGCCGCCGCTCACCTTCGTCGGTGGGCGGCGGCCCACTTCGCTCGGTCAGCGGATCGCCTCCATGACGCGTACACCGTCGAGAACGCTCACGTAGGGCAGGGGATTGACCCCGGCCTCGAGGACGTATTCAGTGAGCTGATCTCGCACGACCGCGCGCAGCTCCTCGGGGTTCCACGGCTTGGCGACGTAGTAGTCGAGGCCGGCCTGGTTGACCGCCCGGATTGTGTCCGACTGGTCCGCCTGGCCGGTCACCAACACCGTCCGGGTCGCACCGAAGCGCTCATCCTTCGTGAGTTCCACCAGGAAATCCACGCCCGACTTCCCGGGTAGCCGGTGGTCGGACAGCACGAGCGCCAGCTCGTCTCCGTCTTCGACGATCTCGTCGATGACGCTCCAGGCGTCGTCGACATCCTCGGCGACCTCGAGCCGGATCTTGTCCCAGAACTGTTCGAGATCGCGCTCGAGCGCGTCGCGCACGTCCGCTTCATCCTCAAGGGACAGGATTGTCAGGGTCATGATTCCTCCTCGTGTGGTTGTGTGGGCAGCAGGATCCGCATGATCGTGGACCCCGGGTGTGTGTCGATCGCGAGGCAGCCCCCGTGGTCGGCGATGATGGTTCGGACGATGGACATGCCCATGCCCAGACCGAATCTGATGCGCCCCGCCTTGGTCGTGAAGTGGGGCTCCATGATCTTGTCGACGATGCCTGGGTCAATGCCGGGGCCGTTGTCGCTGATCGTGACGCTCACGCCTCCCTCCGCGGGGCGCACGGTGATGCGGATCAACGCATCCGCCTCGCCGCGGGCGGGCAGCTCGGGGATCGTGCCGTCGCGCTCCGCGGCGGCGGCCTTGTCGGCGCACTCGTCCTCGATGGCTTCGGCGGCGTTGACGATGAGGTTCGTCCAGACCTGCTGCAGCTTCGCGGGGTGAGCGTAGACGGGCGGCACGTCCTCGTAGTCGCAGTCGATGCGGATGCCCCTCACCCGGTGCGCGGTGAGGCGCAGAACGTCGTCAATGCCGTCGCGCACGTCGACGGGCCTGAGGTCCTCGGTGTCGGGACGCGCGTAGCCCTTCAGGGACTGCGTCAGCTCGATGACGCGGTCGGAGGCGGCGAGCACGGATCGCAGAGCCCCGCCCAGGCGCGCCCCCGCCTCGTAGGCATCGATGCCTCCGGGGATGCGCGCGAGCGCGCGGGCACCGTCCGCCCCCTGCACTCCGGCGCGAACCAGGCGGCGTGCCGCCGTGCGATCGCCGACGACGGGCAGGAGCTCCTTGATGAGGGCGCGTTCGACGGAGGTCGAGCGCGGCGGCGCGGTCAGGGCGCGCGCCATCGCCTCCCGCGACGAGGCCGCGGCCGGAGACGCCAGGACCGCATCGACGTCCTCGTGGAGGTGCTTGGCGGCCCGCACCAGAGCGGTCACGGGGTTGTTGAGTTCGTGGGCGATGCCGGCGCTGAGCTCGCCGAGCATCGCGAAGCGCGCCCGCTCGACGAGCTCGGCCCGCGTGGCACGCAGGTCCTCCAGGGTGGCGGCCAGTGCCTCCTTCTGAGCCTCGAGGTCCTCGGCGAGCATCGCATTCTCCAGGTGCAGGTCCTCGGCCCTCATGAGGCGCCGGGTCAGGGAACGGATCGCGAGGGCCGTCAGGGTGGCGCCGATGGAGGGGTCCTCGGAGATGACGATCTGTAGTTGCTCGGTCGTCAGACGCACGAGGGTCGCCTCCCCCATCGTCGTGCCCGTGAAGAACGCGTTCTCGGCGCGAGCCAGGGACACGAGACCGATGAGCGGACCTGAGGACGCCAGGTGGGCGAGAACCTCGCCCCTCGCCGAGTCCCGGTGCAGGGACACCCTCCCGTCGAGCACGAGGTAGACGGCCCAGACGGGCTCCCCCTGGGTGACCAACTGGGTTCCCCCCGGCACGACCAGGCGCGGGCGGTGTCCGAGGACCCTCTCAACGCCCGCCAGGAGCTCCATGACCACCTCTCGCTCGTCTCGGTCAAGCCCCTCCAGGAGGGGTCCTTGAACCGCGAAGGGCGGGGGGTCGGCGATGAGGAATCGGATCTGGCTCTCCGAGTATCCGCATCCGCGCAGGTAGCGCACCATCGTCGAGTACGCCTGGCCTGCCAGCAGCGGCAACGTCCACGGGGACTTCAGCACCGAGGACAGGGCGCCCGACTGCATGCACCGGGTGAGGTCCCTGTGCTCGGCCGCGTCCGTGACGACCACCCACTGCATGCCACGCAGCGCCGGGATCGCACCGGCTCGGTCGATCAGCGCGTCAATGTCGTCCACCTCGGAGGTGACCAGACCCATGAGAACGTGGTCGCCCACCCTCAGGCTCGCGCCGTAGTCCGCGAGGTCGGCCACGCCCTCCACCCTGTCCAAGCAGAGCCCGGGGAAGGCGTCCGCCAGGTCTCGGGTCACCGGAGCGGCTATCGACCGCGAATTGTCGCCGACAACCAGCAGGTGGATGGGGTGCCCCCTCCTGTGTCCGCCGCTGCACACGTCCGTGCGGGCCAGCACCGAGGCGTCGCCCGCCATGGGGCCGCGCGTCCACCCGCAGGCCAGCCCCGGCCTGGGCCGGTCCGCAGCGTCCGAGCGGACCACCGCCTCGTCACCTGGCACGTCACATCACCCCGATCGCACCCCACGTGAGCGGCGCGACGAACGCCAGGAGGATGATGCCCACGAGGCCCACCACGACGCCGACGACCACCATCTCTCGCGTCGGCGTGGTTCCGGTCGAGTAGGCGATCGCGTTCGGCGGGGTCGAGATGGGCAGACACATGCCCAGGGAGCAGCCCAGCGCGATGACGATGGCGATCTCGGCTGCGCTGGTCGACACGCTCGTCGCCAGGCCCATGCCCATGGGGATGAGGAGGTTCGCCGAGGCGGAGTGCGAGATGACGTTCGAGGTCACCCACCCGACGAGCGCGAGCACGAGGATCAGCAGGGCTCCCGGGATCGACGCCCACTGGATGGAGCCGAGCATCCACTTGTCGAGGCCGGTCGCGGCCACCCCGGATCCGAGGGCGATGCCGCCGGCGACGAGCCACAGGACGGGCCAGTCCAGGGCACGCAGGTCATCGCCGCTCATGACCTTCGTCATCAAGAGGACCACGACCGGCAGGAAGCCGACGACGTTGGAGGAGATGTGGTGGAGCGACTCGGTCATCCACAGCAGGATCGTCGCACCCGCGACCGCGTAGAAGATGATCGCGTTGCGTGACTTCTCGAAGCGAGCCGAGGTGTCGATGTCAAAGCTCGCGTCGGCGGGGATGTAGCGCCACGCGATGAACGCCCACGACAGGGCCAGGAGCACCAGCATGAGGGGGACGGCCGCGAGCATCCACTGCAGGAAGGTCACGCTCACCCCCGCGTTCTCCAACGCCCCCAGCGCGATGGCGTTGGGAGGCGTACCCACCGGGGTTCCCATGCCCCCCACGTTCGCGGCCACCGGGATGGACAGGGCGATGCCCGTGCGCGCCTTGCCCTCGGGCAGGGCCATGATGACGGGCATCATGACGGCAAACATGGTCGCGGTCGTCGCAGTATTGGACATGAACATGCTCATGATGGCGGTGATCAGCATGACGCCCAGGACCGTCAGGCGAGGTTTGCCGATGAAAGGCCGCAGGAGGACCGCGGACAGCGCCCGGTCAAGCTTGTACTTCGCCGCTCCGTCGGCCACCATAAAGCCGCCGAGGAACAGGATGATCACGGGGTTTGCGAGCGCGCCGAAGAACTTCGTGTAGGCGGGGGCACCCTCGCCGACGCTGAGGAGCGCATGGTCGGAGATGAGCAGGACCTCCAGGAAGATGACGAGTACCGCCGTGCCCGCCAGGGGCACGGCCTCGGTCACCCACAGGAGGATGGCAGCCAGGAAGATCCCGAACATCCGCGTGCCCGCCGCGTCCAGGCCGGGGAGCTGGATGACGAGGCAGGTGGTGATGGAGGCCAGTGCGCCCAGGACACCCAGTGCCTTGACCGGGTTGAACACCGCTTTCTTCTTGGAGAAGCCTGCAGGTCGCGTGGACATGTTCTGGGCGGAGCGCGGATTGATTGACACCGCGCCCCTGGAGCGTCGAGCCATTATGGGAAGACCTCATCGTCTTGCGTGGATAATGTCCAACCAGTGTATGCCAGCGCACACAAAATGTGAAGCCGGGGCGGGGCTTCCCAATGCTCCCACCCCGGTTTGACTCCGAGACACTGATCGATTCTTGACATCTCTATCCCGATCGCCACCGAGACGATCCGATAACCGAGATGCCTACTCCCAGTCGCCCAACCGCACGGGACCGGCTAGTCGGCCACGACCTCGTCGATGTCGTAGCCCGTCGGAAGGACGCCCGGACGCGCCGGCTCCCATCCGAGCGCGGGGGCCACATACTCCGCGAAGTTGCGGATGATCGACCAGTTTTCCTCGAATCCGAGCTGGTTGGGGATCGTCAGGAGGAGAGTATCGGCCTCTGCGAGCGCGCGGTCCTGACTCAGCTGCTTGATGAGCGTCGACGGGTCGGCCGCGTACGTGCGCCCGAAAGTCGCGATGCCCGAGTCGAGGTGGCCGACCTGATCTCCGGATGCGCTCAGGCCATACAGGCCGCGGTCGCGCCGGGAGAGCAGCGGGAAGATCGAGCGGGATACGGACACGCGAGGCGCCCAGTCGTGGTCGGCCTCGGCCCACGCCCGGCGGTAGGCGCGCAGCTGCTCGGCCTGGATGTCACCGAAAGGCTTGTCCCCGTGCTCGAAGACCAGGGTCGAGCTCATGAGGTTGACGCCGTCGCGTGCCGCCTGGACCGCCGAGGCGTTGGATCCCGCGCCGTACCAGATCCGGCGTCGCAGCCCCTCAGAGTACGGGAGGATGGGCAGCGGCGTTCCCGGGGTGAGCTGCATCGGGTACTGCTCGTGCAGGGGCGCGGCCTCGGCCATGGGAACGGCGGCGACGGCGTCGAGGAAGCGTTCGTAGTGAGCGCGAGCGAGATCCGATCCGCGAGGATCCTCGGAGCGGTAGCCAAAGGCCTCCCAGCCCCTCCGGGCGATTTCCGGTGCACCGCGGGACACGCCCAGCGCGGTGCGGCCGTCCGCGATCAGGTCGAGGGCGGCGGCCTCCTCGGCCAGGTAGAGGGGGTTCTCGTATCGCATGTCGATGACGCCGGTGCCGACTTCGATGGCCTTGGTGCGCGCGGCGA